>Ga0224509_10000256_pt1 | contig 14334 bp, 13 predicted proteins | sample SF_Jan12_sed_USG_5_FD_170158 | JGI IMG/M metagenome (GOLD analysis project Ga0224509, IMG submission 170158) | Sediment microbial communities from San Francisco Bay, California, United States - SF_Jan12_sed_USGS_24 | ecosystem: Environmental > Aquatic > Marine > Sediment | place: USA... | reverse complement strand
CGCATGCGGTCAGAGGCTTCAGGGGATGGGCCGGATGCGGCCGGTGATAATCGACGAACACGGCCTTGCCGCCGGGCGCGACACTCGACAGCAGCGAGTCGACGACCAGCCGCTTGGTGCGGTCGGGCAGCTCGTGGAGCAGGAAGAAGCAGCAGACCGCGTCGTACGAGCCGCCACTCAGGTCGATGGCGTCGCTGAGCCGCACCGTGGCCTGCGGAAAGCGCGCGAGCTTGTGCCGGCATCGCTCGACCTGGATCGGCGCGACGTCGAATACGTCCAGGCGGCCCTGGGGCCCGAGGAAATCAGCGACGCTGACCGAGAAGTTCCCGTAGACGCAGGCCGGCTGCAGAACCGCCTGTCCCGGCTCGAGCTCGCTCAACAGCGCCCTCAGCAGGCGGCCGAAGTTGCCCCAGAGGATGGTCGACACCACCAGCGGCCGGTCCAGCAGCCGGACATTGCGCGGGTTCAGATAGGCCCAGGCATAGGTCTTTTCGAGGTAGTCGGGGATGGTCGGCGCCGGCGTCGAGTGGCTTACCTGACAAGTCACGTCATGAGTCACGTGGCCATCGAGCACCAAGAAATCATCGCCCATGTCGTGGTCCCCCGATGACAGGATAGGTGGACGCCACCGCGCCCGAGCCAAGGGATTTAGACGCAGTTTCCCGACTCGGCGCTTTGATTTAAATCAAACACTTGGATGTTCCGGGCGCTTTTCCGTCGGGCCGGTAGGCGGCGCCGCGGCGCGGTGCTAGATTACGGCCATGCACGGCGATCAGGACGACGCGCTCGCGGCGCTCAGGTGGCAGATCGAAGCCGGCGCCGACGAGGCGATCGGCGAAGACCCCGTCGACCGGACCACCGCACCCCGGGCGGAGCCCGAGTCGCGCACGCGGCCCAAAGCTCCACCGCCGCCGCCATCGCCACCACCTCAAACGTCACCGCCTCCATCGCGACCGGCGGCGGGCGCGTCCGACCGGCAGGCGCCGGTCTGGCGGCCGGAACCCGGTCCCCTGGAATCCGCGGAAGCCGCGTTGCACTCGGCCCGGGAGCTGGCGGTCGCGGCGAACAGCCTGGCGGAGCTCAAAGCCGCGCTCAAGACCTTCGAGGGCTGTCCCCTGAAGGCGACGGCAATGAACCTGGTCTTCGCCGACGGCAACCCCGAGGCCCGCGTCATGATGATCGGCGAGGCCCCGGGAGCGGAGGAGGACCGCCAGGGGCTGCCCTTCGTCGGCGTCTCGGGCCGGCTGCTGGACCGCATGCTGGCCTGCGTCGGCCTCGACCGCTCCTCCGTCTACATCACCAACATGCTGTTCTGGCGGCCGCCGGGCAACCGCACGCCGACGGCCGCCGAGATCGCCTCCTGCCTACCCTTCACCGAGCGTCATATCGAGCTGGCCGTCCCCGACTACCTGGTCCTGGTCGGCGGCATGTCGGCCAAGAACCTGCTCGCCCGCAGCGAAGGCATCCTCCGGCTGCGCGGGCAATGGCGGCCCTATCAGCACAGCGGCCTGCCGCGCCCGATCCCGGCCCTGCCGACCCTGCATCCGGCCTACCTGCTGCGCCAGCCCCAGCAAAAGCGCCTCGCCTGGCGCGACCTCTTGAGCCTGCACCGCGCGCTCACCACCGGCTGGGACCCCCTGTCCAAGACCTGACGCCGGGCGGACCCGGGACGAATTTCGCTGCATTCTCGCCATTTTATTGACACGCCCCGCGTGTGTCTTGGATAGGCACACTCGAAAGTCGGCGAACCGCCGGGGTTGTAGTTAAACGAGGGCGTTAACGAAATATGAACCGGGCGAATGGCATCCTCTATTGCGCGCTTGTCGCGAAAGGGCTTAGCTGTCGTGAATCATTCTTCGGGGGACTTCTCTTGCCGCTGCCATTGACCCGTTCGCTCGCGAGCGCACTCGTCGTCGCGCTGGCGCTGACCGTCCTGAGCCTCGATTCGGCCCAGGCCGTCCCGCCGTGGAACGAGGTCGAGGTCCAGAGGGCTCCCGACCAGACGGCCCCCGACCAGACGGCCCCCGAAACCAAAGCCGCGGCGAAAAGCGAGACGAAAACCGAGACCCTGGCAGACCGCTATACGCTCGGCACGGAGGGTCTGCCTCAGGTGCTTTCGGACGCCGACGCCGCGCTCTATCGGGAGATTTTCCAGCTGCAGGAGCGCGGCAAGTGGAAGGCCGCCGACAAGCTGATCGCGCGGCTCGGCGACCGGATGCTGATGGGCCACGTCCAGTTCCAGCGCTACATGCACCCGACGGCCTACCGCTCGCGCTACAAGGAGCTGAAGCGCTGGCTCGACCGCTACGCCGACCATCCGGGGGCCAAAGCGGTTTACGATCTGGCGGTCAAGCGCCGGCCCAAGAACTACACCTGGCCGCGCAAGCCAGCCCGCCACAGGTCGACGTACATCCAGCGCAGCGAAGCCACAACCTACGCCAAAGTCCCGAGCAAACGGCTTAGCCGGAGCAAGAGCAGGCGCGCCCGCCAGATCAAATGGCATGTCAGGCGCTATGCCATGCGCACCCGGCTGACCGCGGCCGAGCAGTTGCTGGCCACGCGCGAGACCAAACGCCTGCTCCACCCGGCCGAGATCGACGAGGGCTACGCCGAAGTGGCGGCGGCCTGGTACTACTACGGCAAGGTCTCCAAGGCCTATGCGCTGGCCCGGGCGGCGGCCAAGCGCTCGGGCGAGCATGTGCCGATGGCCCACTGGATCGCCGGCCTGGCCGCCTGGCGGCTCGACGACCTGCCCGCGGCGGCGGAGCATTTCGAGCAGCTCGCACTGTCGCGGAACGCCTCGGGATGGAACACGTCGTCAGGGGCCTACTGGGCCGCGCGGACCCACCTGCGCCTGCGCCAGCCCGAGGAGATGAGCCGCTGGCTGGCGCTCGCGGCCGATGCGCCGATGACCTTCTACGGCCAGCTGGCGCGCCGCGCGCTGGGCATGGAGACGCGATTCGACTTCCGCCCGCACCGGCTCACGCCCGAGGGCGCGGAGATCCTGCTGAACACGCGCGAAAGCCGGCGGGCGCTCGCCCTGATGCAGGCCGGCCAAAACCGGCGCGCCGAGCGCGAGCTGCTGCGCCTCAGGAACTGGAACGTCCCCGAGGCGGTCGAGGCCCTGCTGTCGGTTGCCGAGCGGGCCAAGCTGCCGTCGCTGTCCTTCAAGCTGGCCAGCCGCCTGGTCGATTCCGGCCACGCCCAGCCCCAGGGCGACAAGCTCGAGGCGGCGCTCTATCCGATCCCGCCGTGGCAGCCCAAGGGCGGCTTCAAGGTCGACCGGGCGTTGATCTATGCCCTGATGCGCCAGGAGTCGGCCTTCAACCCGCGGGCCAAGAGCCGGGACGGCGCGCGCGGCCTGATGCAGCTGCTGCCGTCGACCGCCGGCTTCGTCGCCCGCAACTACCGGCGGTTCCGCGGCCACAGGCGCAACCAGCTTTTCGAGCCGTCGCTCAACATGGACCTGGGCCAGCGCTACGTCGCCCATCTGCTGTCGAACGACCGGGTCGGCGACAATCTGTTCCGCCTGACCACGGCCTACAACGGCGGCCCGGGCAATCTCGCGAAGTGGCAGCGGCGGATGAAGCTCGACGACGACCCGCTGCTGTTCATCGAGAGCCTGCCGGCGCGCGAGACACGCTTGTTCATCGAGCGGGTACTGTCTAACTTCTGGATCTACCGGGCACGCCTTGGTCAGCCGTCGCCCTCACTGGACTCGGCGGCGGCCGGCGACTGGCCCGGGTATGCCGCCCTCGACGGCGCCAGCCAGGAGATAGCCCACCGTGAGCAAGATTGAGGGAACCAGGGACTTCCTGCCGGTCCAGATCGCGCTTCTCACCATTTCGGACAGCCGCAGCCTCGAGGACGATAAGTCCGGGCGCATCCTCGAAGAGATGATCCTCGCCGACGGCCACAAGGTGGTCGGGCGCGAGGTGATCCGGGACGAGACGGCGGCGATTACGGCGCGCCTCGACGAGCTGATCGCCGACCCGGGAGTCGACGTGGTGATCTCGACCGGCGGCACCGGGGTGACCGGACGCGACGTCACGCCCGAGGCCTTCAAGGAAGTCATGGACAAGGAGATCGAGGGTTTCGGCGAGCTGTTCCGCTGGATCAGCTACCAGAAGATCGGCACCTCGACGATCCAGAGCCGGGCGCTCGGCGGGGTCGCCCGGGGCACCTACCTCTTCGCCCTGCCCGGCTCGCCCGGCGCCTGCCGCGACGGCTGGAAGGAGATCCTCAGCGCCCAGCTCGACGCGCGCTCGCGGCCCTGCAACCTGGTCGAGCTCATGCCCCGCCTGAAGGAGCACCTGGACGGCACCTAACCTAAAAAAAGGTGTCAGGAACCTTTTTTTATATATTTTGCTCCCGCTTAATCAGCTGATAATACTAATATTTTAGGGTAGAAAAGGTTCCTGACACCTTTTTTTGGCGTTTCAGGTGCGCGAGGTCGGCGACGGTGTCGACGTCGTCCAGCAGCTCGATCAGGGCGACGCGCCGGCCCGCCAGGTTCGCGAGCGTATCGGCGCGGGCGTGGCGGGAGCCCCAACGCACCCCCTGGAACGGCAGGCTGAGCACCGGACGGCGGCGCGCGCCGATCAGCCAGTAGCCGCCGTCGGCAGCGGGCCCGAGCACCCAGTCGTGGCCACCCAGCCGACGGAAGGCGCGGGCGATCCCCTCCGCCGTGATGCCGGGCACGTCCGAGCCGACGATCACGACCGGCCCGGGCGGCAGGCGCTCGAACACCCTGCCCATGCGCGCACCGAGGCCGCCCGGCCCCTGCGCCAGCCTGCGGCAGGGGCCGCGCCACAGCCCCCGGCCGCCGCGCGCCCAACGGTCCGGCGTCACGGCGAGCCAGGTGGTCCAGCGCGGGTCCCGGCCCAGCCGGCGCAGCAGCGCGCCGGTGGTCAGGACATGGAAGCGCCAGGCGGCGAGCGCGCCGATGTCGCGGGCCAGGCGCCGCTTGACCGTGCCCAGCCTGGGGGCGCGGGCGAAGATCACCAGGTGGTGCCGGAATGTCATCCGTAGAGCCGCCGGAGCCAGCCGGGCGGCAGGCCGAGGAAGTAGAGCGTGAGCAGGGTCAGGTTGCGCAGCGGCCTCGCCCACCAGCCGTCCCGCCGGTAGCGCGCCGCCGAGGTCACGGCCGCGCCGTCCAGCGCGACCAGCCGGCGCCGGCCGATGCGCCGCACCAGCTCGACATCCTCCATCAGCGGCAGCGGCCGGAAGCCGCCGAGGCGCTCGTAGAAGTCGCGCGCGATCAGGAGGCCCTGGTCGCCGTAGGGCAGGCCGAGGCGCCGCGCCCGCCAGTTGGCCAACCGCTCGATGAGCCGGGCCTGCCGCGCCGGATCGTCGAGCCGCAGGCGGAAGTGGCCCGCGCGCTCGGCCATCGCGGGATCGGACAGGACGCGCGCGACCGCTTGCGCCCAGCCCGGCGCCAGGCTGGTGTCGGCATGCAGGAAGAGGAGCCACTCGCCGCGGGCCGCCGCCCCCCCGACGAAGAGTTGCCGGCCGCGCCCGGGCGCCCCCGCATCGACGATACGCGCGCCGGCCCCGGCGGCAATCCCGACCGTACTGTCCGAGGACACGCCATCGACCAGAATCACCTCGGCGATGAGCCCGGCGCGCCGGCCCTCTTCAAGCGCGGCCAGAGTAGCCGGGAGGGTCGCGGCCCCGTCGAGCGCCGGAATGACGATCGAAAGCGGCGGTTGGCGCGTGGTCTTGCCCATGGCCCGGTCATAGCACAGCCCCGCCCGCCGGGCGTAGGCCGTACTGGAAATCAGTCCGCCGGTTCGTCGTCCGCGTCCACGTCCGCCTTGTCCCCAAGTGTCACATTGTCGTCGGCCGAGAGGTTTTCCAGCTTCCGGACGATGTGTGGATGTCGCCCGCACACGGGGTCCCGTGCGATACGCGAGAGAATCCGGCGGTCCTTTCGGACCGCCCGGGCCAGGTGCTTCATCGCATCGCCGATGCCCAGCACGAAGCAGTACCAGCCCAGGACGAAGTCCGGCTCCGCCCAGGTCTCGTCGGCGCCGGCGGCGATCTCCGCGAACTCGATCGCCGCGTCGTAATCGCCCTCCCTGTACTTCCAGCGCGAGAAGGCGAGATACGAGAGCGCGACATGGTAGCCGTGAAACGGCTCGACACCATTTCGCGCCATCTCGATCACCTCGTCCCGTTTTTCCGGGGCGTCACACATTTCGAGGCTTTCGGCCGCGAAACTCATGAACATCCACCAGTAGTCGCGGCCGCTTGGTCTCCAAGTGCCTTCCGGTTGGTGGCGATACTCTCTGAGGGTCTCGATCGCGAGATCAGCGGCCCGGTCATGCTCCCCGCGCTTCCTGTAGCGGGAGATCGCGCCGGTCCGGCCACCTGTCGTTCTCGCAAGGAAGCGGCCGATGAACCCGATCCGCCACAGGGGCCGAATCACGGGCCGGAGCACAGGCATCAGGGCATCGACGGCCGCCGCGGTTTTGGCGGACGCCTTTGAATTATCTTCAAGCTCTTTCTTCGTGAAGTCCATGGTTTTGCGGTCCTGGCGCAGGGGAATCGCATTTGGAATTTGCTTGACATGTTTGCAGGTGCTTGTGGTTTTGGCGCGAATCGATATCTACCCGTGTTTGGTCTGGTTTCACGGGTGGAGGCGGCGGTGGAAGGCTTTACAGAGTGCTTTGAGGATCTTGAGGATCCGCGGACCGGCAATGCTGGACGTCACGATCTGCTGGAGATTTTGATGATCGCCCTGTGCACGGTCTTGTCAGGCGGTCAGACGGCGGTCGACATGTCGATTTTCGCGCGCGAGAAGGAGACGTTCGTGCGGGAGTTTCTCAAGCTCGAGCATGGCCCGCCGAGCCACGACACCTTCAGCCGGGTGTTCCGGCTGCTCGATCCGGAGCAGTTCGGCGCGTGCTTCCAGCGGTTCATGGCGCGCTTCGCGGAGAGCTGCCAAGGGGTTATTGTGATCGACGGCAAGGTGGTGCGGCGATCGTTCGACAAGGCGAGCGGCAAGTCGGCTCTGCACATGGTCTCGGCCTGGGGCTGCGATCAGCGGCTGGTGTTGGCGCAAATCGCCACCGACGCCAAGTCCAACGAGATCACCGCCGTTCCCATGCTCTTGAGACTGCTGTGCCTCAAGGGGACGATCGTGACCGTGGACGCGCTCAACTGTCAGCGTGAGATCGCCCGGCAGATCATCGAGCAGGGCGGCGACTACGCCATGGCGCTGAAGGGCAATCAAGGCACGCTGCATGACGACGTCAGGGCCTTCCTCGACGACCCGAAAGCCGAAGCCACCACCACCAACACTACGGTCGATGGCGATCACGGCCGGATCGAGACCCGCACCGCCGTCGTCTCGACCCACATCGACTGGCTGCAAGAGCAGCATCAATGGCCGGGGCTCAAGGCTGTCGCCAAAGTCACCCGGATCCGCGAGAGCGCTGACAAGACCTCCACCGAAGCCGCCTTCTACTTGCTCAGCCAGCCCCTCACAGCCGACCGCTTCAATCCCGTCGCCCGTGCTCACTGGGGCGTGGAAAACCGACTGCACTGGTGTCTCGATGTCCAAATGAACGAAGACCGCGACAGAACCCGCAAGGACAATGGACCGCAGAATCTTGCTGTCCTTCGCCACATGGCCCTCAACGTCTTGCGCAAAGATCCAAGAAAGGAGTCGCTACGCGCCAAGTTCAACATAGCTGCTTGGAACAACGCCTATCTCACCTCACTCCTCGAACGGTTCTGAAATGCGATTGCCCTGGGTCCTGGCGTTGAACCGGCGTACTGCGAGAAGGGCCCCGCTGAGCTTCCAGTCCATACGGCCATTATTCCACTGACCATAGCGGCTAGGGCTTAACCCGATCCTACGCGCGTCCGCCTCGGAGGCTTTGCGCTGAACTACCGATCAGTTCTTGTTTTGTTCCTATCTTTGTTCTAGAGTCTTAGCCATGGACGAGGCACTGCCGGATCGGCCGAGGAAGGGACGCGGGGCCGTAAGCAACCGCAGCGGCCGCTTCGAGGCGCACGCGCGGGTTGCCGTCGACGACGGCTGGACGCCGGCCGAAGAGAACGAGCCGGAGGAGCCCAGGGTGCCGACCCGGGTGACGCCGGACAGGAGTCGCTCGGTGATCGCCCGCAACGAGTCGCCCGACGTACCCTTCGAGCGCTCGATCAACCCCTACCGGGGCTGCGAGCACGGCTGCGTCTACTGCTTCGCCCGGCCGAGCCACGCCTGGCTCGGGTTGTCGCCGGGGCTCGACTTCGAGACGCGACTCTTCGCCAAGCCGAACGCCGCGGCCCTGCTCGAGCAGGAGCTGGCGAAGCCGCGCTACCGCCCGAAGACGATCGCCTTCGGCACCAATACCGATCCCTATCAGCCGGTCGAGCGCGAGCACCGCATCACCCGCGAGCTGCTCGAGGTGCTGTGGCGGGCGCGCCATCCGCTCACCATCGTCACCAAGTCCGCCCTCGTCGTGCGCGACCTCGACATCCTGGCGCCCATGGCCGAGGCGAGGCTCGCGCGGGTCATGGTCTCGATCACGACGCTCGACAAGACGCTCGCGCGCAAGATGGAGCCGCGCGCCGCCACCCCGGCGCGCCGCCTCGAGGCGATGGCGACATTGAACCGCGCCGGGGTGCCCGCGGGCGTGCTGGCCGCGCCGATGATCCCGGCGCTCAACGACGGCGAGCTGGAGGCCATCCTCGAAGCCGCCGCCGCGGCCGGCGCGCGGACCGCCGGCTACCTGCTGCTGCGCCTGCCGCGCGAGATCAAGGAGCTCTTCGAGGAATGGCTCGAAGCCCACTTTCCCGACCGCAGGGCCCACGTCCTCAACCTGATCCGAGCGACCCGCGACGGCAAGCTCTACGACCCGGCCTGGCACCGGCGCATGACCGGCACCGGCCCCTACGCCGAGATGCTGGCCCGCCGTTTCGAGCTCGCGTCGAAGAAGCACGGCTTCGTCAAGAACGACTGGCAGCTCGACACCACGCAGTTCAAGCCGCCCCGCCCGCAGAGCCCGCAGCTGTCGTTGTTTTGAGGATGCCCCACACGGCGCGCCACTCGCCGGACCGCGGGCCCTCACAAAGCGCGATTGCCATGGAATCGCCGCATCGTTTTAAACGACCGCTTAGTGGTTTCTGCTAGACTTCGCCTTTATGGAGTCGGCCTCTGACCACGCCCAACTGACCGGCCTCGCGATCGTCGCGCTCGCTGCGCTCATCTGCGGCATGGTGATGCGGCGCTTCAACCAGCCGGCGGTGGCCGGCTACATCCTGGCCGGGGTGATCCTCGGCCCCTCGAGCCTCAGCCTGGTCGACGACCGCGAGACCATCCGGCAGCTGGCCGAGCTCGGCGTGCTCATGCTGCTGTTCCTGATCGGCATGGAGCTGTCGCTGCGCGGATTCCGCGCGGTCTGGAAGATCGCGCTGGCCACCACGGCCCTGCAGATCGCGGTCGCCCTCCTGGCCATGCTGGGCCTAGGCCGGCTGCTCGGCTGGCCGATGGCCCAGGTCATCCTGCTCGGCTTCGTGGTCGCGATCTCGAGCACCGCGGTCGCCATCAAGATGCTGCAGGACATCGGCGAGCTGCGCACCCGGATCGGCCAGGTGACCGTCGGCGTGCTGATCGCCCAGGACCTGGCCGTGGTGCCCATGATGCTGATCGTGGGCTCGTTCGGCGGCGGCCGGACGATCGGCTTCGGCGCGCTGGTCCAGGTAGTCCTGTCGCTCGTATTCCTGGTGCTGCTCATCATCTATCTGAGCCAGCGGCAAAAGATCCGCCTGCCCTTCGCCAGGCTGGTCGGCAAGTCGGTCGACCTGACGCCGCTCGCGGGCCTGGCCTTCTGCTTCGGCGCCGCCGCGCTCTCGGGCCTGCTCGGCCTGTCGGCCGCCTACGGCGCCTTTCTGGCCGGCCTGGTGATCGGCAACTCTACCAGCCGGCGGATCATGATCCACCACACGGCGCCGATCCAGTCCGTGCTGATGATGGCCTTCTTCCTGTCGATCGGCCTGCTGATCGACCTTCGCTTCATCTGGGACAACATCTGGACCGTGCTGGCAGTGGTCGTCTTCATCACGGTGTTCAAGACCGCGCTCAACGTCGGCCTGCTCGGCCTGCTGGGCGAGTCCTGGCCGAGCGCCTTCCTGTCCGGCGTGCTGCTCGCGCAGATCGGCGAGTTCTCCTTCATCCTGGCAGCGCTCGGCGTCGGCATCGGCTCGGTCACGCCGGAGAACTACCGGCTGATCGTCGCGGTCACCGTGCTCTCGCTGGTGATCAGCCCGTTCTGGCTGGAGACCGCGCGGCGCCTGCACCGCGTCGCCCTGATGGGCGTCACCTCGCCGCGCGAGACCCTGCGCCTGACCTACGGCAGGGAGGCGAGCGCACTGGTCCGCTCGACCCGCCGCGCCGAGGGCCGGGTGACCGAGCTGGCGGCCGGCGCCGGCCGCTGGCTGAGTGGCATCCTGCCGCTGTCCCGCGGAAAGGCCGATCGGGCCGAGCGCGAGGACCGGACAGCACGCGACCCCTCCGCATCGCCGGGCGCCCGCATGAAGATCGGCATGACCGGCGCGCGGGCCGGCGCCGCCCGCTGGCTGGCCCAGGTCTTGCCCCGGGCCGGCGACCGGCCGGAAGAGACCCGGGACGACCCGACCCCGGAACCGGAGCCTTCGGCCCCCTCGCGCGGCAGCCCGGCCGAGTAATGCCGGATTTTTCGCTCGAAACCCGACTGGGCGCCGAGCACGGTCGCGTCGTGGTCGGCATCGACGAGGCCGGGCGCGGCCCCTGGGCCGGCCCGGTCGTCGCCGCCGCGGCCTGGCTCGACCGCGGCGCCCTCGACCCGTCGCTGCTGGCGCGACTCGACGATTCCAAGCGCCTGACCCCGGCGGCGCGCGAGCAGCTCTTCCGGGGGCTCGTGGCAGCCGTGCCCGGCGGCGCGCGCATCGGCCTGGGCGAGGCCAGCGTGTCCGAGATCGACGCGCTGAACATCCTCCAGGCGAGCCTGCTGGCCATGGCGCGGGCCGTGGCCGGCCTCGGTCTGGTGCCCGACGCGGCGCTGGTCGACGGCAACCGGGCACCGGACCTGCCCTGCCCGGTCGAGACCGTGGTCAAGGGCGACGCGCGCAGCCTCTCGGTCGCCGCCGCCTCGATCGCGGCCAAGGTGACGCGCGACCGGCACATGGCGGAACTGGCGCGCCTTCACCCCGGCTACGGCTGGGAACGCAACCAGGGTTACGGCACCGCCGAGCACCGCGCCGCCCTCTCCCGCCTGGGGGTCACGCCCGAGCATCGGCGATCATTTAGACCGGTGCGTGAGACTCTCGATATAACCCGTTGAGTCACAAGACTCTTGACGTCGAGTCCGGTATGACTCAGGATGCCGCCTTTCGCGCACAGCGGGGGCATCGAAAGTTGCAAACCGATATCGTCCGCCTGGGCGACTGCATCGCGGAGATGGAGCGCCTGCCCGAGCGCTCGATCGACATGATCTTCGCCGACCCGCCCTATAACCTGCAGCTGGCCGGCGAGCTGACCCGCCCGGACCAGAGCCGGGTCGACGGGGTCGACGACCACTGGGACCGCTTTGCCGGCTTCGCCGACTACGACGCCTTCACGACGGCCTGGCTGGGCGCCGCGCGGCGCGTCCTCAAGGACGACGGCACGATCTGGGTGATCGGCAGCTACCACAACATCTTCCGGGTCGGCGCCTGCCTGCAGGACCTGAACTACTGGATCCTGAACGACGTGGTCTGGCGCAAGTCGAACCCCATGCCGAACTTCCGCGGCCGGCGCTTCACCAACGCGCACGAGACGCTGATCTGGGCGGCCAAGCACCAGGAGGCCAGCTACACCTTCAACTACGCCGCCATGAAGGCGCTCAACGACGACCTGCAGATGCGCAGCGACTGGCTGATCCCGATCTGCACCGGGGGCGAGCGCCTGAAGGACGGCGATGGGCGCAAGGCGCACTCGACCCAAAAGCCCGAAGCGCTCTTGCACCGGGTCGTCCTGGCCGCGACCAAGCCGGGCGACGTCGTCCTCGATCCCTTCCTGGGCAGCGGCACCACGGCGGCGGTCGCCAAGCGCCTGCACCGGCGCTATCTGGGCATCGAGCGCGAGCCGCACTATGCCGAACTGGCGAGAAAGCGCATCGCCAAGGTGCGGCCGGTCGACGACCCGGCCCTGGTCGAGACCCCCTCCAAGCGCGACGAGCCGCGCATTCCCTTCGGCTGGCTGGTCGAGCGCGGCCTGCTCGAGCCCGGCACCCTGCTCTTCGGTCCGGGCCGGCGCTGGACCGCCCGGGTGCGCGCCGACGGCACCCTGATCACGGCCGACTTCCGCGGCTCGATCCACAAGGCCGGCGCCCACGTCCAGGGCGCGCCGGCCTGCAACGGCTGGCAGTTCTGGAACCTCGACGTCGAGGGCAAGCTGGTGCCGATCGACGTGCTGCGCCAGAAGCTGCGCGCCGATCTGACCTGAACGGCCGGCCGCGGTCCTTGCCTCAGAACCGGTAGCACAAGCCGAGCCGGAACCTGCTGTCCGTGTATTCCGTGTTGAACTCTTCGCCGCCAATGCCGGGCTGCCCCGGATCCGCGGCGGGCGAAACGAATGCGACGAAGACGCGGTAGTCGAGCGACAGCGTCAGGGCCTCGGTCAGCGCATAGCCGATGCCGGCGCCGAGCTGGAACCCCAGGCCGGCCTCGGTCTCGTCGAATCCGTTCCGGCAGTACGCGACCTCGAGCTTCACACGCCAGTTGTCTTCAGACTTGTAACTCACGTTTCCGGGCGGCCACAGGCCGGGGTCGGGAACCCGGCCCCACGGCACCACTCGTATTCGGTGTATGCCCTCAACCTGCCTGCGAGAATGTTTCCGATTTTTTTACTCGAAACTGAAATTATGTCTTTCTTGAGCGATTTGCTCCATTTGATAGTGTTCGAATCGGGGACAGCAGCGAATGCGGGTACTTCTGGTAGAAGACGACGCGCAGATGGCCAAGAGCATCGAGCTGATGCTCGAGTCCTTGGGCTTCAGCTGCGATGCGGTCGACCGCGGCGAGGAGGCCGTGGCCTGCGCCACTCGCGAAAAGTATGACATCATCCTGCTGGACGTCATGCTGCCGGAAATGGACGGTTACGAGGTGTTCCAAAAGCTGAGGGCCGCCGAAGTGACTGCCCCGGTGCTGCTGCAGTCCGGCCTGGTGGAGCGTGACAAGGCGATCGAGGGATTGAGCCTGGGGGTGCAGGACTACCTGATCAAGCCCTACGGCAAGCTGGAGCTCGCCGCCCGTATCGAGTCCGCGCTTCAGCGCGCCTCCGGCCCGAGGCAGACGAGCAACGGCCAGAAGCTGCCGTTCGAGGAAGAGCTGGAGGGCGAAGACGGTACGAACGACGTCAGGCAAGTGGCGCAGATCATCTACCAGGACGTCGACAAGGTCATGAGCTGCACCATCCTGAACCAGACCAGCAAGGGCGCGGCGCTGCAACCCTCGGACACCGCCAATTGCCCCAAACGGTTCAGCCTGAAGATACCAGGCGGCCCGATCCACCACTGCGAGGTCTGCTGGCGCTACCGCCAAAGGCTGGGGGTCAAGTTCCTGGGCGCCTAGCGGCGCCTTCCAAGGCGTGGCTGACGAGCTTTCGCATGACGCTGGGCAGCGCCTCCGCGCCCAGATCGTCGAGCGCAACCCAGCGGCCCGCGGCCGGCGCGGCCCCCTGCCCGGCCCGGCCGGCCCAGACCCGCGCCTCCAGATGAAAATGCGTGAAGGTGTGGCGCACGATACCGGGCAGCTCGGTCCAGCGGGCGGTCAGGGGCGCCCTGGCGCGCGCCTCGGCCTCGTCCCAGGCCGCCTCGCGCCATTCGGTCGAGGGCAGCTCCATCATGCCCCCCAAAAGCCCCGTTTCGGGCCGCCGACGCAGCAACACGGCACCGGCCGGGTCGACCGCCCAGAAGGCGACGGCGCGCCGGGTCGGGCGCGGCGGCTTGGGGCTGCGGCGCGGCAGGCCCTCGGCCGTGCCGGCGGCGCGCGCGGCGCAGTACCCGGCGAGCGGACAGCGCCCGCAACGCGGGGTGCGCGGCAGGCAGAGCGTCGCGCCGAGGTCCATCATCGCCTGGGCGTAGTCGCCCGGCCGTTCCTCCGGGGTCAGGTCCGCGGCCAGGGCGCGCAGCTCCGACTTGGCCGCGGGCAAGGGCGTTTCGACCGCGAAGAGCCGGGCGCCCACCCGCTCCACGTTGCCGTCGACCACGGCGGCAGGCCGGCCGAAGGCGATGGCCGCGACCGCCGCCGCGGTGTAGGGGCCGATCCCGGGCAGCTTCAGGAGCTCGCCCTCGCTATCGGGGAAGC
>Ga0224509_10000251_pt1 | contig 14394 bp, 15 predicted proteins | sample SF_Jan12_sed_USG_5_FD_170158 | JGI IMG/M metagenome (GOLD analysis project Ga0224509, IMG submission 170158) | Sediment microbial communities from San Francisco Bay, California, United States - SF_Jan12_sed_USGS_24 | ecosystem: Environmental > Aquatic > Marine > Sediment | place: USA... | reverse complement strand
CATCAACGCACCGGTATTGCCGGCCGAGACCACGCCATCGGCCCGACCCTCGTGCACCGCGTTGATTGCCCGTCGCATGGAGGAGTTGCGCCCGCTGCGCAGTACCGCCGACGGCTTGTCGTCCGATCGCACCACATCGTCGGTGTGGACGATGGTCGCCACGTCCCGCAGCTTGGTCATCCTGTCCAGCAGGGGCCTGATCTTGGCTTCCTGGCCGAACAGCAGGAAATCCACCTGCGGGTACCGCTGGCGGGCAATATTCGCGCCTCTGATCACCACCTGGGGAGCATTGTCGCCACCCATGGCGTCCAGGGCTATGGTCAAACGACCGCTCACCGCACGTGCGCCTCAATCCCCCCTCGCCCGCCAACCGGCGCGACGGAAATCCCGATACGGGTCAAGCGACGTCGGTCTCGACGACCTCGCGGCCGTCATAATAGCCGCAAGCCGCGCATACGTGGTGCGGGCGTTTCAGTTCGCCACAGTTCGCGCACTCGACGTAGCTGCTCGGCTTGAGGGCGTCGTGGGACCGACGTTGGTTGCGCCGCGACTTCGATATCTTCTTCTTGGGAACAGCCATATGATCTATCTCTCACATCCGAAAGGGCGTTGTCCGACGCCGCTTCTTAGCCAATCCTACGGTCAGCGGCAAGCCCGACCGCCCTGGTCCTATTTTCTCAGCGGCGGTACTTCCGCCCCTTCATCGAGTCGAGTACGGCGAAGGGCGACTGGCGCTGCTCGTTCTCAGGCGAGCCGCCCCACTCGGCCTGCTCCAGTCTGGCGCCCTCGACCCTGGGATAAGGGTCCAGATGGAGCGCCAACTGCTCGGCCACCGCCTCGCCCAGATCGACGCCGCCGGGCGGCACCGGCTCCGGCTGCTCCTCCTCGTCGATATCGACCAGGATCTCCCGCTCCGCCGCATCCTCCGCAGCCAAACTGTAGCACCGCGAGAAGCTGCCCTCCAGGTGGTCCGCCACCGGCTCCAGAGTGACCACACAGGCCTGTGTGACCTCCGCCTCGAAGCGTCCGGAAACTCGGACCAGCGGCTTGCCGGCCGACCGCTGCAGGTGCAGCGTGGCCTCGAAACGATCAAGAGACAACAGCTCGAATCGCCTGGCCAGCGCCCTGCGCTCGTCTGTCGTCGCCTCTATCCGCTGAACCATCTCGCCCTCGCCGAGGGTATCCACCCGGACACGGCGCGAGAATTCGGCTTCCGGCTGCTTCCCTGCGGCCATGTGACACTCCGCCTAGGGGCGCTCGGCGGCGCGCACATTAGGCAAGGGCCGGGGTCCGGTCAATGAAATTCATTCGCTTCGCCTGGCGGGAGTTGGCGCTTTGGCCGCCAGCGCAACGGCCGGCGGCGCACCGAAAATCAGCCGGCCAGACATCAGACCGTCGAGGTCCTGGGCGGCCAGCCCGGCGGCCTCGCGGATCAGATAGTCGGCCATGGCCCTGAGTTCCGTCCCGCCCGGATCGACGGTGCCGTAAAGATTGCGCCTGAGCGCCTCAACCAGTGTCTCTTCGCCTTGTTCCAGCCCCGCCTCGTAAGCGGCGATCCGCCCATAGAACCCCTGGGCCATCGCCTTGACGCGCCGCCCGACCCCCAGGTCTCCGACACCGAGTTCCCGCAGGCTGACATCCATGTCCTGGAACAGGACGTCGAAGAGGCTTTGAGCAAACTCGGCCGACGCCTCCCGGTCGCGTTTCAGGCGTTGCAGTACCAGAAAGGCATGAAGCACGACGAGTTCGAACCGGCCGTCCAAGGTATCGGGTATGCCGCAGCCGCTGTAGAAGGCCGGCCGGCGGGCCTGCGCCACGATTCCGGCATAAAGCGCCTGGGCGGCGTCCTTCCGCCGGTTGCCTGCGAACAGTCGGGTCAGCACCGTGATCGCTCCTCGCCCCCGGCCGGATGGTTCTCAGGGGGTCCGCATTTCGTCCCGGCACTTGAAATGACCCGCCCGGCAGGTTTAATCAAGAGGCTCGAGTGTGGACCTAACTGACGGCGAGGAAGAGCCGATGCCGCGACGAGGCCAAGCATTGCGGTTCCCGCGCACTTGGGGCCGCGGGATCTTCTTCGCGGCCGCGGCCCTCTTGCTACCGGCCTGCGGAAACAACGTCCAGGTCCATGGCAACCTGCCGGATCCGGAACTGATCGCGGAAATTCAGCCGGGCGCATATCGGCGCCAGGACGTGGCGGACCTGCTGGGATCGCCCTCGGCGGTGTCCACGTTCGAGGACAGCAGGTGGTACTACATCGGCCAAAAAGTCAGCCAATTCGCCTTCTTGAAGCCCGACGTGCTGGAACGCAGCATCCTGGTCGTCTCGTTCGATGGCAGCGGCAGGGTCGACAGGACCAGGACCTACACCCTGGAGGACGGCCAAGACATCGACCCGGTCGACCGCATAACACCGACCGAAGGCCGCGATCTGAACCTGTTGCAGGAACTGTTGGGCAACATCGGCCGCTTCCCGACTGATGCCATGAACAAACAATAGCAACACGGCCGGCGATCGGCCCTGCCAGCCGAAAAAAGAGCCCCGGGGCCTGCCCCGAGGCTCTCATCTTCAGGTCTATGAGCTGCTCAGTGGGCCAGAACGGCCAACAGCAGCAAGGCCACGATGTTCGTGATCTTGATCATCGGGTTGACCGCCGGGCCCGCCGTGTCCTTGTAGGGATCGCCGACGGTGTCGCCGGTCACGGCCGCCTTGTGGGCCTCCGAGCCCTTGCCGCCGTGATGGCCGTCCTCGATGTACTTCTTGGCGTTGTCCCAGGCGCCGCCGCCCGCGGTCATGGAGATCGCGACGAACAGGCCGGTGACGATCACGCCGAGCAGCATGGCGCCGACGGCCGAGAAGGCCGCCGATTTGCCGGCAATCGCAAAGATCACGAAATACAGCACGATCGGGGCCAGGACCGGCATCAGCGAAGGAATGATCATCTCCTTGATCGCGGCCTTGGTCAGCATGTCGACGCAGCGCCCGTATTCGGGCTTGCCGGTGCCCTCCATGATGCCCGGGATCTCCTTGAACTGACGGCGCACCTCCATCACCACCGAGCCGGCGGCCCGGCCCACGGCGGTCATGCCCAGCGCCCCGAACAGATAGGGCAGCAGGCCGCCCATCAGGAGCCCGACCACCACATAGGGGTTGGACAGGGCGAAGTCGACCTCGACTCCCTGGAAATAGGGGAAGTCGGCCACGTTGGCGGAGAAGAACTGCAGATCCTGGGTATAGGCCGCGAAGAGCACCAGCGCACCCAGGCCGGCCGAGCCGATGGCATAGCCCTTGGTCACCGCCTTGGTGGTGTTGCCCACCGCGTCGAGGGCGTCGGTGGTTTTGCGCACCTCCTCCTCCAGGTCGGCCATCTCGGCGATGCCGCCGGCGTTGTCGGTCACCGGCCCATAGGCGTCGAGCGCCACGACCACGCCGGTCAGCGCCAGCATGGCGGTCACCGCCACGGCGATGCCGAGCAGACCGCCCAGCAGGTAGGTGATGATGATCGCGGCGCAGATCAGCACCGCCGGAATCGCCGTCGCCTCCATGGAGACCGCGAGGCCCTGGATCACGTTGGTCCCGTGCCCCGTTTCGGACGCCCTGGCGATGGACCGGACCGGACGATACTGGGTGCCCGTGTAGTACTCGGTCACCCAGATGATCAAACCGGTCAGGGCCAGGCCGACCAGGCCGCAGTAATAGAGGTAGCGGCCGGTATAGCCCGACGTGCCGATCTCCCCGGTGCCGATGATCCAGGCGGTCACGGGGTAGAACAGCGCGGCCGAGAGCAGGCCGGTCACGATGAAACCCTTGTAGAGCGCGCCCATGATGCTCTTCGAGGGTCCCAGCTTGACGAAGAAGGTGCCGATCACGGAGGTAATGATGCAGACGCCGCCGATGGCCAGAGGATACAGCATCATCGGCCCGACCTGATCGGTCCCGTTGAACAGGATCGAGACCAGCACCATGGTCGCCACCATGGTCACGCAGTAGGTCTCGAAGAGGTCGGCGGCCATGCCGGCGCAGTCGCCCACGTTGTCGCCGACGTTATCGGCGATCACTGCGGGGTTGCGCGGGTCGTCCTCGGGAATACCGGCCTCGACCTTGCCGACCAGATCGGCGCCGACGTCCGCGCCCTTTGTGAAGATGCCGCCACCCAGACGCGCGAAGATCGAGATCAGCGAAGCGCCGAAGCCGAGCGCCACCAGCGCATCCACCAGCTCGCGGCCGTCCGTGCCGAAGCGCAGCAGGATATAGTAGTACATGGAGACGGCGAGCAGCGCGAGCCCGGCCACCAGCATGCCGGTCACCGCGCCCGCCCGGAAGGCAATCTCAAGCCCCTGGGCGAGGCCCTTGCGGGCGGCCTCGGCGGTGCGCACGTTGGCCTGCACCGAAACGTTCATGCCGATGTAGCCGGTCAGGCCCGAAAGGACCGCGCCGAGCAGGTAGCCGCCGGCGACCTTCATGCCGAGCAGCCCCCAGATCACGGCGAAGATGACCACGCCGACTCCGGCGATGGTGGTGTACTGGCGGTTCAGATAGGCCTTGGCGCCTTCCTGCACGGCGCCGGCGATCTCCTGCATGCGCGCGGTCCCGGCGTCGGCCGACAGCACCGACTGCCGTGCCCATATGCCGTAAAGGACGGCCAGCGCGCCGCAGACATGGACGATATACAACGGGTAAAGCAGCATTTTCGGATTTCCCCCGATTCAGGAGTCGACGCGCAACGCGCCGGCTGGAGCCAGCCCCTCATGCTTCCGCAGGTGCGAAATGCGCGCGGAAAATGCCAGACTAAACCGGCGATGGCAACCGGTTGTCGCGCCGAGCGAGACTCCGAATCAGGCGGCCGGGACCATACGCCGCCGGCCAAGCCAGAGCACGGCGCAGAGCACCAAGACGAGGGGCGCGATGACGCCGAGGTTGACCGCCTGCCAGCCGAGGGCGTTGTAGAGCGCGCCCGAAAGCAGGGCCGTGCAGGTAACGGTGCCGAACACGAGGAACTCGTTCAGCGCTTGGGCCTTGGCTCGCTCCTCCGGCCGATAGCAGTCGGTCAAGAGCGTCGTGCCGCCGACGAACAGGAAGTTCCAGCCCAGGCCGAGCAGGACCAGGGCGGTCCAGAAATGGAAGACCTCGGTGCCGGAAAGATTGACCGCCACGCAGCCGAGCACCAGCACGGCGCCAAGGGCCAGAATCGGCACCACCCCGAAGCGATGGATCAGATTACCCGTAAAGAACGAGGGCGCATACATGCCCACCACATGCCACTGGATCACAAACGCCGCCGCCTCGAAGGAATGGTTGTGCGAGACCACGGCCAACGGTGTTGCGGTCATCACCAGGTTCATGGCGCCATAGCCGACCATAGCTGAGAGCACCGCAACGACGAAGGCCGGCTGGCGCGCGATCGACGACAGCGGCCGGCCGCTGTCACGGCGCTCCAGCGCGGCGGGCCGCGGGATCTCGATGAACTGCAGGAGCAGGAGCGAGATCAGCGCCAATCCCACGATGCAGAGATAACCGCCGGCATAGAGACCCGGGGCGAAGAGATCGCGGGACCACTTGGCCAACTCGGGCCCCAGGAAAGCGGCCAGCAGGCCGCCGGCCAGGACCAGCGAGATGGCACGGCTCCTGTAAGCCTCGCTCGCCGTGTCCGCGGCGGCGAAGCGGTAGAACTGGACATGGGCCGCAAAGGCGCCGAAGAGAATCGAGCTCGCGCAGAACAGGGGGAAACTCTGCGCGAAGATCGCCTGCATGCCGAGACCCCCGGCGATGCAGCCCATCGCGGCGCCCAGGCTGAACCCGGCGCGCCGGCCGAAACGCCGCATGAAGAACGAGGCCGGCGCGGCGGTCGACATCATGGCCAGGAATTGGAGGGCGAGCGGCAGGGTAGCGAGGCCCTTGTTCGGCGCGAGATCGAAGCCGATCAGCGCGGTGATCGTGATGATCAGCGCGCTGCAACTCATGCCCAGCGCCTGGCATAACGCCAGCAGGATCACGTTCTTGGCGGTGGGGTCCCTGCGCATCGACCGAGCCTAAGCGAAATCGCGGCGGCTCGAAAGCGGCTTGTTCGCATCGGGAACCGGTGCTCAGGTTCTGGTGGGCTTGCGCCGGCTTGGTTCCGAGATCAAGACGTCGCCGACGACGCCCGGACCGAGCAGCCGCTCGCTCACGGCGAGCAGGCGTCTGCGCAGCAACGGCAAGGCATTGGCCTGCCGGCGCACGAAGCGCAGCGCGAGGAGGCCGTACAGCTCGCTCAGGTAGGCGTCGGTCAGCTGCCGCTTCACGAGCAGGACCCGCTCCTTCTCGCCGGCAACGACCTCGATGACGACCTGCAGCGTGACGTGATGGGTGACCTGTCCGTCCTGGATGAGCGGCAGTATAAAGGGCTCGAGCTCGACGTATTCCGGCACGGCCGGCAGCACCGGCTCGGCCACGGGCGCGACCTCCGGCGCGCGCAGGAAGAACCACCAGACGGCGCCTCCGCCGCCGGCGACCAGGAGCATGAGACCAAGGAGCAGAGGCAGCTGCTTCATGTCCGCGCCGCGCCCGCCGGGCGCCTTTCTAGTACATACCTTCAGATACGTTCAGAGTAGAAGCGCCGGCCGTGAACAAAGGGTAAAGGGGCTGCCAGAAATGCGTCCGGCGCAGGCTTCTAAGTCCCTCAAATAAAAGGATCGTGCGACCATTGCAGAAGGGCCTGTCTCTGTCTGCGGCGGCAGAAGATGTCACCCGGCTCGCAATTCGCGCGGATCTGTCCGGCATGACGGGCAAAGCCGTGCCATCGCTTGACCTGCAGGGTATCCAGCTCGGGCAGCCGCCGTCCCAGATAGTAGCGGCAATACCACTGAAACCACCCCCTGGGATCGGGACCGACGATCCAACCCTTGTCCTTCCAATGCGAAAGCGGCTGCCGGCTCTTGGTACCGAAATAATTGAGCTCCGGGTCCGGCCGGTCGCCGACCCGCGCTTCGGCAAACCATTCGTCGGGCAGCTCGTCCCTGCAGTCGTTGCAGTATTTGCCTTCGAAGACGCCCATCGCCAGCATCTCCGCCGGCGAGAACCGCGGCCGAAAGCCCGGCATGAAGCCCTCGCCGGTTCGCGCGGCAATCTCGTATCGGTAATCGCGCTGCATGCGATCGTTCACAACGACGATATCGCCGACCTTGTACATCCTTGCTTCCTCTGGATCAGTGACGATCCTGCGCCCTACTACCGCGTCACGTCGCAAAGGCGGCCCTGCAACTCCGGCGTGGTCATGAGAAGCTCGCAGGTGTCATAGGATTCCCGCTCCAGGATGCGGCCGACATCCCGGAGCGTCAGCATGTCCAACGACGGGGATCTGGCCAAGATCCAAGCGAACTCACGCGAGGGTTGCCCGACGACGGACCACCGATATTCGGGGTCCAGCCCGATGACCCAGTAGTCGCCGGCCGCCGGCCAGACCCAAAAGCCCAGCACCTCGACAAAGGTGACCTCGAGCTTGCCCTCCGAGCCGGCAGCCAGAAACCGCGCCCGGGCATCTGCCTGTTTGCGCGACCCGTCCGCCGTGTCACAGGAGTTCAGCACATTGATGAGACCGTCTTCTCCCAGTGCGTAGCTCGCTGTCGTGCGGGCCGCGCAGTCGCTCTGGAACCATGCGGGGATCGCAGCCACCTGGTACCATTGACCGAGATAGCGCTGCACCTCGAAGTCGGAGACCGTGTTCATCGGGGCGGGCACGTCGGAAGAGCAGCCGCCAGCAAGATTTGCGAATAGCCCAGCGACGATTAGACGTTTCAGTTTCGGCCGTTTGCAGAAGGCCAACTCGGTTGCCTGTTCTCTATGTCTATGGTTGTCGAACGCTCTCGACCTGGCGGGATCGACATTCACTTAGTCATCAGTTCGGGAGCCGCCAACGCGACGTCAGATGCGCAGGAAGGGGTTGAGCAGACGGCCGAAGGGCCCGGTCAGGCGCAGCGGCGCGTCGGTCACCGCGAGGCAGAGGCAATCCTCGCCCGGGTCGGCGACCGGCCGGTGATCGGTCGCGGCATCGGCCTCGGCCACGTCTCCGCGCAGGAAATGGCCGTGCTCGTCGCTGAATCCGCCGGCCAGAACCAGGGTCAGCTCGGTGCCTTCGTGGGTGTGTGCCGGCATGGCGGTCCCCGATTTGATGCGCATGAGGCGCGTCCGGAAGCCGGGAACCTCTTGCAGCAACTCCGCCTTGTCCAGGCCCCGGTAGGACGTCCAGTCGAGCTTCTCCAAGCCCGCGCCGAGATAATCGCGCAGGGGGCGCGGCACGCGCGGGTCGACCGATGCCGGCACGCGGGCCGGCGGTTCCGGCGCTTCGGGGGCCGCTTCGTCGAGCCGGCCCAGGACGCGTTCAAGGCTGTCCTCGCCGAGCGCCTCGGCCTCCTGCTCCTCGAGGAGGACGCCGCCGAGCTCTTCCAGCCGCTCGACTTCGTTGCGACAGCGCGGGCAGAGCGCGAGATGGGTCGCGACCACCAGAGCGACCGGCTCGTCTTGCGAGCCGGCGGCATAGGCGATCAGGAGGTCGTCGCCGGGGTGGTGTTCGGGCATCATTCCATGGTCTCCAGCGCGGTGCGCAGCTTACCCATTGCCAGGCGCAAACGCGATTTGACGGTGCCGAGGGGTAGAGCCAGCTCCTCGGCGATCACGCTGTGCGACTTGTCCTCGAAATAGGCCAGCCGCAATAGTCTTGCCTGTTCTTCAGGCAGCTCCTCCACGGCGGCGTGCAGGCATTCACGTCTCTGTGACGCCTCCACGACGCGATCGGCCGGTTCCTCGGGCTCGGGCACCAGGGCCGGGTCTTCCGGGTCGATCTCGGGGCGCCGTGCCCGGCGCAGGATGTCGATCCGGCGGTTTCGTGCGATTGTGAACACCCAGGTGCTGACGGCCGCCTTGCTCCGGTCGAACTGCGCGGCGCGGCGCCAGACGGCCAGCATTACGTCCTGAGCCAGATCCTCAGCGCTCGCCCGATCGGCCCCTTGGCGGATCAGGTAGGCCTTGACCCGCGGCCCGAAGGTCTCGAACAGCCGGACGAAGGCCTTGCGATCGCGCCGCTGGGCGACGGCAGTCATCAGCTCTTCGGCGGAGGCCTCCGCGCCCGGCTCCCCAAAGGTTGTCTCGCCCCGCATGGCCCTTTCTAGTGGCAGCACAGGCCTGACCACAAGCGCCGACTTGGCGGCGACAACAGCGGCAAGGGGTGGTCGTATCTCGATCGCAACAGCATTCAGCACGATTCGGCTCTCCCGCCTTTCGTATGAGTCCTACGCTGGCGTCCGCGGGTTGGATCACAGGGACCGCGAAGGCCAACGGACCCGGTTCCCGGACCGCCGCGCCTAGGGTGATCCAATGTCGGGGATTTCGCGTATACGACCCCGAGACACACCGAGGTGGCGTGTGGCGCGGGAGTTGCGCCAGGACTTCGGCACGGAACGACAGCCGAAACTGGGACTGGGGTAGGAGACTTCATGAAAATCGCGGTCGTCGGTGGCGGCATTTCCGGGCTGAGCACGGCATGGCTGCTCGCCCGGAAGCACGAGGTGAGCCTGTTCGAATCCGCCAACTATCTCGGCGGTCATTCCAATACGGTGGACGTCCTGCTGGGCGGCCGGGTCGTGCCGGTCGACACCGGGTTCATTGTCTACAACGAGCGCAACTATCCCAATCTGACGCAGCTCTACGCGGCGCTCGGCGTCGCGACCGTCGCAAGCGACATGTCCTTCTCGGTGTCGCTGGACGCGGGCGGGTTCGAGTACTTCGGCAGCGCACCTGGCCTCTTCGCCCAGCCGGCCAATCTGATGCGGCCGGATTTCTGGCGCATGTTCCGCGACCTCCTGCGCTTTTACCGAGAGGCGCCGCGCCTCGTGGCCCGCCGCGATCTGGACCGGGTCACGCTGGGCGAGCTCCTGGCCGAAGGCGGGTATTCAGATGTTTTCGCGCACCGCCACCTTCTGCCCATGGCGGCGGCGATCTGGTCTTCGACTTTGGACGACATCCTCGCCTTTCCGGCCCAGACCTTCGTGCGGTTCTTCGAGAACCACGGCCTGTTCAACCTGGGGGAGCGGCCCCAATGGCGCAGCGTTCTGGGCGGCAGTCGCCGATACGTGGATGCCCTCTGCGCGCCCTTCCGGCACAGGGTGCATCTCGCCTCGCCCATCGTCGCGGTTTGGCGAACCCCGGCCGGCGTGTTCCTGCGCGACGCTGCCGGCCGGGAACAGAGTTTCGATCAACTCGTCATCGCAACCCACGCCGATCAGGCCCTGGCGATGTTGGGTCCGGACGCGGCCGCCGAGGAGAGCCGTGTTCTCGGGGCCTTCCGATACCAGGAGAACCGCGCGGTGCTCCATCGCGACCCGGCGCTCATGCCGCGGCGCCGGCGTGCCTGGGCGAGCTGGAACTACCTGGCCGAGGGCAGCGCCGAGACGACGCGCCGGGTCGCCGTCAGCTACTGGATGAACCGTTTGCAGCGGCTCGGCACCACGCGGGACGTGTTCGTCACTCTGAACCCTCTGCACGAGCCCGCGCCGAATTTGACCTTTGGGGACTACACCTACCATCATCCGCAGTTCGACCGGGCGGCGCTCTTGGCCCAGGAGCGGTTGCCCTCGATCCAGGGTCTGAACCGCGTGTGGTTTTGCGGCAGCTACTGCGGCTACGGCTTTCACGAGGACGGCCTGCAGGCCGGTCTCGCGGTGGCGGCGGCGCTCGGTCAGCCCGCGCCCTGGGCGGCCGACGTCACGCCGATGAGCCCGGCCTGGCGCGCGGTGACGCCGAGCACACCGGCCATGGCGGCCGAATAGGGACAGGCAGGGTTCCGGGTTCGAAATGAAAGATGCCGCGGTGACTACCTCCAGCCTCTACTTCGGCCGAGTGATGCATAAGCGCTTGCTGCCCTTTCGCCATCGCCTCGATTTTCGGATCTTCTCGCTCTATCTCGATCTCGACGAGCTGCCGGCCCTGTCGCGGCGCCTGCGGTTCTTCTCGCACAACCGGTGGAACCTCTTCGGCTTCCTGGACCGGGATCACGGCGCGCGCGACGGCACGGCCCTGCGGCCATGGCTGGACGCACGCCTCGCCGAAGCCGGCATCGATCTGGAGGGCGGCGCCGTGCGCCTGCTCTGCTTCCCGCGCTTGCTGGGCTACGTGTTCAATCCGCTCAGCATCTGGTTCTGCTATCACAAGAGCGGCCGGCTGACCGCCGTGCTATACGAGGTGCGCAACACCTTCGGCGAGCAGCACTGCTATCTCATCCCTGTCGACCCGGCGCGCGCGCCGGACAGGCCCATCCTGCAAAGCTGCGACAAGGGCTTTTACGTCTCGCCCTTCATCGGCATGGCCGCGACCTACCACTTCCGCCTCGCCGAGCCGGACACTCGCCTCGCCGTGGTGATTCGGCAGTGGACGCCCGAAGGCGCGCTCCTGGTGACGTCGCAGACCGGGCGGCGGCAGCCCCTGGATGACGCGACCCTGCTGAGGGCCTTCCTAGCCTACCCACTGATGACCCTGAAGGTGATCGCCGGAATCCACTGGCACGCGTTCAAGCTCTGGCGCAAGGGCGCCAAGCTCGTGCCGCGCCCGCCCGCACCCGAGCACGCGGTCACCCTGGTGCGGCCGCCGCTCGGCCGCGCCGCCGAATGACGCCTTGTATTACGTCCAATCCTGAAAACGGAACCCCCATGCAAGCCGATATCGAATACCCGGAGCGTTTTCAACGCGGCGGCCTCGCCGAAAGCCTGGTCCTGGCGCTGGCCGCGCGGGTCAATACGGGCGAGCTTGCCATTACCTTGCCCCATGGCGGCGAACGCTTCTTCAAGGGGACCCAAGCGGGACCCGGTGCGGCGCTGCGGGTTCACCACCCGCGCGCCCTCCGCCGCATCCTGCTCGGCGGCACGCTGGCCTTCGCCGAGGCCTACATGGAGGGCGATTGCGACAGCCCGGACCTGGCCGCGCTGGTGGAGTTCGTGATCCGGAACGAGGCGGCCCTGCTGACGGCGCTCGACGGGCAGCGCTGGACCCGCGCGCTGCAGCGGCTCGGCCACCTGCTGCGCCCCAATTCGAAGCGCGGCTCGCGGCGCAACATCGCGCGGCACTACGACCTGGGCAACGACTTCTACGCGCTTTGGCTCGACCCCTCGATGACCTACTCCTCGGCGGTCTTCGAACGGCCCGGGGAATCGTTCGAGGCGGCGCAGGACAACAAGTACCGCCGCATGGCCGAACTCGCCGCCATCGGACCGAACGACCGCGTGCTCGAGGTCGGCTGCGGCTGGGGCGGCTTCTGCAGCTGGGCGGCCCGCGAGATCGGCTGCCGGATCACGGCCGTCACGATCTCTCCGGCTCAGTACGATTTCGCGGCCCGGCGTCTGCAGGCCGAAGGCCTCGGCGGGCAGGTCGACCTGCGCCTGCAGGATTATCGCGACCTCGACGGCAGCTTCGACAAAATCGTCTCGATCGAGATGCTCGAGGCCGTCGGCGAGAAGTACTGGCCGCGCTACTTCGCGACGCTGCGCGACCGCCTCGTGCCGGGCGGCCGGGCCGCGCTTCAGGTCATCACCATCGCCGACGACCTCTTCGAGACCTACCGCAAGGACGTGGACTTCATCCAGCGCTACATCTTTCCCGGCGGCCTGCTGCCGTCGCCCGGCCGTCTGCGCGACCAGGTGCGCGGTGCGGGGCTCGAATGGCAGGGCTGCGAGAGCTTCGGGCTGCACTATGCCCACACCCTGAAGATCTGGCGCCGTGCCTTCGAGACGGCCTGGCCCCAGGTCCGCGCCCTCGGCTTCGACGAGCGCTTCCGGCGCATGTGGCGCTACTATCTCGCCTACTGCGAGGCCGGCTTCAAGACCGGCCGGATCGACGTGCTGCAGGCGGCCCTGGCAAAGAGTTGACGCCTGCCATGACCTCGGTGCCGCAGCCTTCGGACCGGCTGGGCCGGTCTGTCCTGCTTGCCTACGGTTTGCCAGGCCTGCCTCTGGCCGCGTTCCTGTTGCCGCTCTACGTGACCCTGCCGGCCTTCTATGCCGTCGATCTGGGGCTGGGGTTCTTCGCGGTCGGGGTCGTGCTGCTCCTGGCCCGGCTCTGGGACGTGGTCACCGATCCGCTGATCGGATCCCTGTCCGACCGCCTGACGACGCGCTTCGGCCGCCGCCGCCCCTGGCTGCTGGCGGGGGCGCCTCTGGTCATGGTGAGCGCGGGCTTTCTCTTCCTGCCCGGCCCCGGCGCCGATTGGGGCGGGCTTCTGGTCTGGACCATGGCGCTCTACCTGGGCGCCACCATGATCGTCCTGCCCTACAGCGCCTGGGGCGCCGAGCTCTCCTCCGATTACGACGAGCGCAGCCGGATCGCGGGCTGGCGCGAAGGTCTGGTGGTGGTCGGCACCCTGCTGGCCGCCGGCCTGCCGGCGGTGGTGGGCGCCGAGCGCGCCGTCGCCTTGGAAGTGATCGCCTGGTCGCTCTGGATCGTATTACCCGTATGTCTGATCATCGCAGTCCGATTCGTTCCGGAACACGCTGTTGCCCCGCAGGCGCGGTTGGCCTGGCGTCAGGGGCTCAAGGTGCTTTGGCGCAACGGCCCCTTCCGGCGCCTGATCGCCGCCTACTTCCTCAACGGCATCGCCAACGGCCTGCCGGCAACCCTCTTTCTGCTCTACGTCGAGCGGGTGCTGGAGACGCCGGAATGGTCCGGCGTCCTGTTGTTCGTCTATTTCCTCTGCGGCATCGCGGCGATTCCGCTGTGGCTCCGGCTCAGCCGGCACTGGGGCAAGCACCGCACCTGGGTCGGCGCCATGGTCTGGGCGGCCGTGGTCTTCGCCTTCGTGCCGCTGCTCGGGCCGGGCGACCACCTTTGGTTCCTGGCGGTCTGCGTGCTGACCGGGATCAGCCTCGGCGCGGACCTGACCTTGCCGGCCTCCATGCAGGCCGATGTGGTCGACCTCGACACCCTGCGCAGCCGGCAAAGCCGTGCGGGCCTGTACTTCGCGCTCTGGGGCGTGGCCACCAAGCTCGCCCTGGCCTTGGCGGTCGGCATCGCCTTTCCTGTGCTCGCGCTGGCGGGCCTGGAGACGGGCCAGGAGACGACCGCCTCGCCTTCGGCTCTCTTTGTCCTGGCGGCGCTCTACAGCCTGCTGCCGGCGGCGATCAAGCTGGGCGCCGTGGCGTTGGTCGCCGGCTACCCGATCACCGCGGCGCGCCTGCGTCGCATCCGCCGCCTGATCGAGGCGCGCGCCGCGCGCACCGCCTGGGACTGACTCCGGGAGGTCGGCCGTGATCCCTAGGCTCGCGTTGCTCGCCGTGCTGATCGGCATTTCGGGATGTAGCTCCATGAAACCGGAAGACTTTGCTGGGCGCCAACCGAAGCTCTTGATCGAAGAGTATTTCGCCGGCCGGACCAAGGCCTGGG
>Ga0224509_10000250_pt1 | contig 14416 bp, 18 predicted proteins | sample SF_Jan12_sed_USG_5_FD_170158 | JGI IMG/M metagenome (GOLD analysis project Ga0224509, IMG submission 170158) | Sediment microbial communities from San Francisco Bay, California, United States - SF_Jan12_sed_USGS_24 | ecosystem: Environmental > Aquatic > Marine > Sediment | place: USA... | reverse complement strand
AAAGCCTTCTATAAGTTTTTCACTTATCTGGTTTTTTTTATTTTTAAATAAAAAAAAAATATTCTATTTAAATTACAGTTTAAGCAAAAACAGGATTTTTCTTTTAAAGTTTTTCAAACTACGCCCCAACGGGCAACATAAGCCTGACAAGCTAATATTATACTTTAACTAGTAGTTTAATACTCTCGTGGGGTACTCAACATACCTTCCTCTAGGTTAAAAGCCTAACGCTAAGACAGCTTCCACAAGAAATATACACTCTTAGCTTACGGACCTATATCCACTTTTTAATTGCAAATTAAATGTTCTATATTAAACTAGAAAGCTATGGGCAATACTACAAACAGTAATTTTTGTACTTCAAACAAATGTTATAAAATTTTAACTAATGGCCCAGTTAAAAATGAGGATAGAAACGAACTACCCAATTAAATGATTAGAAGTCACTAATTAAACCTATTCATCTTTTTAGCAAGAGAGAAACCTCATTTTCAGGGTATGAGCCCAACAGCTTAATTTTAGCTTATCCTGCTAAACTTTGAAGGAAATCCTCATAATAACAACATCAATGTTATGCATTAAGTCTGCCACAAAGTCCCTCTAGGTAAACCGCTCTCGGCAACTTTTGGTTAACAGGCAAATATTTTATCTTAAACTATTACCTAGCTTATTTAGTGGTGGGGAAAATATTCCCATAAAAAACACCTAAAGCTTACGCATTTATCTGCCACACCACTTCTTACTCTGCCAAATCTCTTGACCCCTTACTTGGAAGGTAAGTATACTACTTATACTAGCAAAGCCTATTAACCCTTAGAAAAATTTTCAATCTCTGATTTACAAAAACAGCGCCGCTATTTTGGCCTTAAGGGCACACACATGGTTTCACAAGGGGAAGGTTATTAATCCCTCTACTTCTGAGCCGAAATCAAAACGCAAATATTTGCTCCCTCGCACATTACTAAAACTTTACTCATGAAACCCGAAAAAAGTTTCACAAGGGAAAAATAATATAAAATAAAAAGTACACTAAAGAACATAGCTGAGCAAAAAAATTAAAAGGCTCCTCTGCAGGACACCTTCCTAATCAAGTAAGTAAAAAGAAGTCACTAACTAAAAATCAAAATAAAATTTGCCTTACAGTTGAATAACCTAAACCACACATATCTCCAAGGCCCACTAATAAAAATGGGAGAATCCCTAAACATAAAATACCCCCAAATAGTGCAACAACCCCCCCTAATTTATTAGGAATCGCCCGAAGAATAGCATACAACCAAAGAAAATATCACTCAGGTTTAATATGGTTGGGTGTAACCAATGGATTTGCCGGAATATAGTTTTCAGGCTCTGCAAATAAATCTGGAAGAAGAAGCACAATCCCACCAAACAAGATAAACGTTAATACAATACCTAAAATATCCTTTACCGTGAAATATGGGTGAAACGGTACACGACTTACGTCCCCAGAAACACCAAGAGGATTAGTAGAGCCAGTAAGGTGTAAAAAAATTAAATGAATTCCCGAAACCACCGCAATAATAAAAGGAAGGAGAAAGTGGAATACAAAAAATCGATGAAGAGTTGCATCCCCAACTGAAAACCCCCCCCAAATTCACTCTACAATTAAAGACCCATAGATAGGGATAGCTGATAGCAATCTAGTAATTACAGTAGCTGCCCACAACCTTATTTGACCTCAAACTAAGACGTATCCTAAAAAAGCAGCCCCTATAACTAAAATAAATAACACGACCCCAACTAGCCAAACCCCAAGTAACCGATAAGACCCGTAGTATAAACCACGACCAATATGTAAGTATAAAAACAAAAAAAACATTGACGCACCATTAGCGTGTAAAGACCGGATTAATCAACCAAAATTCACATCTCGGGAAATATGAACACAAGAATGAAAAGCTAAACTCACCTGATCTGTATAATGCATCGCAAGGAAAATACCTGTTAATAACTGAACAACTAAACAAAGACCCAGTAAAGAGCCATAGTTTCATCAATAAGAAATATTTATAGGGGCTGGTAAATCAACCAAAGCCCCATTTAAAGGACGAAGTAGTACATGACTTCTCCGAATAGCTTTACTCACAATAATATAAAAGAGGGAAGTTTCCCTATATCAGGAACTTGAAACCTGCGCATTTATCTGCCACTTTTATTACTAAATTTATAATCCCCCAAGAGATAGTGATTTTATTAAATCTCTCCCATGGAAGCGTACTAAATACACTAATACAGATAATCCCACACTAGCCTCGCAAGCCCCCATAACAATTAATGTTAAAATTAAGGGAGTAGACGTTATCCCTAAAGAAGACCCCACCATCGGAAGACCTAAAATTAAAACTATAATCACCAACTCTAAAATTAATAGCACTATTAAATAGTGAGTTCGTTGAAAAAATAAAAACACAAAAAAAACTATAACAATAGCTAATAAAATAATAGAAAACGATACAACCATTCAAAACAAGCCATAGGCTATCTTTTCATTGTAAGTGAAATGTAATTATTATACTATATTTTGCTACAAAAATAAAACAAGACAAAACCTAAAAATCCCAACTAAAAAAAATAATGGGATAGAGCCCCTATTAATAACTTGAAGAAACTTAATATAGTAATTACTTAAAATTTTAGCTCCCCCATAACCACTCCTCCACTCAACCCACCCCTGGTCGACAACTGACACAAACCGACCTCCAAAATAAGCAACATTCTTTACTATATATTGAGAAGAAACATGTCCCAAAAAAAATAGCCTCACTAACCCCTCTTTAAAAACTAAACTTCCCTCGTTTAATCTTCAAGGGAGTATATCTAACCCTAAGCCTGAATTCCAAAACCAAGAACACAACCCCACACTAAAAAAAAGCACTAGCGGAATAACTCCGTATATGAACCTAATATTCCCCAAAAATACAGGGGGTAGTAAAACTCAATTTAAAACACTCCCTCAAGTAATAGCCCCTAACCCCAATAAATACACGGGTAAAGTGTAAAACATAACACTATTACCTAAACAACATAACGAAGGGGATTGATTTATTTCACCTAACTGTGACAGCCTAACCCTTCGAAACCTATAAGCTCTAGTCAACAATAACCCCAACACCATGAAAAATACACAAAATAACCCAAAATTACCAGTAATCCTAACCTCATAAATTGGATCTTTTGAATAAAATCCTGAAAGAAACGGAAATCCACAAAGAGCTAAGTTAGAGACAACCATCCCTAGCTGAGTTACAGGAAACATATACCCTAACCCACCTATTAAACGAAAATCTTGACTATGATTATGGTAATGAATAAAAACCCCCGCACAAACAAATATTAGAGCCTTAAATAACGCGTGAGATAATAGGTGTATAAAAGCAAGTAAGGGGCTTCCCAATCCTAAGCTTATCATTATAACACCAAGTTGGCTTAAAGTTGAATACGCAATCACCTTTTTTAAATCCACCTCAAAAAAAGCAGCTAATCCTGCCATTACTATAGTTAAAGATCTTAATAAAAGCAAAACACTTAACCCAGAATAACCTCAAAACTCAAGAATTGGATAAAACCGAATTAATAAAAAAACCCCAGCTGTCACAAGAGTTGAAGAATGAACCAGAGCAGAAACAGGTGTAGGCGCAGCTATAGCCATGGGCAACCAAGAAGAAAAGGGATATTGGGCCCTTTTTGTCAAAGCCCCAAGAAAAACTATATAAACAACAAATAACGGAACACTATTTAAAAAGGAAAATCTCCAATGCCCATAATCTAATAATAACCCAGTAGATAAAATTAACCCAATATCCCCTAAACGATTCGTTAACGCCGTAATCATCCCAGCCCCAAAAGAATAGGGATTTTGATAATAAATAACAAGTAAAAAAGAAGTTAGCCCTAAACCATCCCACCCTAGTAGTACACCAACTAAATTTCCAGAAAAAATTAGTAAAATTATAGAAACAATAAAAGAGACAACTAATAAAGAAAACCGCTTTTTATTAAACTCAGCCCCTATATACCCACATGAAAATAAGAAAACTCTTCCAGAAATAAATAAAACACACCTCCCAAATACTAAACCATACCCGTCAACAATAATAGAATAGTTAAACTCGCCCCCAAAAAAAAGAAAGAACCTCCAATCTATAAGGGTTACAACCTTACCCCCAATTAAAAAAATCCCTAAAAGAAAAAAAAAAGAAGAAAACCCTAAAAAAGTAATAGATAGTAACAATATCACATTCATGGGGAGGGGGGCATTAGCCCATCTTTAAGACCACAACCTAACATTTTTATTAAAACTACCCTCTCTAGTCCAACACTACTAATGTAGTGGACTCTCTTGAATATAAATTTGCAACAACATTGTAAAAACGAAAGCCTGAATTGCACAGACCGCCCTCTCAAACAAAAATAACCCAAAGCCAAATAAAAAATAAAAAAAAAATGCTAAAATTATTATAGATGTTCAAGTAAAAATAGAACAATTCGCCACTAACGATGTAATTACATGGCCTGCCAATATATTAGCAGCAAGCCGTAACCCAAGCGCAATAGGACGCATAACCCTCCTAATAACCTCACAAACACCAATCGGAGAAGCTAAAAATACCGGAACCCCAGTCCCAATAAATCAACCAAGTTTCACCAAAGGAAACTTACTAAAATTTATTAAAATACTTCTAAGCCAAAGTGGGATAGATAGCCTCATTCTTATTAAAAAATGGCTCGATAAGCTAAATGTGCCGGGCAACAGACCCACCCAATTAATTAAAAGAACTAAAAGAAAAACAGCTATTAGTAAATTTGTAGCACCTGAAAAACGCCATATTCCAACTCTAGAAAAACTTTTAGCAAATCTTACTAAAGATGAGGCAATACCTCAAACATATCCCCCTAACCACGGGAAAATAAAGGAAATTGATAACAGAAAAAATAGATAAAAATTTAAAACTCAAAATAACCAAACAACAAACCCAGAAAACAAAACCCTTTCAGCAGGATCAAACTGCGAAAACAAATCAGAACACACAAATTATAAAAAATATAATAAATTATTTATATAAAAAATATACTTCATCATTTTATTACAAAACTTTTGAAAGTTTTGGTCCTTTCGTACAAAAAACTTTCCAACACTCTAATAAATTAAAGATAGAAACTAACCTGACTTACGTCGGTCTGAACTCAGCTCATGTAGGGGATTATAGGGTGAACAAACCTACCACTGCAAACTTCTGCACCTGCAGGACCCCTAAGCCAACATCGAGGTGCCAACCCCCTTTATCGATAAGAACTCTCCAAAGGGATTAGCCTGTTATCCCTAAGGTAGCTTATTCTTTTGATCGCCTAAACGGATCAAAAAAAGAAAATAATTCAACTACTAAAAAAAGCGCTATAGAGTGGCTTAATTGTCGCCCCAACCAAAACCTCTACTCCTCATTTAAGAGATATAAGGATCAAGCTCTATAGGGTCTTCTTGTCTTTTAAATATACTTAGGCATATTCACCTAAACTTTAATTTTTAATTTTAAAATGGAGACAGCTTCACCCTTGTTTACCCATTCATACTAGCCCCCAATTAAAGGGCAAATGATTGCGCTACCTTAGTACGGTCAGAATACCGCAGCCGTTAAACTTCACCGGGCAGGGCGTATCTTTAATTCTTTAACTCTAAAGACAATGTTTTTGAAAACAGTCAAAGTGAAATTTGCCGAATTCCTTCATCTTATATATTAAAAAAAAACTATTTTTAACAAATTTTAATACTCATTCAAACATTATTAATAAAAAACAAATTATTTTCTACATTTCAATAAAACTCTCAACTTAAATATATATTAATTAAATATAAATCTCCCTATTACGGGTTTTTATAATAGGTGTTATAAGCCCAATAATAATTTAATAAAAAACCTACTTAAAGAACTGCCACAAAGCTTATCCTTCGTGACTTACTTCACTAGAACCTCTAGTAAACTTACTTATATAAGATTCTTGAAAAACTAGCTATTATTTTCTGCGAAGGTATGTAGCCACTATCTCTTTATCTAACTAAGTTAAAATGCAACAACTAAAGCTAAGCGCTAAGCAGTAAAAAGATATCTCAGAAAAATTTCGAAACAAAAAGCAAACTTTTATATTTGTTTAACCATAATACAAAAGGTACGATAATACATCTTTTTTAAAAAGAGTGAAAAATCTTCTACAATTAAATTAAATCTTCTTTCATAAATAACAATTTTAATACTTTAAAATGATGAAACATTACTAAAATAAATCACTTTTAACCTAATCAAGATCTAAGGCAAGCCCCATTTTAAACTTTGAAGGTTTATAGTTTAAATTAACTTAAGATCTTGTAAAATCACTATCAATTTCAAACACCACCAAAAACATTTATTCTAGCACTAGAAAAAGAAACTTTAAAAACAAAAAACAGATTAGAAAAAAGCTGTCATAATTCAACCATAATGTAAAATAAAACAATATAAATAATCTGATAACAAAAAATCCACTGCAAGGGAGCACTTTGAGGCACAAGTTAAAAGGGGTTCTTGGAAATACCTCTTTCAGAATCAAAATCTAACGTGCACCCACTACACTACCTTTTAAATTTAAACAATCACACCTTGACTAAGAAACTAATAAAATTGAACAAAAACATAGTATTAGTAATCCCAGAGAAAATGGTAAAAATGACTTCCAAGTAAGCATTATTAAACAATCATAACGCATTCGAGGTAAAGCAGCACGAGCTAAAATAATTAACCCTCAAATAAATATTGCTAAAAATGAATTCATTAAAGGAGAAACCCACCACCAATTAGAAACACCTATAAATAATAGTATTCTTAATACTCTTAAAGCAAGAATTCTTGCGTATTCAGCTATAAAAATAAAAGCGAACAAGCCAGATGAATACTCTACATTAAAGCCCGAAACTAACTCAGACTCCCCCTCAGCAAAATCAAAAGGAGCTCGGTTTGTTTCAGCTAAAACAGTCACTATCCAAACAAAAAACAACGTTGGCACACAAACAATTAATCAAACCTTTCTAACAAAGACAAAAGAAAAAAAGCTTATTCCCCCCATTATTAATAATCCGCAAAGAAAAAAAATTGCTATTCTAATCTCATAAGAAATAGTTTGAGCAACAGATCGCATAGCCCCCAAAAGAGCATACTTTCTATTAGAGCACCACCCAGAAACCACAACCCTATATACACTTAAACTAGAAACTATTAAAAACGACAATCCCCCAAACAAAAAAAAGTAAGGTGCGTATGTAAAAGAATAAAAACACCAAGTAATTAAAGATAGAGAAAGAGCAAGTAAAGGTCCAAAATAAAACCCAAAGTAATTTCTATGTAAAGGTAACACCAGCTGCTTTAAGAAAAGCTTCATAGCATCACTAAAAGGCTGTAAAAGACCTAAAAACCCAACTTTATTTGGACCCTTACGAATTTGAGCATGGCCCAAAAGCTTCCGCTCAAAAAGGGTATAAAAAGCTATAGCCACCAAAGAACAAACAAAAACGATAAAAAAAGAAAAAAAAGAAGACATATATCAACTCGCAGGCGAACCTGACTATTAACACCCAAAGCTAAAATTCTTATTAAACTACAAGTTGTATTATGATAAGAGATAAAAATTCATTTCTGAGACATGAGCCCAACAGCTTTCTTAGCTTATCTTACCACTAATAAAGGGGGAAACCCCACCTCAGGAGCTTAAACCCTGCGTATTTTTTCTACTACATTATTTATAAAACTAAAAAACCTAAAAACGGAAAACTTATAAGTGATAGTAGCCCTAACCAGTAATACCTAAAACTAACAGATAACTCTTCTTTCACATATCCCCCCCCTTGCCAAACTTTATCGACCCTAACACTATAAAACAAAGAAAGTATCACTATAAAAAAAAAACTTAGATAATACCCTAAACTAATAGCCGCAAAAAAACAGAAAATTACAGGAACAATAAAATTAATATAAACTCTTATAGAATATAAAGCATAAGCTTTTATAAAAAATCCTAAAAAAGGTGGGACACCTGAAACACTTAATAAAAACATACTTAAAGTAAAAATAGTAAACCCCCCAATACAACCCCCTGTTAAATCCTTAAACCTATAAATATTTGTGCCATTTATAAGCCCTAAAACTGGAAGAACCACAACTACATAACAAATAAAATAATAAACAAAAGATACCGTTGAAAAGTATATTATTCTAACCATTCACCCTATATGAGCAATAGACGAGTAGGCTAACAATAAACGAAATTGAGATTGACCTAAAGCACCTAAAACCCCAAACAAAAGATTTAAACCACTGATAAAAATTAAAATAACCACACTTGAAAACACAGAACTTAAAACAAATAAAGGTGCCACCTTTTGTCATGTCATTAAAATTATATTTATCTTTCAGGAAATACCAGAACAAACAGCTGGGAATCACTGATGAAAAGGCGCTACACCAGCCTTTAATAATAGCCCACAAACAAGAAAAATGGAGGACGAGTAAACCCCAAATATAACTGGAACCCCCCCACATAGTGGGAAAACCAAAAAAATGCCAGTTCCAATTGACTGAGCAAGAAAATATTTAGCTAAAGCACCGGCCTCCACACCCATTAAAACCCCCTTATTAGAAAATAAACCTCACTTTAAAACCCTTCCTACTGACCTCTCACTTAAAATCCCTAAAAAGGAAATTATATTAAGCTCCAACCCAACCCAAATAATAACCCAATTTGTAGACCTAACCCTCAATAAAGAACCAATAACAAGAAGCCAAATATATAAATTTCATAAGACTCCTCTAAACAAAGACTTTCACTGAACTAACATAAATATGGTTAAAGTGTAAATAAACTTAAGTACGTAAAGAAAGTATATTTTAAAAAACATACCATATAAACCAACTATTATCATACACATCTCCCCACAACCATTATAAATTAAAAATACACTAATTAAACAAAAAAACTATAGTAACTTTATAAAACCATAAGATAAGTTACATATAATATTATCAAAAACCACTTAACGCACCCCAAATAAACATTTCTCATCAGATATAACACCATAAATAATGGGTACATAACAAAAGAAGATAGTGTATAACACAACTTCAGGTCATTGCCACTAAATAATACTTTACCTTAATCAACAACCTCTTCTCCACTGAAGGAAACTTCTTATAAAGCTTCTTCAAAAATTTAATCATTCACATTATTAATAATAGCTTTATTGTAATGCTTAAACTTATAAACATTATAACTTAGGTGTAAAACCCTTAAGGCCCACCTGAATCAGCACTCTAATAAATTATCACATCTAAGCTTTTCTTAATAATCCTTATTAACAGCTAAAACCAATAATATATGAATACATATATTAAAAAATCACAGAATAAGAATCAACGAAAAAGCCTAAACTTCAACATATAAAACATTTACTAATTAACATTTGTAAAAACAACTTTAAGACACCCCATAGAACACCAAGCCCCTACATACTAACATTAAATATACAGGAAACAAGTGAAGAAACATAGCAATAAAATCGCTCACTAAAAAAGTAAAATGCCCACTTAGTATATTTCTCACACCACCATTCTGACTTCTGGCATACAGAAATAAACTATAAGCCGCACTAAAAAATAAAGAAAACCTCAAAGCAGGGATAAAAAACATAGATATCTTTATAATGCTACCCGCTAATATAATCTCCCTAAATAAATTAATAGTTGGAGGAGCCCCTATATTAGCAGCCATACTAAAAAACCAAAATAATGAAATAACCGGACAAACTCTTATAAACCCCCTAATCAAATAAGTTATACGACTTCCCACTACTTTATACATTATAAAAGCACCTAAAAATATCCTAGATGAAACTAACCCATGTGAAAATATTATTATAATCGCCCCACAACTCCCCAAATATCTATTTCTTAAAACTCCACCAATTATTACCCCTATGTGCGTAACAGACCTATATGCAATTAAACATTTAATATCAACTTGACGCAAACAAATAAAACCACAAATAGCCCCACCCCATAAAGCTAAAGACCTAATTCAATATCCTAATCACCTGTATCTAATATACTGAAAGAAAAAAGACGCTCGAATTAATCCATAACCCCCCAACTTTAATAAAACCCCAGCTAAAATTATAGACCCGGCAAGAGGTGACTCAACATGAGCCTTAGGAAGCCACAAGTGAAAAACATAGATAGGAGTTTTTACTAAAAAAGCCGCAATAAAAAAAACCCATAACGCCCCCGCTCTGAAAAAGTTTAAACCTCCCCACCCCAATACATAAAAAGATACATGCCCCCCAGATACCCTTAAAACAAAAATAATTACCAATAAAGGGAGCCTAGCAGTAACAGTATAAACAAAAAGGTAAAAACTAGCTTGAAGTCGCTCAGGTTGATAACCCCAACCTAAAATTATTAAAGTAATCGGAACAAGTGTTATTTCAAAAAAAATATAAAACATAAATAAACTACCAGATATGAAAGCTCAAACCAACCTAAAACAAAGCCAAATAATCATTTTATGAAAAGATTTTAAACTAAAAAAATCAGTTGTGTTCCCACTAACGATTAATATTAACGCCCTTACTCAAAAAGTTAATAAAATTAAACTTATACTTATTCTATCAACAAATATAAATCTTACCCTCCTATACCCCCCAACAATACCCATACAAGAAATCAATCTTATAATAAAACAACCAGCAACTAAATAAAACCAATTATATTCTTCATCGCCCAACAAAAATAAAAGCCTAACTGGCAATAAAATCTTCATCATAATAAACTAACTGTAAATTCAATCCAAAGCACCCCCTCCCCACTCTAGAAATAGCCCAACACCAACAATAAGGATAAAAAGAAACCTCAAAATAAAGACTAAAAACTTACTACTTAAATAAATAGAGTAACAAAGGGGGAAAAGGAGCGCAACCTCTACATCAAAAATTAAAAAAATAACAGCAAGTAAGAAAAACCGAAGAGAAAAAGGGACTCGCGCCATCCTCTTAGGGTCAAATCCACACTCAAAGGGAGTTCTATCATCACGAACCCTTAAAGTCCGGCTAGAGACAAAAAATAATAAAATCAAAAGCCCAATAGGCACAACAATAGCCAATAAAATAACAAGTGCAATTACCTCCATTTACTCTTATTCTTAGTAGAAAATACTACACCTAAGCTTCGAAAGAACTTTGTGCTAATACACCTTAAGAACAAAGACCTGAAGGAATCGAACCCCCTAAATCGAAATTCAAATCCGATCGTCCCCAAGAACAAGACCTCTGCTATATATAAGACTAACACAGGGGTAAAACCCATAACCAAAATTACAATCTGGCACCTAAAATTCGGCCACTGTATCCACATTAATTTAAGAAGATCTTAAAACACCATAAACTTTAGGTCCCTCTCCTCTATTGTGTCTCCCTCTAGGAAGAACACTTTTTCACTCTAAAGAAGATGAAAGATAACTTGAAGTAATCACTGGCCGCTGAGAAACCAAAGCCTCTCAAACAATAAAAATAAAAAAGAAAAGAGATAAAAAAGATATCACCGCACCACAAGACGAAACCCTATTTCAAGTAAAAAAGGCATCAGGGTAATCAGGAATTCGACGGGGAAGCCCAGCCAATCCTAAAAAATGCTGAGGGAAGAAAGTTAAGTTAACACCAATTAGTATTATAAAAAAGTGTGCATTAGATCAACGAGGGTTTAAAGTAACCCCTGTAAAAAGAGGAAACCAGTGAATAAACCCACAAAATAATCCAAATACAGCACCCGTCGAAAGTACATAATGAAAGTGCGCTACAACATAATAAGTATCATGTAGTGCCACATCTAAAGAGGCATTAGATAAAATAATTCCAGTAACCCCCCCCATAGTAAATAACCCAATAAATCCAAATGCCCATAGTAAAGCAGGCTCAAAGTTAGGCCGCCTACCATGAAGAGTTGCAATCCAACTAAATACCTTAATCCCCGTAGGGACAGCAATAATTATAGTAGCCGAAGAAAAATAAGCCCGAGTATCTACATCTAACCCAACAGTAAACATATGATGAGCCCAAACAATAAACCCTAAAAACCCAATAGCAAGTATAGCATAAATCATCCCTAAAGGCCCAAAAGTAGATTTCTTATGGGAATAGTGAGCCACTACATGAGAAATAACACCAAAAGCAGGTAAAATTAAAATATAAACCTCAGGATGACCAAAAAACCAAAACAAGTGTTGATACAAAACTGGATCACCCCCACCTGTAGGATCAAAAAAGGAAGTATTTAAATTACGATCAGTTAAAAGCATTGTAATACCAGCAGCTAAAACTGGCAAAGACCCCACTAAAAGTATTGCAGTAATAGACAAAGACCAAACCATAAGAGTAACCCGCTCTATAATCATAGAAGAACATCGTATATTGTAAACAGTTACTAAAAAATTAACAGAAGCTAAAATAGAAGAAACCCCAGCTAAATGAAGTGAAAAAATAGCCATATCCACCGCAGGACCCCTATGGGCAATGTTACTTGATAAAGGAGGATAAACAGTTCAACCAGTAGCAACCCCCCCCTCAACAGCAGAAGATGCTAAAAGAAGAATAAGTGAAGGGGGAATTAACCAAAATCTTAGATTGTTTATTCGAGGAAACGCTATATCAGGAGCAGATAATATTAAAGGAATCAATCAATTGCCAAAACCACCTATAAAGACGGGTATAACTAAGAAAAAAATTATTAAGAAAGCGTGAGCAGTAACAATAGTGTTATAAACTTGCTCCCCTAAAAATCTTCCAGGGACAGCTAACTCTATACGAATTAAAACCCTCATCCTTGTACCAACCAGTCCTCCTCAAATCCCCATAATAAAATACAAAGTACCAATCTCCTTATGATTAGTTGATAAAAACCACTTACTCAAATTTATAAAATTAAGAAGAAAAAGGTCGAAGGGGCCCCTCACAAAGCTGAACAATAGAAACAACACAAAAAAGACAAAATAATAAAAACAAAACGAAAAAAATAAAAATTGAACCAGAATCAGAACTAAATAAATAATCCGCTCCTAAAACCCCCCCTAAACTAACCGGACAATAAAATACAGATAAATTAAGAAAAAAAGCTAAAAAAGACAAAACAAGACAACTAAGAAAATTAGAGTAACGACTATTAACAGTCTGATTAGGAGAAACCGCAAGAAAATAAGAAAATATAACTAATAATCCCCCAACATAAACAATCACAACAATAGCAGCAAACCAAGTTGAAAAAACCCTAGAAATGAGTATACAAATAATTAAAGAAAAAAAAAAGCTAAAACTGCCAACCAGTATAATAGAGTCCAATAAAAAAAACCTAATAGATAAAAAGAAAAGAAACCAAAAGAAAACCTGAACTAACATTACTATAAATAAAAGACAAAATTTGTAAACTTACACGCCAATAATTTATAAACATTTAAAATTAAAATTTTTATTCCCACATTTCTTAACCCCCTCATCAATATAAACACAGGTATAAGAAAATCCAAACAACATCAACAAAATGCCAATATCAAGCACTAAACTCAAAACCTAAGTGGTGAGCCCCAGAAAAATGCCCCTCATACACACGAAACAAATTAACCGCCAAAAAAACCGTCCCAATTAACACATGTAACCCATGGAAACCAGTAGCCACAAAAAAAATCGACCCGTAAACCCCATCGGCAATAGAAAATGGGGCGTCATAATATTCTTTAGCCTGTAAAAACGTAAAAAATCCACCCAAGAAAACTGTAAAAACTAAACCCCAAATAACATCAGATCGAGAACCCTCTATTAAAGCATGATGAGCCCAAGTTACCCTAAAAGCCGAAGCTAACAAGATAATAGTATTTAACAAAGGAATAGCAAAAGGCCTAATAGGCTCAATCCCCACCGGAGGCCATACACAACCAACCTCAGGCCTTGGACTTAAAGAACTATGAAAAAAAGCCCAAAAAAACCCAAAAAAGAACAGTGCCTCAGAGAGAATAAACAAAAGCATTCCCATCCGTAAACCACGAGAAACATAAGAAGTGTGGTGCCCCATATAAGTACTCTCTCGCACAACATCACGCCACCAATAAACCATAATTATAGAAAGACTTAATATTCTAAGACCAAGTAAAAATATAGATTTTTCATGAAATCATCTAATAAGGCCAGTAGCCAAACAAAAAACACTAACAGAAATCATAATAGGCCAAGGCCTAATATCAACAATATGAAAAGGATGCCGTGGCATAAAATTTTAATCCCCCCCATATCGGTTAAATTCACCTACTTTTTAGTCCTCTCTCCAGCCTAACCCCCCTTTTC
>Ga0224509_10000249_pt1 | contig 14426 bp, 12 predicted proteins | sample SF_Jan12_sed_USG_5_FD_170158 | JGI IMG/M metagenome (GOLD analysis project Ga0224509, IMG submission 170158) | Sediment microbial communities from San Francisco Bay, California, United States - SF_Jan12_sed_USGS_24 | ecosystem: Environmental > Aquatic > Marine > Sediment | place: USA... | reverse complement strand
CGCCGCATTCACGTAGGCACCCGCGCGTGAACTCAGAAATACCGCCATTCCGGCAATGTCTTCCGGCTCGCCCACTCGGTCTAACAAGCTGTTGCTCGCGAGCTTGTCGCCAAAATGCTCGAAGATCCCCGCCGTCATCTTGCTATGAAAGAAACCGGGCGCAATTGCATTGACGGTAATGTGGCGTGAACCCAGCTCCACCGCGAGGTGACGCGTTAAATGGTGCACAGCTGCCTTGCTCGCCGTGTAGGCGTAAGTGCCCATTCCATGCACTCGCGGAATATGAAGTCCGTCCATCGATCCAATATTGATAACTCGCGCAGGATCATTCTTGCTTCCCGCTTGTTCCAGCAACGGTGTCAGGTCTCGTGTCATGGCGAAGACAGTCGTGACATTTAGCTCCAACACTTTGTCGAACGCTTCTGTCGGGTAGTCCACGTAGCGATCACCCCAGGCCGTACCGGCGTTATTAATCAGAATATCAAGCTTGCCGTCGATATCACTGATCCTCGAAACCAGCTGCTCGCGTGCGCTCGCATCATTGATGTCGGCAGGGAGCGATTCACATAGGCCGAATTGACTCAATTCAGCAGCAGCCTTCTCGCAGACATCCGCTGTTCGCGCCGTGATGTAAACCTTTGCACCTGCTTGCAGCAGGCCCTGCGCCATCATGTACCCGATACCGCGGGAACCGCCTGTCACTAACGCGACCTTATCCTCGAGATTGAACAATTCGTGCATGTCGAGGCTAGGTCCCGGCATACGAGGTCTCCTCGGACCGCTCCACGTATCGTGCGACCGTCTCTGTTTCGGAGGGCAGCAGGGTATTCGCGTCACTCGCCAGCAATTGCAAAAATGCCGCAGACCCCATTTCCTCGAGTAACGCAAACGGACCCGTATCGAGCGTCATTCCGACGGTCCATGCCCTGTCAATTTCGTCGGGACTCGCGATATCACCCGATGCCAATAGGATGGCATTGGCGATAAGCGTAAATGTCATTGCGTAATGCGGGGTCGAAATATCTTTCTCGGTATCGACAAACCCGGCCTGTTCGAATGCCGGGTCGGGATAACTGTAGAATCCTTTACCAGTCTTCACGCCGAGCTCGCCCTTGCTCAGGAACGATTCAAGCAACGCGTCCACCGCTGGTTTCAATTCTTCTATGCGCGGATCCGACGCGCGATGCTGCCAGCCATCGTAGACGACGTTGAGTCCAAACAGGTCCATCATCCCGAACGGACCCATCGGTGCCCGGCGATGTTTCATCCAGGCTGCATCGATCTCCTCCTTGTCTGCGATACCGTTTACAAGCAAGAGCGATGCGACCGTTAGCACCGGCCCCAGGAGAGCGTTTAGTACATAGCCCCGGTTTTCCTTGTGCAGCACCAAGGGCACGCATCTGAGGCTATGGACGTAGCGCTCGAGTATATCGATGGTTGCGTCACTGGTGCGTGGACCACGAACGATGTCGATTAATGGAGAACCGTAATGCGAATGCAGTGCAGCGAAGCGATCACTCCGCTCAACGACGTCCGCGATGTCGGAGACCAGAAACCCTGACGTATTCGTGGTCAAAATCGTCTTCGCCGGGCACAGCTTGTCCAAGTCACCGAATACGTCGCGCTTGACGCCGAGGTCTTCGATAACTGACTCGCTGACCAGGTCAGCATCTGCAACGGCAAGTCGCAGATCCTGTTCGCACGATATGCGGACTGCACTTGCTTTGAGCTCCTCGGCGGAACAGTAGCCGCTTCTAACGAGAAAGGCCCCCATTTCGCGATGCTTGTCCGTCACCTGGGCAAGGCTCTCGCTCGACACGTCATAGATGACAACGTCGTAGCCCGAAACCGCCGCAACCAGTGAATTGGCACAGCCCATCGTGCCGGCACCGACGTAGCAAATCTTCTGAATTTCCTCGATGGTCCGCGCGGCACTCGCGGACAGCGATCGAGGCCAGCGCTCGGGAAGCAGCAGATTGGTGCTGCCTTTGGTCACGATGGCCGGCCGGTATTCGAGAACGGGCAGGTCGGCAAGCTTATTGACGATATGAAACTGCGTGGGGTTTTGTTCCCAGGTCAGCCTGTGCCACTCAATATGGCCTTCGCCGATTTGTGCTTCATTAATGACATTCTTGGACGGGTAGATTGTCGGTTCGCTGATCGCGGCACCGAACCCACCAACGGCCGGGATGTAGCGCCAAGCCATGGGGTTGTCTTTGCTCGCCTCTTCCGTCTGCGCGGCGGCAATCTGCTCTGCCGTTGGTACGGTGAGATCGCGGATAGACAAGTCGACAATAGCACTGCCAAAGTGGCTTGCCCCACAACGCCATTCTCCATCCGTGATGGTGTGATCATCGATGTCGGCAAAGATCTTGGGTATCCCTGTCAGTTCCCTGCCGGACAGTATCGGATCCGCCAGATTCTCCCAGACTACGAGTGCAAAGGAACCCTCAAGCTCTTCCTGGTCGCCCTCGAACACCACCGCTGCATTAACAGAAATAAGGTTATAGCCGCGGCCTGCCAGCCAGTCGACATCCCTGCTCTGGGCATAGGTGACGGTAACCAGCGCCTCCTCAGCCACCTTGAATGGGTGCGGCAGCAATGCCTGCAGCTTCTCACGGTCCGTAAGGTACCGGACGTTCATCGTTGTCACGTCGTGGTACCAGCCAGAAGGCGGTTTCGGCATTTTAGGAACGCCAAAATGTGCCGGCATCAGATACCTGGCTCGGGGGTCGAATTCAAACATGGCCAATTCCTTACAAAAGGCAGACATTCAAAGATTGAGTCTGGCGATAAAGTCAGCCCGAATCTGCTTCTTGAATATCTTTCCGGACGCGATACGTGGCAGCTTTTCCTCACAGATCCAGATGTGTGCCGGTACCTTGAACCCGGCGACCTTGTCACCCAGAAATGACTGAATCTGTTCTTCGCTGATGTCGGACTCAGGCCGTGTGTGGACCGCCGCACCGACGATTTCGCCAAGGCGCTCATCGGGGAGCGAGAAAACCGCGGCTTCGGCAATGTCCGGATGCGCATACATCGCTTCCTCGACTTCGGTACAACTGATGTTCTCGCCGCCGCGAATAATGATCTCCTTGATCCGGTCCACAATGTAGACAAAGCCCTCTTCATCCTGGTAGCCAACGTCGCCCGTGTGAAACCAGCCATTCTTGAAAGAGGCTTCGGTTGCCGCAGGCTGATTGAGATAGCCACTAACAATCGCTGGCGAACGCAGACAAATTTCACCTCGCTCAACTTGTGCGACCTCGTCACCGTTTTCATCAACAAGCCGAAGCTCGACAAGCGGTGGCGTCGCATGGCCGACCGAACCCGGGCGTGTCGCGTAGTCTTCGTCGCCGATAATGCAGCCGACGGCATTGGTCTCCGTGAGGCCGTACCCGGCCGATGGCAATGCGCCTGGGAACCGTTCCATCAATTTCGCGACCTGGTCAGCCGGTCTTGCGGCACCGCCCGATGCGATCTCCTGCAGGCTCGAAAGATCGTATTCGTCCCGTTGAGGATGATTCATCAACTCCATCGACATGGTCGGCACGCCATTAAAGTGCGTGATCTTCTCTGCCTGTATCAACTCGAGTGCGGCGTCGATGTCCCACTTGTACATCATGACGATCTTGCGCCCGATGCCGAGCGATAGCAGAAACAGACTGTTCAGGCCGGTTACATGGAACAGCGGCACCGTGAGGAGAATCGCTGGTTGTTGTTCCGGTTCCTGGCTCATCGTACCGGCTACCATCGCGGCCGCTGTGCCGGCAACCAGCCACGTACCCAGAGCCGAAAGCACGTTGCGTTGGGTTGACAGAACGCCTCTCGGCCGACCCGTACTCCCCGATGTATACAGGATCATAGCCGGATCCTCCGGGTCTATCGTGACCTCGGGAAGCGCAGCCTCGCCGTCAGCCGTCAGCACATGTTCCAGGCGATTAACTTCCGGAGGCAAAGTCTTGCCTTCGTTCTCCAGGCCAATCACGACCAACTCGGAATCTGGAAGATGTGTTGCCAGCCGTTGGTAACGGGCGGCATCGAGGATGATGTGGCTTGCACCGCAGTCCTCCAGGCCGTACGCGAGTTCATCGCCCTGCCACCAGGAATTCATTGGCACGGCAACCGCGCCAACCGAGGTGATCGCCATGAAGCTGATGCACCATTCCGGCGAGTTTCGCATCGCGATGGCCACCCGGTCGCCCTTGTTCACGCCATACTGGTCTACAAGAGCTGCGCCAAGATTGGCAACGTGCCGTGCCACATCGTTGAAGGACATGCGCCGTTCCCGATCGACCAGGCATTCCTTCTCGCCATGATTTGCAGCAAATGCGAAGTAGTCACGAAGACTGCCGGGCAGCCCGCCGAAGACTCGCTTTGGAACGCCGTCTATTTGCTGCTCGAGTATCGGAAATGGTCCTTCCGGGCTCGTGATACCGTCGATCGCGGCGAAAATCTCGGGATAACGCATAACTTCAGTACCCTCCGAGACCCGCGAAACGATCGGCGTGATAGTAGTAGTCGCCGTACTCCTGGCAGGCAGCGGCCGAACGCTTCATGAAGAAGCCAATGTCGAACTCGTCAGTCATGCCGATACCGCCGTGCATTTGAACGGCCTCGTTGACTGCAAGTTTCGACGTTTTCGCAACCTTTGCCTTGGCCATGCTAGCCAAACGCGATCGCTCCGGGCTGTCCTCGTCGATGGCCTGAAGCGCCTTGAGCACACAAGATTTGCAGAGCTCCAGCTCGCAGAAAAGTTGTGCCGCACGATGTTGTAATGCCTGGAAACTCGCAACAGGAACGCCAAACTGCTTGCGTTCCTTGAGATAGTCGAGCGTGCGCTCAAAAGATTCCTGCGCGACGCCGAGCAGCTCTGCAGCTGAGAGCGCTGCTCCAATATCGAGCGCGCGGGCAAGCACCGCCCCGTTTGCGCCGGGCTCACCTATGACTGCATCGGCAGCAACTCGCACCGACTCAAAACCAAGACTGGCGACACGCCGATTATCCGCATTAAGCGTTGTTGAGACACTCAGCCCTTCAGCGTCCCGATCGACGAGGAATAGACCCGGCCCGCCCTCACTTTCGGCGTCACCTGCCAGACGAGCGACAACGATGAACGTATTTGCTATGGCACCATCGAGTACGTGCTTCTTGCTGCCGTTCAGCACGTACGTATCACCGTCCGCAGTAGCCGTTGTTGCGATATTCGTTGGATCAAACCGGTTACTTTCGCATAGCGCGAGCGTGACAACAGTCTCGCCTCCCGCGAGTGCTGCGAGCAGCGACTCTTTTTGCGCTTCACTGCCAGCCGCTTCGAGAAGAGATGCGCAGACAAATGATGATGACAAGAGCGGTGACGCTGCCAATGTTCGGCCGCACTCTTCAAGCACAAGTCCCGCACCGACGTAGCCGAATTCCAGTCCGCCAAAGTCCTCGGGGATCGCAATGCCCGTCCAACCCATCTCGGCCATTCCTGACCACAGCTCAGGCGACCACTCTTCACCACTGTCCCGCAATTTCCGCAGTGCACCAACCGGCGAACTCTCCTGGATAAATGACTTCGCGGAATCGCGCAGCATTTGTTGTTCTTCGTTTAATACCAAGGCCATCTTGGGCTCCCTGAAATATTCTGTTACTCAGCCCGGCATGCCGAGAATTCGTTTAGCGATAATGTTCAGCTGGATCTCGGAAGTGCCACCCTCGATCGAGTTACCTTTGCTGCGCAACCAGTGTTGGGCCTGGGTCTCGCTGCCTTCCGACTCCCAGGCCAAGGCTTCGCCACCGCCAACGGACATGAGCAGTTCATTGCGGACTTTGTTGAGTTCAGTGCCGTACAGCTTCAACAACGATGAGGCTGCACCCGTACCCTGACCGGCTTTGGCCTCATCAACGACGCGCTCAACAGTCAGCGCGAATGCCATTTCATCGATTTCAAAGTCTGCAATATCTGTTCGCATGCCGGCTTCAGCCAACCGACCGTCGGCGGCGCCGATGGCGCTTACGGCCATTTGTCCCAGCGTCTTCGTGCCCGCACGGGACAGACCGAAACCGCCAATCATTTCGCGTTCGTGCGTCAGCAGGTACTTGGCAATATCCCAACCCTTGTTGAGTTCGCCGACCAGGTTTTCCTTCGGTACCTTGACGTTTTCGCAGACGGTTTCACAGAATGGCGACTTGCCGCTGATCAGCTTGATTAGATTTGTTGAAACGCCGGGCGATTCCATATCAAACAGCAGGAAGCTGATGCCCTGGTGTTTGGGCACGTCAAAATCGGTTCTTACGAGGCAGAAGATCCAATCGGATTTGTCAGCGTAAGATGTCCAGACCTTCGAACCGTTGACGAGGTAGTGATCACCCTTATCCTCTGCGCGCATTTGCAGGCTCGCAAGGTCCGAACCGGCATTGGGCTCACTGTAGCCCTGGCACCAGCGGATCTCTCCACGAATGATTTCGGGTATGTAGCGTTGCTTTTGCTCTTCACTGGCAAACTTGAGTAACGCAGGACCGAGCATGTCGATGCCAAAGCTCTCCAGCGGGCGGCGGGCGGCAATACGCGCCATCTCCTGCTTCAGGACCTTCGCTTCTTCCCTAGACAGGCCACCTCCGCCATATTCTTTCGGCCACTGCGGCGCTGTCCAGCCCCTCTCTGCCATGCGCTCGAGCCACACACGCTGCTCGTCGCTTTCGAAGGCCCATTTGCGGCCTCCCCAGCACTGATCTTTGTCAGACTTGATTGGTTTACGCATCGAAGCCGGGCAATTCTCTTCGAGCCACGTTCGGGTCTGTTGGCGGAATTCTTCCAGGTTTGGCACGTTGAAGCCTCCTGAGCACATTTGAAAGTTTGTAGTACTAACTACCAACTATGCGCGATCAGGAGTCTTCCTGGTGTCGCACCCGCGACAATTTCAGCGCTTGATGCGTCCGCCGATAAATTTGCGAAACTTTTCGCCGTAGGGTGGCCGAACGATTGCAAACAGGTCGGTCCCGGCTTGCGTGTATACCGATTTCCTGTGGCTGAACTCGTTGAAGCCCTCTTTGCCGTGATATGCGCCCATACCGGATGGCCCGACACCACCGAACGGGAGATCTTCCTGAGCAACATGAAAGAAGACGTCGTTGACAGTCACACCGCCCGATGTTGTGTTGTGCAGAACGTAGTCCCGCTCGGCCGCATCGCTTCCGAAGTAGTACAGGCCCAGCGGCCTGGGATGCTGATTAACATAGGCAACACTGTCCTGCATGGTCTTATATGTTTTTATCGGCAAGATCGGTCCGAAAATTTCGTCCTGCATGACAAGCATGTCGTCATCGACATTAATAACAAGGTGTGGCGCCATCTTGTGGTGGGGTTGCTGTGAAAAATCCTCGTCATGCGGATCCAGCGCGATAACCTCGGCCCCCTTCTCGCCCGCATCATCGAGATAGGCATTGAGCCGATCCAGGTGACGCTTGTTGACAACGGATGTGTAGTCGTCGTTGTCGCGAAGCCCATCCGGGAACATCACGGTCACTGCATTTCTTGCGGCCTCAACAAAACCGGATTCACTGCCTTCCGGCAAGAAGACATAGTCCGGTGCCAGGCAGATTTGCCCGGCATTGAGTGTCTTTCCGGACATGATGCGTAACGCGGCAGTCTGTAGATCTGCCGACTCACCGATTATTACCGGTGACTTGCCGCCGAGTTCCAGCGTTAGCGGGACGAGATTCTCTGCAGCTGCCCGCATGACGTGACGCGCAATCGACGTTGCTCCCGTGAAGACCAGGTGATCAAACGGCAGACTGGAGAATTCTGCACCCACATCAGCCCCGCCCGTGATGACGGCAATTTCGTCTTCCTCGTAGTACTTCGCAAACAGTTCCGCCATCAGAGCCGATGTCTGCTCGGTGAACTCTGACGGTTTGATCATGACTCTATTGCCGGCTGCCAGAACGCCAGCCAGCGGTGCAAACGTCAGGCTCACCGGAAAATTCCATGGGCTGATGATGCCGACTACACCTTTGGGTTGGGAATGAACGGCTGCCCTTGCGCCGAAGAGGCCCAGCGGGAACTGTGTCGCACGTTTTTCGGGCCGCATCCAAGAGCGCGCGTGCTTTTTAGCGTACTTGAGCGTGTCGATCGAACCGCTGATATCAGAAAACCTGGACTGGTCAATTGAGCGATGACCGAAGTCGGCACTCATCGCTTCACACAACGCATCACCATGATCGCACAGGAGTGCGATCGACTTATCGAGTCGCTCGATCCTGATTTCCGCCGAGGGTAAGCCTTCACGCATGCAGGCTGCCTTCTGTACTTCGAGCATTTTTTTCACTTGTCGCCCTCTTCATCCTCATCCGCCACATCATCTGGTGACGACTGATCAGGTCGTGCGTTGCCGGGTGGCGGCTTCTGGCCCGTAAATACCTGGTACTGCTCAATCATGCTTTTGATAGCCTGTTCCGGTGTCGGATAAGGCTGGGTGAAGGCCTTTGTCAGCTGCTCTCTTATCTGATCCTGCGAAGCCAGCGACTGCAGAATTTGCTGCTCCAGGTATGGACCCATCATGGCCACGATCTTGTCGCCATAAAAACGGATCAACTCTTCGAGTACACGGTTGGTCAACAGGGACGCGTGGCCTTCCTGCTCCATCTCCGTAATGATTTGCATCAGTACACTGCGCGTCAGGTCCTCGCCGGTTTTCGAATGCAGGACCTGTATTGATTCCCGGTCGATAATCATCTGGCGAATCTCTGCGAGGGCCACGAATTGACTCGTCTGCGTGTCGTAGATTCGCCGATTCGGATATTTCTTTAATATTCTCACTTGCTTGCTCCTGCCTTGGCCGGCATCAGGCCCTCCGCAACGCAACAAAATAAGGTGCGTTGCAAAAGATTTTTATTAATAAATTGTTAACTTACTGTTTTTAAATATCTTTCATTATTTGCTTTTGCAAAAAAGTTCTTGACTCAGCCGAATTTCTTGTTATATTAGCCTCAATTCTTTTGCAACGCAAAAAACAGGAGCGTAGCCATGACACAAGTTACACCCGAGAACATCAAGGATTTCTTCGAGCAGGCCGCCAAAGCGTATGGCGATGCGTGGAAAGTCCAGGCTGACTACTACGAGGGCCTGGTTCGCCGGAATGCGCAGGCAATGACTGATCTGGCCGACGCCCGCGTCGCCAGCTTCAATGAAATGCGCGAGTCCAAGACCTTTAACCAGGCCTTCGAAGCGAACCTCGCGTTTGAAGAGAAGGTCCGCGAGGGACTGGTTGCCTTGCAGGAAGAGAACACCAAGTCCTGGGAAAATCTCGTCGAAGAGCTGAAAGGCATCTACACGCCGGCCAAGAAAGCCGCCAAGGCGCCTGCCAAGAAGGCATCCGCCAAGAAAGCAGCCTGAACTTGACCTAAACTTGACGGGTCCGCATCAGCGCGGACCCGTCATCATTAATTACAGGACCCGGCATGCAACAGGTAAGCGGACTCGACGCAACCTTTTTGTTCCTCGAGACACAGAATGCGCCAATGCACATTGGCTCTGTGGGTATTTTCGACCCATCGACCGCGCCGGACGGCATCGTTCGCTTCAAACGCATTATCCAGACCGTTGAGGAGCGGGCGCATCTTGCACCGTATCTTCGTCAACGGCTTGTCGAGGTGCCTTTCAACGCTGATTTTCCTTACTGGGTTAGGGATGAGTCGTTCGATCCAGAGTTTCATATTCGCCACATAGCACTGCCCAAACCCGGGGATTGGCGACAACTCTGTATCCAGGTAGCGCGCTTGCAAGCACGCGCACTTGACCGTTCCCGACCTCTTTGGGAGCTGTATATCATCGAGGGCCTGGACAACGTGGAAGGAATTCCACCGGGCTGTTTCGCAATGGTAACCAAGCTGCACCATGCCGCGATCGATGGCGTATCGAGCCAGGCGATCGCAGCAGCGCTCTGCGATGCGACACCCGAAATACGGGAAGTCGAAGGCGCCGAAGAATGGCAAGCGGACACCCCCCCTACGCCGTTCGAGCTGACGGCGATGGCCATCGAGAACAACGCCACGCGCCCCTGGCGCTACCTCGAATTTCTACAGAAGTCCGTACCCGCATGGACCTCAGCGATGGAGGCCGCTATGAATGGTGCATTAAAGCCGCCACCAAGCGTACCTCGCACACGATTCAACCAGGTGGTATCGCCACACCGTGTCTTTGAGGGTGTGACCCTGTCGCTCGAGAAAATCAAGGCCATAAAGACCGCAGTCGGCGGTACCGTGAATGACGTGGTGCTGGCTATCTGTGCGGGCGCGCTGCGCAACTACCTGCTCGAGAAAGACGAACTGCCGGAACAGAGCCTGGTGAGCATGTGTCCGGTCAATGTACGTGATCCAAATGCGGCCACCAGCGCGGGCAACCAGGTCGTATCCATGTCTGTACCTCTGCATACTGATATTGCCGATGCGAAAGAACGCCTCGAGGCAATCTGCACATCGACGCGAGATGCAAAGGAGTACACCAACGCCATCGGCGCCAGGGCAATGATGGAAATGGCTGAGTTCATTCCTATGGAACTCGGAGTCCTGGGTGCACGAGTCGCTGCCGAACAGGGAATAGCCAACTTCGCAACGCCAGAATTCAATACGGTTATCACCAATGTGCCGGGCCCGCCCGTGCCGTTTTTCAGCAACGGCGCCAAACATATCCGTGGCTGGGGTACAGGGCCATGCGTCGACGGCAATGGTTTATTCCATTCTGTGGGCAGCTACTGTGGCGAGGTCAATATAGGCGTGACCTGCTGTCGGGTGATGATGCCGGACCCGTCACGCTACGCGGATTTGCTTCGCGAGTCCTTTGCTGAACTTGAGACAGCAGTAAACAAAACAGAAAAAAAGCAAGCCCGGAAGAAGCGCACAACCCGCAAGCCAAACTAGGAGCCACATGAGCTACGTACTGAAGGAGAGGTTTCGGCCGCCCAGCGAGCTGCTGTATCTGACAGAGCCGTTTCGCGCGATGTTCGAATTGAGCACTCTACCGATGTACGAGCCCTGGCTGAACTCCTTGCGAGGCGGCGACGGCCACCCGGTGCTGGTTATACCGGGGTTTACAGCCGGCGATCGCTCGACCACCCTGCTGCGAAAATTTCTTTCCTCGCTCGGTTATCTTCCCTGCGGCTGGAAACAAGGCGTCAATTTCGGCGCAAGGCATGACCTGTTCGTGGGTGCCGGCGAACTGCTTATGCAGATCCATGAACAGTATGAATGTCGCGTAAGTATCGTGGGCCAGAGCCTCGGCGGAATCTATGCTCGCGAACTGGCGAAGAATCTTCCCGATGCAGTGCGACAGGTAATTACGCTGGGCAGCCCGTTTAATGATCCCGAGGGCGCTGCCTCCAAAGTCTCCGATCTTTACGAAATGTTCAACCCGGACCACAAAACCAAGACGCAGCAATTCCTGAGCGAAGACTGGGAACTGCAAAAGCCGCCACCGGTTCCTACAACTTCGATCTACAGCAAGTTCGATGGCATCTGCCACTGGCGCGCCTGCCTGCAGCGCGGCGACCACGATCACGTTGAGAATATCGAAGTCCTGAGCAGCCACACCGGCATGGGAGTCAACGCCCAGACGATGTTCATTGTCGCGGACCGCTTGTCGCAGCGACGCAACGAGTGGAAACCATTTCACGTAGGCCGCTATTTTGGTTGGCCAGCAACCGTGACCTGACGCCCCTGTGTCATCAGGCGACCGTCACGCAGGTGACAGGCTTTGAGGTCGGTCTGTGCCAGCATGGTCAGAATTCTCACTGGGCACGAACCTCGGGCCCCGACCCAATACAGGCAGAATCAATGGCTGAAACGGTAAAAGCAGAAGACCTTCCCAAGCTCGCCGGCAAGGAGCTGCCTCCTTCCGAGTGGATGGAAATTACGCAGGAACGTGTGGATCAGTTTGCTGAAGCAACGAACGACTTTCAGTTTATACACGTCGACCCGGAGAAAGCCGCACAAACTCCTTTTGGTGGACCGGTTGCGCATGGTTTTCTCTCCCTGTCGTTGCTGTCGTATCTCAACGCGCAGACTGCGATCGTCCCGGAAAACCTCGTCATGGGTATCAACTACGGATCTGACAAGGTTCGCTATCTAATGCCAGTGCGCGTCGGCAAGCGAATTCGTTCCAGGCAGACAGTGCTCGAGGTAACAGAAAAAAAACCGGGCCAATGGCTGATGAAAACTGCTGTCACTGTCGAAATCGAGGGTGAAGAAACACCGGCATTAGTTGCGGAAATATTGTCAATGCTGGTCGTGGCCTGACACGACCTAAACCATACGAAGAGGCAAAGAAATGAGCATCAGACTAGACGGCCAGGTGGCCATCGTTACGGGAGCCGGCCAGGGCTTGGGCCGTTGCCACGCGCTGGCACTGGCGGAACGCGGGGCAAAAGTTGTCGTAAATGACCTCGGCGATGAGAGCGGCGTGTCCGCGAATGCAGATGCGGTAGTCGCGGAAATCGAAGCAGCGGGTGTTGAGGCAATGGGCCACGGCGCCAACGTCGCTGACTACGCGCAAGTGGAAGACATGGTTGCGCAGGCCATGGACAAATGGGGACGTGTTGACGTCCTGATCAATAATGCGGGCATACTTCGCGATAAGACCTTCGCCAAGATGCCGCTTGACGATTTTCGTCTTGTGATCGAGGTCCACCTCATGGGCACGGCCAACTGTACAAAGGCTGTGTGGAACATCATGCGCGAGCAGGACTACGGCCGCATCGTGTTCACAACATCGAGTTCGGGTCTGTACGGCAACTTCGGCCAGTCCAACTACGGTGCGGCCAAGATGGCCATGGTTGGCCTCATGAACACCCTGCACCTCGAGGGCAGCAAGAACGACATTCGTGTGAACTGCCTGGCGCCGACGGCGGGCACGGCAATGACAGAGGGCCTTTTCCCTGACGAGGTCTTTAAATTGATGGCACCCGAAGCCGTTAGTCCTGCCGTCGTTTTCCTGTCGGGCCCGGACGCACCGAGTCGCAAAGTGCTGTGTGCGGGTGGAGGCAGTCTCGCCGTGTTCAAGGGTTTCGAGACGGAGGGCATGAGCTTGCTGCCTGATGACCTGACGCCGGAGGGCATCGCCGCCGTCTGGGATGATCTCAACGACGAGAAAGGCATGCGTGAATTGAACGCCGGATTCGAGCAACCCGGCAAATTCGCGGAACAGGCCGCGAGGAAACTTGGCCTGGGATAAGCCGGCTTGAACATAAGGGAATCATCATGAGAGAAGCAGTCATCGTTTCGACGGCACGCACACCGATCGGCAAGGCCTATCGTGGCGCATTCAACAATACCGAAGCGCCAACCCTCGGCGGGCATGCAGTTAAACACGCAGTAGAGCGAGCGGGCCTCGATCCAGCTGAAGTTGAAGACGTCATGATGGGCTGCGCTTTGCCGCAGGGCTCGCAAGGCCAGAACATCGGCAGGCAGATAGCCCTGGCGGCCGGGCTACCGGTTACAACCGCGGGCATGACGGTCGACCGGCAATGCTCATCCGGCATGATGGCCATCGCTCTCGCCGCAAAAACGGTCATTTGCGATAACGTCGACATCATGGTCGGCGGCGGTCTTGAGTCGATCAGTCTTGTCCAGAATGAACATCAGAATGTCTACCGTGCCGCAGACCCGCGCCTGATGGAACGGCATCCGCACATCTTGATGCCGATGATCGACACAGCCGAAGTGGTTGCGAAACGTTACAACATCGGCCGCGAAGCACAGGACGAATACGCATTGCAAAGCCAGCAGCGAACGGCTGCCGGCCAGGCAGCCGGCAGGTTTGACGACGAGATTGTGCCTTTGCCTTCGAACATGGGCATCATGGACAGGGAGACCAAGGAAATCTCGTTCCACGACGTTACTCTCGACAAAGATGAAGGCAACCGCCCGACAACCACAATTGAAGGCCTTGCCGGGTTAAACCCGGTTAGAGAAAACGGGTTCATTACAGCTGGTAACGCAAGCCAGTTGTCGGACGGTGCATCGGCGTCTGTCATCATGGAAGCCAGCGTTGCCTCCAAGCGCGGCCTGGAACCGCTCGGCATCTATCGAGGTACCGCAGTTGCGGGATGCGAACCCGACGAGATGGGCATCGGTCCCGTTTTCGCTGTGCCCAAGCTGCTCGAGCGCAACGGTCTCACGATGGATGACATCGATCTCTGGGAGCTTAACGAGGCTTTTGCCGTTCAGGTGCTCTACTGCCGCGACGAGCTCGGCATCCCGAACGACATTCTCAACGTAGACGGTGGTGCCATTTCGATCGGTCATCCCTACGGCATGTCAGGCGCACGGATGGTTGGGCACGCAATGATCGAAGGCAAGCGGCGCGGTGCCAGGTATGTAGTCTGCACAATGTGCATCGGCGGCGGCCAGGGAGCTGCCTCGTTGTTCGAGGTCGCGTAGTGCGTACC
>Ga0224509_10000246_pt1 | contig 14506 bp, 14 predicted proteins | sample SF_Jan12_sed_USG_5_FD_170158 | JGI IMG/M metagenome (GOLD analysis project Ga0224509, IMG submission 170158) | Sediment microbial communities from San Francisco Bay, California, United States - SF_Jan12_sed_USGS_24 | ecosystem: Environmental > Aquatic > Marine > Sediment | place: USA... | reverse complement strand
GTCGAATCAGCGGAGAGATTGATTTCATGATAAGCAATTTGTTACTACGTTCGTTCCTGATTCTTGGGACACTTGGTTTTCTGTCAGGCTGTGTGACCACGGCGAGCGATATCGATCGGAGTTCCAACCAGGCACTGGAGGTATTCAAGGAGCAGGTGAACGGCGCCGACGTGTTCCTGAACCAGGCGGCCGGCTACCTGGTATTTCCACGTGTCATCAAGGCCGGTGTCGGTGTCGGCGGGGAAACCGGTGAAGGCGTGCTGCGTGTTGGCGGCTCGACCGTCGCATACTACCGCACATCGAGCGGCTCGATAGGCTTTCAGTTTGGGGCGCAGTCCAAATCAATCGTCATTGTTTTCATGACGCGGGATGCGCTTGACCGTTTTCGCAGATCGGAAGGCTGGCAAGTCGGTGTTGATGGGTCGGTGGCGTTGATCGATATCGGTGGTGGCAAGACGATCGATTCCAACAACGTACGTGATCCGGTTGTCGGTTTTATCTACGGTTCGAAGGGACTGATGTACAACCTGACGCTCGAGGGCACGAAGTTCGCGAAGATCGAGAGATAGCGAAATCGTGGAACCACCGCTGCTGGAGACCTCTCACGGCTGGTTCCGGACCTGGTTTCGCAAGGTCTGGAAGGTCCGCGGCGGCGGCCTCTATGCGCTCGGGTTCATCGTGACCTTCGTCATCCTCGAGGTCAGGTCGCTCGCGGATGATGTGCTCGGCATCGGCTCGATATTCAGCGGGCATCTTTTCGAATTCCTCATCAGCTTCTTCGTCGATTCGCTCAGCAATACGGTGCAGGCATTCATGTGGCCGATCCGTGTTGTGCAGTTTGCCCCGCCGTGGGGGGCCGTCGCGCTTGGGGCTGCCTATATAGGGTTTGCGACCTTTCTGAAGAAGCCGATCGAGGGCTGGTTATTCGACGGCGAGCCAGAGCCCGAAGGCAAGGCAACGAAAAAATCCGAAGCCTGATTCAAGCCGATTCCTGAGCGGCTGCCACCAGGGCGCTCAGACGCTCGAGACTTTCTTTCGACCAGACGTCTTTCGTGACGTAATACTCCTCAACGACCTGTGCATCGGGCGGCAAGGTAACCCAGGGCTGCTTCGATGACGTGAATATGTGGATGTCCGGCGGCATCCGGCTGGGGTCATCGAGCGTGCCGACACGAATGAAGCGAATGGCGTCACCGAGAATGCCTTTGAAGAAGACCAGGTAGTTGCTCCAGACAGCCACCTGGCACTTCGCGCAACGCGCGATTTTCTGGTCCTTGCCGCTGGGAGAAGGCACCGTGATTTCAACGACATCGCCCTGGAGCAGGTTGACCCTGTCGGCTTCGACCAGTGCGTTCACTGCAAATGCAGACCCGTTCTGACGTTGGCACCAGCTGCAATGGCAGCAGTGGACAATGAGCGGCTGCGACTCCACCCTGTAACGCACATGACCGCAGGCGCAACCGCCCTCGTGAACGTCCGTATCATTTGGCATGGTCACTCCTGTTTTCGATCAGCCTTCGTGAGGGGCGCAATCTCCTCGTCGGTTAGTCGTAGAAACTGCGCGGCGTGATTGTAGAAGATATCAGCATTTTGCTTCCTGATTGGAAAATCCGCGGCACGGACAGAACTAATGGACGGATGGGTCGGTCAACTGTAAGAGTGTTTGTCAGGACTGGCGCCCAGAGGCTTGCATGAAAGAAAAAATAAATGGTTGTAGAACTCTGTTGGTCATCCTGGGGGCGGCACTCTTCCCGGGATCGGTGCTGTCCAATGACGAGGACGTGCAACCCGCGACAGCCGGGAAGGAATCGGCGACGCACATGTCGGAGGAGCTTCGCGCCTCTGTGTCAAAGATAGTGATCCTCGCGAGCGCGGGCGCGAGCAGCGAGAACGTGACGGGCAGCTACAACAAGGAAACACCCGGGCTGCTGGGCGGAATGGCCGATGGCTCCCAGATCGGCACCATTCCGGTCGAAGTCGGACCTGTGCCGGTTGGCATTCCGATACCGATACTGCGCGAAATCGGCATGATTTTCGGTGCTATCTCCGGTGGAGCAAAGGCCGAAATCCAGGAATTCAGGGATAAAATGACCGACGATCTCAGGGAAGCAGTCGATCAACCGCTGACGAACGATTCGCTGGCCAACGACGTGTTCTGGGGTTTGAAAAACGTATCGACCCTGGAACCGAAAATCTACGCCTTGACGACGCCGGTGCCCGAAGATACCGAGGCGATCCTGTACGTCAGCCTTACGGGTCTCGTTATCAACGTCCAGGAAGATGAGGCCATTATCGAGATCGCCGCAACGGCGCGCCTGGAGCGGCGCAGTGACAATTCGACGATCTACCGCAAGGAGGTCGCGTATCAGGACCGGGATACGCTAAGCAACTGGACGGACAATGATACTCAGCTATGGCGCGAGTATCGGAATTTTGCCCGTCATTATCTCGGCCGCGAAATGTCTGCCGAGCTGTTTGAACGGGTCGCACTCAATGATGAACTCGTCCCGAAAAAAACGGATTCGCTCAAGCCGGTGAAAAAAGACAAATGGCGTGCCAATACGAAGGTGCGTAATCCGACGCTGGCCTGGGACTTTAAAATTATCGACGCAGAGAGCAGCGCGGGGTGGGAAAAACAAATCGATCCGGCAACGATTACCTGGGACCTCGAGGTTTATGACCGGCAAAGGCCGGTGTACTCTGCCACGCAGATCAGCGGCATGAGCCATTCGATCGGTACCCAGCTCGAGGCCTGCCAGTCTTACTACTGGACCGTGCGCCCCAGCTTTCTTGTCAACGGCGTCAGAAGGAGCGGGGAATGGATGCGACTGGCCTCAGTCGGTGCGTCCGGCAACGGAAATATCGGCCGCAAAATATCCGAGGCACACGCCTACCTGCAGGACTTTGCTACGTTCGAGGTTGATTGCCGCGCGCGCTAATCGACTTTCGCAATGCGCCCCTGTGCCTCGGCGCGAGCCGCAAATTCATCCTGCCATTTTGATCGATGTGACGCAGGCGCGATCTGTACCGCAGTGACCTTGTATTCCGGACAGTCCGTCGCCCAGTCCCCGTATTCTGTCGTAACGACGTTCGCGCCGGTCTCAGGGTTGTGGAACGTCGTATAGACCACGCCTGGCTTCACGCGGGTCGTGATCTTGGCGCGCAGCGTGATGTCGCCCTTACGGCTGGCGAGGGCGACCAGCATGCCATCCTGGATACCCCGTGTTTCGGCGTCCGACGGGTGCACTTCGAGCACGTCTTCGCCGTACCAGATATTATTCGCGGTGCGACGCGTCTGTGCGCCGACGTTGTACTGCGACAGGATGCGCCCCGTCGTCAGCAGTAACGGGAACTTGCGGTTCGTTCGCTCCTCGGTGGGTACATAGTCGGTTTCTACGAACAGGCCCTTGCCACGTACGAACGCATCGACATGCATGATGGGTGTTCCGCCCGGAGCACTGTCGTTACACGGCCACTGCACGCTGCCGACTTCATCGAGGAATTTGAAACTGACGTTGTTGAATGTTGGTGTCAGCTCGGCGATCTCGTCCATGATTTGTGCCGCATTGTCGTAGCTCATGTTGTAGCCGAGCGCTCGCGCGAGATCCTGGGTGATGCGCCACTCGTCTTTGCCCTGTTGCGGCTTCATGACGGGGCGCACGCGGTTGATGCGTCGTTCGGCGTTGATAAACGTGCCGTCTTTTTCGAGGAACGAGGTGCCGGGCAGGAAAACATGCGCAAATTTGGCGGTTTCGTTGAGAAACAGGTCTTGCACCACAATACAGTCCATGGCGCTGAGCGCCGCTTCAACGTGCTTCGTGTCAGGATCTGACTGGGCAACATCCTCGCCCTGGATGTACATCCCCTTGTAATTGCCGGCACAGGCGGCATCGAACATGTTCGGGATTCGAAAGCCCGGTTCCGGGTCGAGCGTTACGCCCCAGTGTTGTTCGAATTGTGTGCGCACCTCGTCGCCGGAGATATGCCGGTAGCCTGCGAGTTCGTGCGGGAACGAGCCCATGTCGCAGGCTCCCTGCACGTTGTTCTGACCGCGCAGCGGGTTGACGCCGACGCCGGAGCGGCCGATGTTGCCCGTTGCCATGGCGAGATTGGCCATGCCCATGACCATGGTCGAGCCCTGGCTGTGTTCAGTGACGCCCAGGCCATAGTAGATTGCCCCGTTCTTCGCGGAGCCAAACAGCCTGGCGGCGGCCCGAATCGCATCTGCGTCGACGCCCGATACTCTGGCGACTTCTTCCGGCGAGTTTTCCGGCTTCAATATCATCGCCTTCCAGGATTCCCAGGAATCGAGATCGCAGCGTTCCCGCACATAGCCCTCATCCGCAAGGCCTTCCTGGACGATGACATGAGCGAGCGCGTTAATGATCGGGACATTCGTGCCGGGCAGCAGGTTGAGATGGTAGGCCGCCTCGATGTGCGGTGACCGTACGAGGCCGATTTTGCGCGGATCGACCACGATCAGTTGAGCACCTTCACGCAGGCGGCGTTTCATTTGCGACGCGAATACAGGGTGTCCTTCTGTCGGGTTTGCGCCGATGACCACGATGACATCCGCGTCCATGACACTGTCAAAGGGCTGCGTACCCGCCGATGTCCCCAACGTCGTCTTCAGGCCGTAGCCGGTTGGCGAGTGGCAGACGCGTGCGCAGGTATCGACGTTGTTGTTGCCCATGGCGGCGCGCACGAGCTTTTGCACGACGAACACTTCTTCGTTCGTGCAACGTGACGATGTAATACCGCCAATCGACTTGCGGCCATGTTCTTTCTGTATCGCCTTGAATCGATCCGCCGCATACCGAATCGCTTCGTCCCATTCGACTTCCCGCCAGGGGTCCGACGTGTTCTCGCGAATCATCGGCTTCAACACGCGGTCCCGGTGCGAGGCGTAGCCCCAGGCAAAGCGTCCCTTGACGCAGGAATGGCCATGATTGGCCTGGCCATCCTTGTACGGCGTCATACGCACGACCTGGTCGCCTTTCATCTCGGCCTGGAACGAACAGCCGACGCCACAATATGCGCAGGTCGTCACCACGGCATGATCGGGCAGGCCGTTTTCGACGACGCTCTTCTCCATCAGCGTTGCCGTAGGGCAAGCCTGTACGCAGGCGCCGCACGACACACACTCCGAGTCGAGGAAATCTTCGCTGATGCTGGCGGAGACCTTGGAATCGAACCCGCGGCCTTCGATCGTCAGGGCAAAGGTCCCCTGCACCTCGTCGCAGGCGCGCACGCAGCGTGAGCAGACGATGCATTTGGAGGCATCGAACTGGAAATAGGGATTGGTTGCGTCGACGGGCGCATCGAGGTGGTTCTTGCCATCGAAGCCGTAGCGCACATCGCGCAGGCCGACGACGCCGGCCATGTCCTGCAGTTCGCAGTCGCCATTGGCGGAGCAGGTCAGGCAGTCGAGCGGATGGTCCGAGATATACAGTTCCATGACGTTGCGCCGCAATTGCGACAGCTTGTCTGTCTGGGTGCGGATCTTCATGCCTTCTTCGACCGGCGTCGTGCATGAGGCGGGGTAACCCTTGCGGCCTTCGATTTCGACAACACACAGGCGGCAGGAACCGAATGGTTTCAGACTGTCGGTTGCACAGAGCTTGGGAATGTCGACGCCGGATTCACGGGCCGCGCGCAGAATGCTGGTGCCTGCGTTGACCGTTGCGGGAAGCCCGTCTATCTCGACCCGGATGGTCTTACTGACCGGGCTTGCCGGTGTACCGAAATCTTTCTGGCGTGTCTTGTTCATTACTTATGCCCCGACGCGAAATCGTCCGCAAAATGCCTGAGTATGCTGCGGACCGGGTAGGGCGTCATGCCACCCATTGCGCACAGCGATGCACCTTCCATCGTATCGCAAAGGTCGATCAGCAGGTCGTAATTTTCGTCGCGTTGTTCACCCGCGATCAGTTTGTCGATGACTTCGACGCCGCGCGTCGATCCGATACGACAAGGTGTGCATTTGCCACAGGACTCGATGGCACAGAATTCCATCGCGAAACGTGCCTGTTGTGCCATGTCGGCCGTGTCGTCGAATACCACGATGCCGCCGTGGCCGACCATGGCGTTGACCGCCACGAATGCCTCGTAGTCCAGCGGCGTATCGAGTTGTCCGGCGGGCAGGTAAGCACCGAGCGGACCGCCGACCTGCACAGCCTTGACGGGCCGACCACTGGCCGTGCCGCCGCCGTAATCCTCGATGAGTTCGCGTAGCGTAATGCCGAAAGACTTCTCGACCAGTCCGCCGCGCTTGATGTTGCCGGCAAGCTGAAACGCGAGCGTGCCTTTCGAGCGATTGACGCCCATCGACGAGTAGCGCTCACCGCCAAGGTTGACGATGTTGGGTACCGACGCGAGCGTCACGACGTTGTTGACGACCGTGGGTTTGCCAAACAGGCCTTCGATGGCAGGCAAAGGCGGCTTGGAGCGCACGATACCTTTCTTGCCTTCGAGGCTCTCGAGCATTGCGGTTTCCTCGCCACACACGTACGACCCTGCGCCGAGGTGCAGCTCGATGTCGAAATCAAAGCCGCTGCCCTGAATGTTTGCGCCGAGCCAGCCCGCTTCGCGTGCCGTCTCGATCGCGCGTGAAAGTATTGTATGTGTAAGCGGGTATTCGGACCGCAAATAGATGTAGCCCTTATCTGCACCGACAGCAAACGCCGCAATCGCCATGCTCTCGATCAGCCCGAACGGGTCGCCTTCCATGAGCATGCGATCCGAGAACGTACCGCTATCACCTTCGTCGGCGTTGCAGGCAACGTACTTCTGGTCACCATCAGTATCGGCGACGGTGCGCCATTTGATGCCGGCCGGGAAGCCCGCGCCGCCGCGTCCTCGCAGGCCGGATGCGGTAACCGCATCGATAACGGCGTCCGCTCCGACTTCCCACGCTTTCTGCAGGGCTTTGAAGCCCTGATGTGCCAGGAAGTCCTCGAGAGACAGCGCCTCAACCAGGCCACAGCGCCAGAACGTCCAGCGATCCTGGCTGATCAGATAGTCGATTTCATTGGTTGGCCCCAGGCATTTGTCGTGTGCGCCGCCTTCGAGCAGGCCGGCATCGAACAGGCCAGGCACGTCGTCGGCATCCACGTTGCCATAGGCGATGCGCGTGCCATCGACCTCGACTTCGACAAGCGGTTCGAGCCAGCACGCGCCCCACGAACCATTGCGAATGAGCTGAATCGATGCGCCATTCTTCTTGGCTTGCCGGGCGATGGCGAGCGCAACCTCGTCGGCGCCAACGGAGACACTGGTCGTCTCGCGTGGAACGAATATCTTGACGACGCTCATGACGAGTTCTCCCGCATTGCCGCAATGAGCGTGTCGAAGCGCTCCGCGTTAACTCGGCCGAATGTCTTGCCATTGACCATGACGGCGGGTGCGCAGGCGCAGTTGCCGAGGCAGTAGACAGGCTCGAGCGTCGTGTCCGAATCGACCGAGCTATCCGCGTGCCTGGTGAGATCACGGCTGCCCATCGCCTGGCATGCCTCCGCCTGGCAAATTTTGATGATGTGACTTCCCGGAGGCTCGGTTCGAAAGTCATGGTAGTACTCGACGACGCCGTGCACGTCTGCCCGTGACAAATTGAGGATATCGGCGAGCTGTCGGATTACGTCCCCGGACACCCACCCGTGCTCGGTGACAATGGCCTGCAGGATTTGCACGAGCATCTCCGGCCTTGCTCCGAATCGTTGCACTATCGAGGCGACAGAGCCCCGGTCAATCGTTTGTTCACTCATTCGGCTATCCGTTCCTCTCCGGCGTACACGTTGAATGTGTCACCGCGTAGAAATCCGACCAGTGTCACATTGAACTCCCGTGCTAACTCCACTGCAAGGCTGGATGGCGCGCTGACGGCCGCGAGCAGGGGCATACCGGCGACGGCGGCCTTTTGCATGAGTTCAAAACTTGCGCGACCCGAGACCATCAGGCCCAGGTCCCGCGCGGGAAGTCGCGCGGCTCGAAACAGCGCACCAATGACCTTATCAACGGCATTGTGCCGACCTATATCTTCCCGCACGACAAGCAATTCACCATCTGAACCGAAAGCCGCCGCAGCGTGCAAACCACCGGTTTTTGCAAAGGTCTCCTGCATGGCGCGCAAACGACCCGGGGTATCGACCAGTACATCGCGCGAGAACTGCGCTGGAATTGCTGGTAGCGGTTCGAGACCCGTCGCACGTAGCGCATCGAGTGATGCCTTGCCGCAAACGCCGCAACTCGAACTGGTGTAGAAGTGCCGCTGCAAGCGGTCGAGATCGACGTCAACGCCGTCCTCGAGTTCCATGCGAAGGGTGTTGTCGCCGTCGCAGGGCTTGATGATGGCGATATCGTCCGGAGATCGAATAATGGACTCCGTGAACAGAAACCCCGTAGCAAGGTCCTCGTCGTCGCCGGGCGTGCGCATCGTGATCGAAACGCTACGCGTCCGCCGTTTGCCAGCGTCTTCATAGCCGAGTCGAATCTCCAGGGGCTCCTCGATGGCGACGCTGTCCTCGGTTGTTTCGCGCAAATTACCGCGCATTTTTGTGACGTTTATTACTTGGCTGCGGCCTGTCATGCTTTTATATTCCACTTGTCTGGTAGGCCAGTATATCGTAGCGGCGCGGGGTACAGCCCGAAACGAGAATGGTTCTCAGGATCCGGAAGAATCAAGGTTCGATCTCGTTGTGCGGACGTTCAGGAAACTTAGGTAACATTCCCGCCTCGAACTTATCCGAGACATGCACCAAGGAGACTACGTTGAGCAAGATCGCACGCCGCAAATTCCTCCAGCTGTCAGCCGTTGCCGCTGCCGGCTGCTTCGTACAACCTGGCCGTGAAGCGATGGCTTCGGACCTGCCGCAGCTGTCGGAAGACGATCCAATGGCCAAGGCCATGAAGTACACAAATGATGCATCGTCGGTCGACCCGTCGATGCGCAACAACCCGGCTGCCGATCAGAACTGCGCCAACTGCGCGCTGATTCAGGCAGGTGAGGGTGACTGGCGTCCCTGCCAGATATTCCCGGGCAAGGCAGTCAATGCCGCCGGTTGGTGTTCGGTCTGGGCACCCCAGGCCTGATCGACCCGCAAACGCATGACTGAATACGCCGGCTTTCGAGTCGGCGTTTTCTTTTGTGCGGCATTCGTTTATACAATGCGATCTCGCAATGGAGATGAACCGTGTTCGAAACACTGAAAGCCGCACCCGCCGACGCCATTCTCGGCCTTATCACTGAGCACAAGAATGACCCGCGACCCGAGAAAGTTGATCTCGGCGTTGGTGTGTTTCGTACTGCAGCCGGCGAAACGCCCGTGCTCGATGTTGTCAAGAAAGCCGAGCAACTGCTTGTCGATACGCAGGAGAGCAAGGCATACATAGGCACGGCAGGCGACCCGAACTTCAACGCGGCCATGCAGGACCTGATGTTTGGCCAGTCGGCCGATAGCTCACGGGTCCTGACAATACAGGCCCCCGGCGGCTCGGGCAGCCTGCGGGTGGCGGCAAGTCTCATCCTGCGGGCGCGTCCCGATGCGAAACTCTGGGTCAGTGACCCGACCTGGGCAAACCACATCCCGTTACTTGGCGGCGCCGGCTTACAACTCGAACCGTATCCGTACTACGACACGGACACGCACACGGTCAAGATGGACCAGATGCTGGATGCGCTGACCAAGATGCCGGCTGGCGATCTCGTCCTGCTGCATGCCTGTTGCCACAACCCTTCGGGTATGGACCCGAGCGAGGATGAATGGCAGGCGATTGCCGATGTCATTGTCGAACGCGATCTCGTGCCGTTTGTCGACATGGCGTACCAGGGATTCGCGCGAAGTCTCAGTGATGACGCATTCATCATTCGCCACCTGGCCGAGCGTGTGCCGGAGATGATCGTCTCCGGCTCCTGCTCGAAGAACTTCGGCTTGTATCGAGACCGCGTTGGCAGCCTGTCACTGCTTGCAGCTGACCAGGCGTCGCGTGATGTCCTCAACAGCCAGGTCAACAATGTTGTACGCACGATATATTCGGTACCGCCCGATCACGGCGCCGTCGTCGTCAGCACGATCCTCAATGACCCCGCACTGAAGGCTGCGTGGCGTGTCGAACTCGCGGAAATGCGGGGTCGGTTGCGCGAAATGCGTGTGCTTTTGAACGACGCGCTGAAAGAAAAAGCCCCGGAGCGGGATTTTTCACACCTGGTGCGTGCGCGCGGCATGTTCTGTTTCCTCGGTATTCCGGAAAGCCAGGTCAACCGCCTGAAAAAAGAATACGGCGTCTACATGGTGGGTTCGAGCCGCATCAATACGGCCGGCATCACGGCACAAAACGTCAACTACCTGGCCGACGCGATAGTTGCCACGCTGTAATTCGGATCACGTTGCGTGGCGCATCGAACGAAGTAATCAACACCAGGTAAAAAACCGCATAAGTGGACGCACCGATAAGGTCGGAGGTGAAATCGAGGTCTGCCTGGGACGTGAAACGCTAAGCGATAAGAGCGAGATGTGACGTCATCGTTGTCGCGAATGCGAGTTGCGCCGTGACGCGCAATGGCACACGAATGTGCTCATCGGTCATTGGCGTGAAAACAAGCCAGAGTGCAGGGAGTCCGCCCGTTGCCAACAGAACGAGCAGGATCACCTGCCAGTTCTGCCTGTCGCTAAAAGTCAATCAGCGATCCGGGACAATGCGGCTGCGGCCGCCAATGCCCAGGCGTCGCGCAGCACCTGCGTTGAGTTCGAGAACGTAGCGCACTGGTTCGATGGAGGCCCTCGAGACCAGTGTGTGCGGCTCAGCACGGTGGATCACCGATGACACCGAGCCATCACTCCGAGCGAAGACCATGTCGAGGGGAATGTAGGTATTCTTCATCCACATCGAACGAATATCGTCGGTTTCATAAATGAAAAGCATACCGGTACGCTCCGGCATGCTGCGTACGAACATCAGCCCACGTCGTTGCTGCTCGAAGTCCTGTGCGAGATATACGTCGAATACGAGTTGCTCGCCGGCATCGTTGATGATTTCGAGTGTCGTGAACTCAAAAGCACCATCGAGCTCGCGCACCGTGCCCTGCTTGGCTGCCGGTTGCGGACTGCAGGCTGCAACGGCCAGGCAGGTCATGGCGATGAGTATCCTCATTTCACGCTCCAGTTTGCCACGCTGCTGAAGCGCAACATGCGCACATCGACGAAAGCGTCGCCGTTGATTTCTCCCAACGGGCCAACGCAGTACAAGTCGCCCATCACGACGTACATGTCCGGCATATCCTGGAGAGGCTCGTTCTTCACCACGTCGGTCCAGCAGGTCTCGAGGTTGGGCGTACTGAAGAAGCGGCCGCTTCCTTCGACCGTGATCGTGACGTTGCTGCTGAGTTCTGTGCGGGTTGCGCCGGGCTCCAGACCTGGCATTGCGATAATGATAGCCACGCGTTCTCCGGCCACGTCACCCGAAAGGCGCAAACGAACGCCTTCAGCATCGGGCCGGGGCATGCTCTCGCAACGCAATGCGTCGTCCGGCCAGTCGAGCCTGGCATTGATCGCCCCCGACAAGGTTCCCTGGAGGACGCCCAGTCCCCCGCACGTGGGCTCTATGGTCGCGTCGGTGGCAGGCGCGGCGTCATCGTGAGCCTCGGACGGTGCGTCCTGGCAGGCGGCAAAAGGTCCCAAAAGCAGGAGCAGGCCCGTTACAGTTAAGCGCAAGCGCGTTTTATTTGAATCGAAATGCAATGTATCTGGCTATTGATGGTCGGAATTGGGGTCAATAGTACTTAAACGGGCTCGATCATGAGTAAAAAATGCCGCGACCGGTTGGCGTGCCGCAGCATCCTCTCTAGAATGACACGCCGCAAATCCCTCCGGAGTAACTAATGAGCGTCGCAGAACAATTTCAAAAGCTCGAGGCTCATGCGAGCCAGCTGATCATCGGTCAGGCACACCTGATCAATCGCATGTTGATCGCGCTGCTGTGTGATGGCCATCTGCTTGTCGAAGGCGCGCCCGGCCTTGCCAAGACGCGTGCGATCAAGGTGCTTGCGGAGAGCATCGAAGGGGATTTCCATCGCCTGCAATTCACACCGGATCTCTTGCCCGCGGACCTGACAGGTACAGATATCTATCGTCCACAGGAAGGTACATTCGAGTTTCGCAAGGGCCCGCTGTTTCACAACCTGATTCTTGCGGACGAAATCAATCGTGCTCCGGCCAAGGTACAGTCCGCGCTGCTCGAGGCCATGGAAGAACGGCAGATCTCGGTGGGTGACAAGAGCTACCCGCTCGAAGATCTGTTCATGGTCATGGCGACACAGAACCCTATCGAACAGGAAGGTACATACCCGCTGCCTGAAGCGCAGCTCGATCGCTTTCTGCTCCACGTGCAGGTTGGCTACCCGAGTGTCGAGGATGAGCGCCGAATCCTCGTGCTGAACCGGGACGAGGCGAAGCAGGGCGAGCGCGATGCGTTTCGGCCGCCCGAGCCACTGTTACGGGCGTCGATTATGGCGGCACGCCAGGACATCCTGAACCTGCATCTCGCCAAAGAGCTCGAGGAATATATCGTCAACGTTGTCGTTGCGACGCGCAACCCGGGCGCCATCGATCCCGAGCTGGACGGCCAGGTACTGTACGGCGCAAGCCCGCGCGCGAGCATGGGTATCGACCGCGCGGCACGGGCCCACGCCTGGCTCGAGGGCCGCGACTATGTCGGTCCGGAAGACATCCAGGCCGTTGCGCCGGATGTGTTGCGCCACCGCCTGGTGCTCAGCTTCGAGGCAGAGGCAGATGGAATCGGCCCTGAGTCCGTGATCAAGGGCATCCTGGATGGAGTTGGAGTGCCCTAGTGCGTCTCGACCACATCTATGAAGGGGCATCGCCGGTTGGCGTCAGCCAGGCTGGCCTGATTCGGCTCAGCGGTCCGGCGCGCGCGATCGCGCTTAATGTCTTGCGCGTGAACTCGCTGCAGACCGGTGCCTACGTGTCCCGTTTCCGCGGCCGCGGCATGGAGTTCGATGAGTCGCGGCCCTACCAGCCCGGCGATGACCCGCGCAGCATCGACTGGCGCGTCACGGCGCGCAGCACGACCGCGTATACGAAGTTGTTCCGTGAGGAGCGCGAACGTCCTGTGCTCGTCGCCGTGGACCTGCGCTCCAACATGCACTTCGCGACCCAGGGGTGTTTCAAATCGGTCAATGCCAGCCGGACCGCCGCGCTGATCGCGTGGGCCGCACACCATCGTGGTGACAGGCTGGGCGGATTGATTTTCGGCGATACGACGCATCGTGAGCTGAAGCCGCGACTCGGTCGCCGCGCCGCGCTGCGCTTCGTGCACGAACTCGCCGAACACCCGGACTGGACCCGGCGCGATGCAACCGAGAACGGGACGGACCCGCTCGCCCAGGCTATGTCTTCACTCCGGCGTGTCGCAAGACCGGGCAGCCTTGTCGTTGTCGTCAGCGACTTTACCGGGTTCAATCGCGCCGCACAGTCCTACCTGTCGAGCGTCGCGCGCCATAATGAAGTACTTGCCGTGTTCCTCAATGATCCTCTAGAGCGCAAGCTGCCGCCGCCCGGACGGTACCGGGTTGTGTCGCCTGATGATGAGCTGGCGATCGACACCTACGCGGCACCGGCACGACGAGACTATGAGCATGCGTTCGGCGAGCGGTTGCAGGCGCTCGAGAAATTCTGTCAGCGCTACGGCGTGCACCTGATGCCGATGTCCACTGATGACGATCCAGTGACTACCTTGCAAACGGCACTCGGTCGGAGAACACACTAGGTATGAACGAGAATGCACTGCCACTGCGCGACCTGCACCTGCCCGATGCGATCGGGTGGTGGCCGCTGGCGCCTGGCTGGTGGCTGGTTCTCGCAATTGTCGCCGCAGTGCTTGGTTACATCCTGTGGCGCTTGTACAAGCGATGGCAATTCAATGCGCCGCGCCGGTTTGCGCTGCGCGAGCTGGCGCGCTATGAAGCGGCCTTTCTCGAGCATCGCGATCCCGTGACACTTGGCAAACAGGTTTCTGAACTATTGCGCCGCGGCATGCTTGCCTATGCACCGCGCGACGAGGTCGCCGGGCTGACGGGCGAGGCGTGGCTGGCGTGGCTCGATAACGGCATGCCGGTGCCTTACTTTCACACCGAGGGAGGCAAGAGCCTCCTCAATCTGCCGTACCGCGATCCCGAAGGCGACTTCTCCGACGTTGACATCAATGCGCTGCTTTCGGCTGTGCGGATGCGCCTCGGTGTACCCTTGCGAGGTGCCGCCTGATGTGGTCGCTAGCGTGGCCCTGGGCGCTGCTTGCGCTGCCGTTGCCGTTACTTGCCCGTAAATGGCTTCCGGAAGCCCGCGGACTGTCGGAGGCGGGGCTGCGCGTTCCGGATCTCAATCGTTTCGAGACGCTCAGGGACCGGTCGGGTACCGAGCAACTCCTGAACTGGCGTTTCTGGGTTGCGGTTCTCGCCTGGTGCCTGTTGGTGCTGGCCGCCGCTCGCCCCGAGCGC
>Ga0224509_10000244_pt1 | contig 14519 bp, 18 predicted proteins | sample SF_Jan12_sed_USG_5_FD_170158 | JGI IMG/M metagenome (GOLD analysis project Ga0224509, IMG submission 170158) | Sediment microbial communities from San Francisco Bay, California, United States - SF_Jan12_sed_USGS_24 | ecosystem: Environmental > Aquatic > Marine > Sediment | place: USA... | reverse complement strand
GTTCATCTCCTCATTGACGCGCTTCTGCAAGAGCGAAGCGGCGATGCCTTTCGGATGCTTGTCGGCATTGGTGACGTGGCTGAACTTGATGACGATCTCGCCGTCCTCGCAGGACGCGAGAACGGGGTTGACCGTGAAGGCGAATACCGCGGCGGCGGCGGCGGCGGTCAGGAAACGCATATCTACCTCCCTGTGATTGGATTACGATCAGCATGACTCGCTTTGTGAGCGAGTAAGCGCGTGAATTTGGATCAGTCTAATCCAAATAGCAGCATTCACGCCAAGAAATAACACAGAGCAAAGTGCCGAGCGACGAGCTTGGTGCAAACTCCGGACCCAGCGAAACAGGCGACGCCCTCGCGGCGGTCTGCTATGACCCCTGTGCCGGTGTCGGGGGATCCAGAGAGGCGTGCAATGACGGAGAGCGCGGACATAATCGTGATCGGCGGCGGTATTGCCGGCGTATCGGCGGCCTACGAGCTGGCCGCCGAGCCATCCTCGGTCCTGCTGCTGGAGGCGGAGGACCAACTCGCCTATCACAGCACCGGCCGCTCGGCGGCGATGTTCATACTGAACTACGGTCCGCCCTCGGTGCGAGCCTTGACCGCGGCCGGCCGCGTGTTCTTCGAGACGCCGCCCGAGGGCTTTGCCGAGCATCCCCTGGTCGGGCCGCGCGGTATCCTGACCGTGGCCCGGACCGGCCAGGAAAGGGACATCGCGGCCTTAGTCAGCGAAGGCCGGGGGATCGTGGCGATGTCGCCGGAGGAGGCACTGGCCAAGGTGCCACTGCTGCGGCGCGGGCACTTGGCCACCGCCGCCTACGAGGCCGACGCCCGGGAGATCGACGTGCATGCCCTGCACAGCGGTTACGTGAAGGGCCTCAGGGCCCGGGGCGGGCGTATCGTGACCAGAGCCCGGGTGCAGGGCCTGGAGCGGCGCGGCGCGGGATGGGTCGTCGAAACGACGGCGGGCCCCTTTACCGCCCCGGTCGTCGTCGACGCGGCGGGCGCCTGGGCCGACGAGGTCGCGGCCCTGGCCGGCCTCGGGCCGCTCGGTCTCGTACCCATGCGGCGTACGGCGATCATCGTCGACGGTCCCGGCGAAGGCTGCGACTCCTCCGCCTGGCCGGTGGTCGCGGACGTCGGCCATATGTATTTCAAACCCGAGGCCGGTGGCAAGCTCATGGTCTCGCCGGGCGACGAAACGGCTGTGCCGCCCTGCGACGTGCGGCCGGACGAGTTGGACATCGCGGTGACCGTGGAGCGCTTCGAGCAGGCCATGGACCTGCCCGTGCGCCGGGTCGAGCACAGCTGGGCCGGCCTGCGCACCTTTGCGCCCGACGGCACCCTGATCATCGGCTGGGATCCGCGCGCCGAGGGATTCTTCTGGCTGGCGGGGCAGGGCGGTTACGGTATCCAGACCGCCCCGGCCGCGGCCAAGCTCGCCGCAGCATTGGTTGCCCGCAGGCCGGTGCCGGGGAGCATCGCAGAGACCGGGCTGGACGTGGCGGTGCTCGCCCCGGACCGTCTGATCGGCAGCGTTTCCTAGAGGTAGGCCAACACGAGCACGATCACGAACAGCAGGGTTACCGTCAGGACCTTGCTGCCGGTCTCCCAGGTTCTCGCGATCCGGCCGTTCGGACCGTGCACCCTGAAGACCCCGGCGATCGCCCGCTCCACGCGCACGAGCGCGATCCGCCTGAACGCCAAGTCGATCGGACGGCCGAACGCAATCAGGCCCGTGAGCAGGCGAGGCGCGGCCCTTCGATAGAACCATTCGACGTCGATGTTGACCGACGGCAACTCCGGTGGGTAGAGACCGGTCAGCTTCAACCACGTGAAGGCAAGCGCCGAGAAGAACAGGAGCTGCATCTGCGCCACCACATGGGTGCTGTCGAACGGATGATACTCCACCGGGAAGGGCAGCAGGTCGTAGAGCAGCCAGGGATAGGACCCAATGAAGACGCAGAGGAATGCCGCCAGGCCCATGGCGACCAGCATGTTGAGCGGCGGTTCCTTTGCCCTGATTCCGGAATCGTGCGCGAAGAAAGCGAAGAAGGGGACCTTGATGCCGGCATGATGGAACACGCCGGCGGAGGCAAAGAGCAGGACCAGCCAGATCCAGCCGTAGCCTTCCTCGAGCGCGGCGGCCATCACCATCGACTTGCTGACGAAGCCGCTGAACAGTGGAAAGGCGGAGATCGAGGCGGCGCCGACGATGCATAACCCGGCGGTCACCGGCATGGTCTTGTACAGCCCGCCCAGGTCCGAGCCGTTGATCCGGCCGGTCATGAGCAGCACCGACCCGGTCGACATCAGGAGCAGCGCCTTGTATATGATGTGCGCGAAGACGTGGGCGGTCGATCCGTTCAAGGCCATCTCGGTGCCGATGCCGACGCCGGTCACCATGAAGCCGACCTGGTTGATGATGCTGTAGGACAGCACCCGGCGCAGATCGTTTTCGATCACCGCGAAGAAGATTGGGAATGCGGTCATCGCCGCGCCGATGTAGACCAGGAGCTCGGTGCCCGGGAAGGCCCGTGCCAGGGCGTAGACCGCCACCTTGGTGGTGAAGGCGGAGAGGAACACGGTGCCGCTCGGCGTCGCCTCGGGATAGGCGTCGGTCAGCCAGTTGTGCAGGAAGGGGAAGGCACACTTGATCCCGAAAGCGAGGAAGATCAGCCAGGACGCAAGCCCGTCGAGGCCGATGAATTCGAAGGCGACCGAGCCGGTCTGCTGGACGTGCACCAGGACGCCGGCCAGCAGCACAAGGCCCGAGCCGACCTGGATGATCAGATATCGGAATCCCGCGGCGATGGCCCGGGGCGTACGCCGGGCCCAGATCAGGAAAACGGACGTGACCGCCAGAAGCTCCCAGAACACGAAGAGCGTGATCAGGTCGCCGGCCAAGACCGCGCCCAGGGCGCTGCCAGCATAGAGTAGGGCCGCCACGTGCTGGCCAGTATCGCGTACGTTCAGCGCGAAGATCACGCCGATGAAGGTGGCCAGATGAAACACGTAGGTGAACAGCAGGGCCAGCCGGTCGGCGCGCAGCGGCGTCAGCGTGTAATCGAAAAGAGTCACCCGCGCCACCTCCCCCTCGGCCAGCCCGAGGAGGTTGAGCGCACCGGCGACGGGAACCAACAGCAGGGCGACCGACTGCGCTCGCCCACGCAGCAGCGCGACGGCAAGCGCCCCCAGGAAGAAGATCAGCGCCGGATGCAGACTAGCGGTCATCATCATAATAATTGTCCTTGCGCATCAGCACCTTGCGCATCTCCTTCGCGACCAGCACCAGGACCACGCAGGCGACGAAGCCGAAGACCGAGTAGAAGCCGAAGAGATTCTCCCAGGCGTGAATGACGTGACGGTGGAAGACGGCGTCGATCAGAAACAGGCCGGCACAGATCGCATAGAAGATCCACAGCAGCCGCTTGACGTTCTCCGGCTTGTCGAAGATGTGTTTTTTCTCCATCGTGCGCCTCCTAGCCAGGCACCATGAGAGAGAGCACCCGGAAGAGCGGTTCGGGAAAGAAGAACAGGAACAGGCAGCCGAGCGCCGTAACCGAGAACGCCAGGACGCAGGGCAAGGGCGCCTCCTTAAGGCCCGAGGCTTCGTTGCCCTTCTCGGCGGGGCTGAAGAACGCCCGGATCGGGATCGGCAACAGATAGGCCACGTTCAAGAGCGAAGAGATCATCAGCACCGCCAGCAGGGCATACTCGCCGGCCTCCAGCGTTCCCAACCCGAGATACCACTTACTCCACAGCCCGCCGAAGGGGGGCAGGCCGATAATGCTGAGGCTGCCGATCAGGAAGGCGGTCATGGTTACGGGCATGGCCCGGCCGATACCGCGCATCTCGCTGACCTGCTTCTTGTGCAGGGCGACGTCGATGGCTCCGGCGCAGAAGAACAGGGTGATCTTGCCGAAGGCGTGCATGGCGATGTGCATGCCCCCGCCGATCGCACCCAGGCCGTTGGCGAGAGTCGCGCCCAGCACGATGTAGGAGAGCTGGCTGATGGTCGAATAGGCCAGCCGCCGCTTGAGGTTGTCCTGCTTCAGGGCGACCAGGGACGCGATCAGGATGGTGGCGGCGGCGACGTACATCAGCCATTGGCTCGCCCCTGCCTCGGCCAGGAAGTCTATGCCGAACAGGTAGACGCTGACCTTGAGCACCGTGAACACGCCGGCCTTGACCACGGCCACGGCGTGCAGCAGGGCGCTGACTGGCGTCGGCGCGACCATGGCGGCCGGCAGCCATCGATGCAGCGGCATAATCGCCGCCTTGCCGATACCGAACAGGAACAGGGCATAGAGCAAGGCCGCCATTGCTGGACTCGCGTGGCCCTGAAGGATGCCGCCCGTGGTGAAGTCGAGCGTGCCGGTCAGGGTCCAGGTCCAGACGATGGCCAGGAGCTGCAGGCCGATCGAGGTCGCGAGCAGGATGCCGAGATAGCTCCGGCCGGCGGCGACCGCCTCCTTCGTGCCGGAATGCGTCACCAGCGGGTAGGTGGTCAGTGTGAGCGCTTCGTAGAAGATGAACAGGGTCAGCATGTTGCCGGCGAAGGCGACCCCCATGGCGGAGGAGAGGGCCAGCGCGAAGCAGACGTAGAAGCGCGTCTGGTTCTTTTCGTGGTGGCCGCGCATGTAGCCGATCGAATAGATCGAGGTGACGATCCACAGGAAGCTGGCGACTACGGCGAAAACCATGCCCAGCGGCTCGACCTCGAAGGTCAGGGTCAGCCCGGGCAGCATTTCCAGGAGCGTGACGGCCGGGCGTCCGCCCGCCATGACCTCGGGAACCAGTTGGAGGACGACCAGGAACAGCACGGCGGCGGTGATCAACGTGACGGCCTCGCGCAGGTTGGGGCTGCGGCGAGCCAGAGCGATCAACGGCGCCCCTGCCAAGGGGATGGCGGGCGCCAGCCATACCGCGGTTTCCGGGCTCATGCGGCGCCTCCCAGCAGGGTTTCGGCGGCGCGCCGCGCGACGCCCAGTGTGAGCGAGGTGTCGACGCCGAAGTAGACGTTGGCGAGGATCAGCAGCCAAGTCGGAATCAGCATCGCCAGCGGCGCCTCGGAGACCTCCGCCGCGCCCTCGGGCGCCGGGCGGAAATAGGCCACCTCGACCACCCGCCAGACATAGACAAGGGCCAATAGAGAGCTCGCCAGGATCAGCACCGCGAAAAACCATTGGCCGCGTTCCAGGGTCGCCTGGACCAGCACCCACTTGCTGATGAACCCGGTGGTCGCCGGCACGCCGATCAGGCTCAGGCCGCCGATCACGAAGGCCGCCATGGTCCAGGGCATGCGCCGGCCGAGGCCGGCCATGTCGCGCAGCTGGACCGAGCCCAGCATCACGAAGACGCAGCCCATTGCGAGGAACAACCCGCCCTTGATCATGGCGTGGTTGAACAGGTGTACGATGCCCGCGGTCACGCCGGTGACCGAACCGAGCGAGATGCCGAGCACCATGTAGCCGATCTGCGCCACGCTGGAGTAGGCGAGCAGCCGCTTCACGTTGTTCTGGAAGATCGCGGTGGTCGAGGCCAGCAGCATGGCGGCCAGCGCCAGCGGGATCATCACCAGATCGAACTCGATCGCCTCGAAGGAAAAGACCGGACCGAACACCGTGAACAGGATGCGCAGTAGGACGTAGATCGACACCTTGGTCGCGGTCGCGGCGAGAAATGCCGTGACCACCGAGGGCGCGTAGCAGTAGGCGTTGGGCAGCCACAGGTGGAGCGGAAAGGCCGCGGCCTTTACGCCGATGCCGATGACCAGGAAAGCGAAGGCGGCGTGGACCGTGCGGGTATCGGCGACCGCCGGCAGGCGCTGGGCAAGGTCGGCCATGTTCAGCGTGCCCGTCATGGCATAAAGCAGGCCGACGCCTATCAAGTAAAAGGTGGCGCCAATCGTTCCCATGATCAGGTACTGGAAGGCCGCGGTCAGCGCCCGGCGGTCCTTGCCCAGGCTGATCAGCACGTAGGACGATAGCGACGAGATCTCGAGGAACACGAAGACGTTGAAGGCGTCTCCGGTGATCGCGATGCCCAGCAGCCCGGTCAGGCACAGCAGGTACATCGAATAGAACAGGTAGGCCTTCTCCTCTGGAATCTCCGCGGCGACGCTCCTGCGCGCGAAGGGCAGCACCACCGCGCTGATCGCCGCGACGATCAGCAGGACGAAGGCGTTCGCCAAGTCGACCCGGTATTCGATTCCCCAGGGTGGTTCCCAGCCGCCGAGGTGATAGCTCAGCACACCCTGCTCGAGGACCGCGATCAGCAGCAGCACGGCCACGCCGAAGGCGGCCCAGCTGGCCGCCGTTGCCAGGGCCCAGGCCGGTCCCGGCCGGCGCAGGAGCACGCAGAGGGGGGCTGCCAGCAGCGGGATCACGACCTGCAGTGCGGGAAGGTGCTCAGCGATCACGAGTCCGGATCCTGCGCGATGATCTCGTCCTCCTCGACGGTGCCGTAGGCCTCGCGGATGCGCACGATGAGCGCAAGACCGAGCGCCGAGGTGGCCACGCCGACGACGATCGCGGTCAGGATCAGGACGTGGGGCAGGGGGTTGGAGTATTCGCTATAGGCCTCGTCCAGGATCGGCGCCGTGGCGTCCGTGACCTTGCCGAATGAGATGTATAGGATAAAGACGGAGGTCTGGAATATGTTGAGCCCGACGATCTTCTTCACCAGATTGCCGTGCGAAATGACGATGAAGAACCCCGCCATCATCAGGACCACGACGATCCAGTAGTTGTAGAGGCCCGGGTCGATCATCTAACGGCCCTCCCGGCCCCTGCCGGCGAAGTTGTAGAAGATCGTGATCATGACCGCGGCCACTGTGGTGCCCACGCCGAACTCGATCAGCAGGATGCCGAGGTGCTGACCGTGCACGGGATCGTGGCGCAGCACGCCGTAGTCGAGATAGTTGCCGCCGAGCAGCAGGCTGGCGACGCCGACCCCGGCATAGAGCAGCACCCCGGCGGCCACCAGGACCTCGACCACTGCGGGCGGCACCACCTTCCGTACCTGGTCGAGACCGAAGATCAGGCCGTAGAGGATGAACCCCGCGGCGAAGATCACGCCGGCCTGGAAGCCGCCGCCCGGGCCGTAGTCGCCGTGGAACTGGACGTAGAGCGCGAAGACCAGGATGAACGGGATCAGCAGCTTGGCGATGACCCGCAGGACCAGATGATGCCTCATGGCTGGTCCTTCTTCCGTTTGCGGCGGCGGTTCGCGCCCAGCAGCATCATGACGCCGATGCCGGCGGTGAAGATCACCGTGACCTCGCCCAGGGTATCGTAGCCGCGATAGCTGGCCAGCACCGAGGTCACGATATTGGGCACGCCGATCTCCTGGCCGGATTGCTCGATGTAGCGCGGCGCCACGTGCAGGTTCGCCGGTGCGCTTGGATCGCCGAGCAGGGGCAGATCCAGAGTGCCGTAGATCAGTGCCGCACCGGTGGTGAGCACGACGGCCAGGGGCAGCCACTGCCGCTTGACCGGGGGACGCTCGGTATCGGTGGTGAGCGCCAGCGTGCCCAGCATCAGTATCGTCGTGATGCCGGCGCCGACCGCCGCCTCGGTAAACGCGACGTCGACGGCATCCAGCTGGACGAAAATGCCAGCCGACAGCAGGCTGTAGATACCGGACAGCATGACCACCGCGAAGAGGTTGCGCAGGTGCACGATGGCCAGCGCCACCGCGACCAGGAAGCCGAGCAGCGATATGTCGATCAGGTTTTCGATGGCGGGTCGTCCCTGCCGGTACCGGGGCCCAAGTCGAGCAGCGGTTTCACGCCGCCGTGCAACGCGGCCTTGGCCAGCGCGTGGGTCGAGGTCGGGCTGGTGAGGAGGATGAAGACCATGATCAGCACGAGCTTGACCAGGTTCAGGGTGAGTCCCGCCTGCAGCATGAGGCCGAGCAGAATCAGCGCGGCCGCCAGGGTGTCGCCGATACCGGCGGCGTGCATGCGGGTAAACAAGTCGGGCAGGCGCAGCAGGCCGATGCCCGCGGTAATGCCGAACAGCACGCCGGCGACCAGGCAGAACCAGCTAAGAACATCGAGCGCCAGGTCCATCAGCCGCCCTGCTCCCCATCGCTTGGCCCGGCATGGCCGAGGTCGCGGTACTCGAAGAATTTCAGCACCGCGATCGTGCCCACGAAGTTGATCAGGGCGTAAAGCATCGAGATATCGAGGAAGTCCGGCCGCTCGGTCAGGAAACCGAAGACCGCCACCAAGAGCACCGTCTTGGTGCCGAAGGCGTTGATCGCGAGAATCCGATCGTAGACGGTCGGTCCCAATAGGGCGCGCGCCAGGGCCAGAGCCATGGCGACAAGAATGCCGGCTGCCGCCGCCTCGAACATCACCCGGCACCCTCCATCCGGGTCACCCGCCGGTCCATTTCGCCGGTCTGGAGCCCCTCCGCCATCTCACGGGTGATCGCATGGACCTCGATGGTGGCGTCGCGGACGTCGATCGACACGGTGCCGGGCGTCAGCGTAATCGAGTTGGCATAGATGACATGGCCCAGCTCGTCCGGCTGGCTGGCCTTCACCTTGATCACTGTGGGACTGATCGCCAAACGCGGCGCGAGGATCAGGCGCGCCACCTCGAGGTTTGCCTTGACGATCTCCCAGAACAGCCAGGGCCAGTACACCAGCGAGCGCCAGGTCAGATGTATGGGGTGGCCTTCGCGATCCGCCACGTCCATGCGGTACGCGATCCAGGCGACAAACACGCAGGACACGGCGCCGAGGACCAGGAGCAGCGGCTCGTAATGTCCGGAGAGCAGCAGCCACAGGACATAGAGCACTACCGACAGGCTGACCGCGCGTACCAATTCCGCCCCCCCCCAAAAGATCGTCCTTCGGCCGTTATGGCGCGCGCCCTTCGATCGACCCCGCGCGAACCCCGACTGCTTCAGCGCGGCATGATAGCGCGGCGATTCGGGTGGTGAAAGACTCCTTAAGCATCCCGGCAGAGTCTCAATCGGCCCGTCCCGAGTCGTCGGCCTGCCAGGGCAGGGCTCGGCGCAGCGCCCAGTCGACCGCGTAGTAGAGGCCCACGGCGAAGACGCCGAGCACGAATAGGGCGGCGAACATCAGGTCGATCTGCATGCGCGCGTTGGCCTGCAGCATGAGGTAGCCCAGACCGCCGCTGCTGCCGACCCACTCGCCGACCACCGCCCCGATCGGGGCGACCGCGGTGGCGACCCTGAGCCCCGAGGTCAGCGCTGGCAGGGCCGCGGGTATCCGGATGTGCCGGAGGATGCTCAAGCGCGAGCCGCCCATGGTCCGCGCCAGGTCGAGCCAGGCGGGTTCGGTCCGGCGCAATCCGTCGAAGAAGGCGGCGGTCACCGGGAAGTAGATGATCAGGGTCGCCATGGCGACCTTGGAGGCCATGCCGTAGCCCAGCCACAGCACCAGGATCGGCGCCAGGGCGAAGACCGGAATGGCCTGGCTGACCACCAGGACCGGCATGAGCCAATGCCGGGCCGGACGGAACCAGGCGATGACCAGGGCGCTTGCCATGCCGAGCAGGGTTCCCAGGGCCAGACCGAGCAGGATCTCCGCAAGGGTGAGGGTCGCGTGCTCCAACAGCTCGGGCCAGCGCGTGGCCAGCATTAGGGCCACCCGGGCCGGCCCCGGCAGAATGTATGCCGGCGCACCACTGATCCAGACCACCGCCTGCCATAGTCCGACGAGGACCAGCAGGATGATCACCGGGCGGAGCAGGCTCACGGTGCCTCCCGAGCTTGCGCCAGGCGTTTCAGCAGCTCAGCCTGATGGGTCAGCAGTGCGGGATCCGCCGGGTCGCGCGGCGGCTCGCCGGGCGGTTCGAGCGCCGCGTCGAGCCTCGCCGGCCGGCCCGCCATCACATGGACCCGGTGGCCGAGGCGCAGCGCCTCGAGCGGGTCGTGGGTGACCAGCAGCACCGTGCGGCCGGCCAGCAGCCTGGCGGCAAGGGCCTGGATCTCGTAGCGGGTGATGGCGTCGAGGGCCGAGAAGGGCTCGTCCATCAGGACGATCGGCCGCTGCTCCATCAGGGTCCGCGCCAAGGCCGCGCGCTGGCGCATGCCGCCGGACAGCTGCGCCGGACGGGCCAACGCGCTGTTGGCGAGCCGGACGCGCGCCAGAAGTTCCCGGGCGCGCGCCTCGAGGGCACCGGTCGTCGCTTCGCCGCGCAGGCGCGCACCCAGCAGGACGTTGTCCAGAACCGAGCACCACGGCAAAAGCAGGTCCTGCTGGGCCATATAGGCGATGCGGCCGGCAATCGGCGTGGCCCGGTGATCGGCGACACTGCCCTTGGCGCCGTGAGCCAGGCCGGCGATCAGGCGCAGCAAGCTGGTCTTTCCCACGCCAGAAGGACCGAGCAGACAGGTGGTCAGTCCGCCCGGAAGCTCGAGATCGAGCTCCTCGAACAGCACCCGGTCCTCGAACGCCAAGCCGGCAGCGTGGACGTGGAGAGATGGGGCGGGATCACCGCTTTTCGGTGGTATCGGGTTCTCGGACAGCGTGTCACCCTTGCTACACCTGTCCTGGACGAATCGGGTCCCAGGACGCGTTCAGATCTTCACCGTAGCACAGCAAGGCAGCCGCGGAACCAGAGCGTCGGCGATCGGTGTTGCGAGTGAATATTTAGTCTTTTATGCCTAATCTTTACACATAGTTTGCTGTCTTCTGCTATGAATCCGGGTGTGTTCCACCAACGGGGTCGAGGACGGCCTCAAACAGCGAGGACTCCGATCGGAAATGGGTGATGGCGGCGCAGCAACCGGCAAGACGGGCGGTACTGACGAATTGCCGGAGCGGCACAAAGACCCGCGCACGGCGGTTTTTTGCTCAGCCAAACTGGCCGCAGGAGGGCATAGCTGGGATTGCGAGGTGCTCGACATCTCGGTTGGCGGTGCGAAGCTCCGCTTCCGGACACCATTGGATCCAGGCGCAGAGTTACTCCTTACGGTCGAGCCCCATGGCACGCTGCCCGGGCGGGTGGCGTGGCAGAACGGTCAGTACCTGGGCATGGAGTTTGTCTGCGATCCCGACCAGACGGCCCGATTTGTCGGGGACGTCCTGGAAAATCCCGAGACCAACAAGGAGCAGAGGCATTATCCTCGGTCCTCGGTCCTGTGGTCGGGCCAGATCAGCACCAGCGGCCGGTCGGCCGATTGCCGCATCCTGAACATTTCGGCCCGGGGAGCGAAAATCCGCCTCTTGGAGCCGTTCGAGCCGGCCTCGGTGGTCAGCCTCAGGATCGATCGCTTCGGCGTATTTCCAGGCGACGTGCTCTGGCGGTATGAGGATTTTCTTGGCATAAGGTTTCGCGATGATCCAGGGGATATCGCAGAGATCTTCGGCGACGCGGCGCCAGCGTTGCGCCGGACCAACGGCTGACCCCGAACGGGCGGGACCTGCGCGGTTCATCGGCAGTGATATCTACCGGTCATCCAGCTACGGCGGGCACCACCCCTTGGCGATTCCTCGGGTCTCGACCTGCATCGACCTGTGCCGCGCGCTTGCTTGGCTTCCGGCCGAGGTCTACGTCGACAGCCCTCGGGCCACGCCGGCCGAGCTCACCCGTTTCCATGACCCGGCCTATGTCGAGGCGCTGATCGAGGCGGAGCGCAGCCAGCGCCCGCCGGCCGCCGTCCGCAAGCGCTTCAACATCGGACGCGACGGCAACCCGATTTTTCCCGAGATCTTTCGGCGCCCGGCGACTGCCTGCGGCGGGTCGATCCTGGGGGCCAGGCTCGTGCTCGACGGCGGCGTGGTCTACAACCCGGCCGGCGGCACCCACCACGGACGCCCCGACCGGGCCAGCGGGTTCTGCTACCTGAACGATCCGGTACTGGCCATCCTCGCGTTGCTCGACGGCGGGCTCCAGAGGGTACTCTACCTCGACGTGGACGCGCATCACGGCGATGGCGTCCAGGCCGCGTTCGCCGAGGACGGCCGGGTACTCACGGTCTCGGTCCACGAGACCGGCCGCTGGCCCATGCCGGCGGCGGGGCGGGAGGGTGGACTGGCCACCGGGGGGGCGCCTAGCGGCAGCGCGGCGGACCGGGCCGGGGGCATGGCGCGCAACCTGCCGGTTCCACAGGGTTTCAACGACAGCGAGATGGCCTTTCTGCTCGATGCGGCGGTCTTGCCGTTGGCCGAGGCCTTCGATCCGGAGGCGTTGGTACTGCAGTGCGGCGCCGACGCCCTCGAGGAGGATCCGCTCAGCAAGCTGTCGCTTTCCAATCTGGCGCTCTGGCAAGTGGTGAGCGCCGCCAAGAGCCTAGCGCCGCGGCTGCTCGTGCTGGGCGGCGGCGGTTACAATCCCTGGTCGGTGGGCCGCTGCTGGGCCGGCGTCTGGGCGACGCTGAACGGGTTCGACATTCCCGACCGGGTTCCGGCCGCCGGGGAAGCGGTGCTGCGCGGCCTCACCTGGCGGCACAGCCGAGGGCGCAGGCCGTCGGACCATTGGTTCACGACGCTTGCCGATCGACCCCGGCCGGGGCCGATCCGGCCGGAGGTGCGGGCCATGGCCCGCGCGGTGCTCGCACCGGCGGGCGGCTTGTGAGCGGCACGACCGCGGGCTATGTGTGCAGTATGAATTCCACGCTGGTCGCGCGCCTTGCGAACATCCTCCTGCTGGTGGTCCTCACCGCCTTGGCCCCGGGCCGTGCAGCGCTGGGCGAAACCGGTCTGGCGAGTTTCGAGCAGGACCAGCTGGTGATCGAGACCGCCGAGGGCGCGCGCCACGACTTTCTGATAGAGCTGGCGACGTCTCCGCAACAGCAGCAGCAGGGCCTGATGTTCCGCCGCGATATGGACGCGGATGCCGGCATGCTGTTCGTCTACAGTCGGGTTCGCGTGGTGTCCATGTGGATGAGGAACACGTACATCCCGCTCGACATGCTGTTCATCGCGGACGACGGAGTGATCGTAAGGATCGTCGAGCGCACGGTGCCCATGTCGCTCAAGACGATCTCTTCGGGCCAGAAGGTGCGGGGTGTTCTGGAGTTGAACGGTGGGACGACGGCGCGATTGGGCATTAAGCGCGGCGACCGCGTTCTCTACGGTGCGTTCGAATCCGGGTCGTGAAACCCGGGGCGGGTGTTCGCTTGGCCTTAGGCCTCCGGCTCCATCAGATCCTGTTCGAGCGCGCGCCAGCCTTCGCCGGCCGCCACCAGGCAGCTCATGCCCTGCGGCGTGGTGACGATGATCGTCCAGGTGTTGCCGTCGCCGGTGGACAGGACTTCGACCAGGCCGCCGGTATTGGTGACGCCGACCGCGACCGGGGACTCTTTGTACTTGCTGGCGAGCAGCGAGAGCACGCTGTCGCGGGTGTTACACTGGCTCTGACTCTGCGCTCCGGCAGCTGACGAGAAGACCGCCAGGGCCGTGCCGAGCAATAATGTCTTCCACATAGCTTGCCTCGTGCGTTGAACAACCAGATGGCCAAGAACACTATGACCGAGCTATCCAGTTTCGCAGGAAGGCGTAAAGATCACCTTAAACCCAAGTTAAAATTCGCTTAATCCTTGTATAGTGACCAGCGCGGGCCGGGCGTGCGCCGCAAAGCCTCCCTCTATCGCTTGCGGGCGAGCGTGAGGCCGTCGCCGATCGGAACGAGCGACAGGCTGACGCGTTCGTCTTTATGCAACTGGAGGTTTAGACTGCGGATGGTTTTCGTATCCGGATCCTGCTTGACCGGGTCGACCACGGCACCGTTCCACAGGACGTTGTCGACCGCGGCGAGCCCGCCTTTCCGGAGCAGCGCGAGACACCTTTCGTAATAGCCGTTGTAGTTTTCCTTGTCCGCATCGATGAATGCGAAGTCGAAGGTTCCCGCTTGGCCGTCGTCGAGCAGCGCGTCCAGCGTGTCGAGCGCCGGCGCCAGGCGCAGGTCGATCTTGTCGGCGATACCGGCCTCGGCCCAATAGCGGCGGGCGATGTCGGTGTATTCCGCACTGACGTCGCAGGCCACGATCCGGCCGTCCGCGGGCAGGGCGCGCGCGACGCAGAGCGCGCTGTAGCCGGTGAAGGTGCCGACCTCGAGCGTGCGTCGGGCGCCGATCAACTCGACCAGCAAGGCCATGAACTGGCCCTGTTCGGGCGAGATCTGCATGACCGCCAGCGGCAGTGCCTCGGTCTCCTCGCGCAGCCGGGCGAGCAGAGGCGGCTCGCGCAGCGAGACCTTCAGCAGATAATCGTAGAGCGGCTCGGTCAGGGACAGGGTTCGGCTGGCCATGGCGGCGGAACTCCAGAGTCTCTTGGCGGAACGCACTATAGATGCCGACGGTCCGGCCGCTCAACCTTGTCGCGCGGTAGCCGGCGGCGGCCCCCGGACCTTGGTTAAATCCCTATTAGTATTGTCAACTTATGCTCGACTCTGGAGAGGTCCGGGCAACTGTCGACCCGAACAGGGGAGGCCAGGATGGGGCATCAAACTGCAGACCAGCCCGGCCGCAACGGCGCGGTTCCGAGGCTCGGCGGCACGGCGGAGGGACCTCCGGCTGGGCCCGCGGC
>Ga0224509_10000241_pt1 | contig 14757 bp, 15 predicted proteins | sample SF_Jan12_sed_USG_5_FD_170158 | JGI IMG/M metagenome (GOLD analysis project Ga0224509, IMG submission 170158) | Sediment microbial communities from San Francisco Bay, California, United States - SF_Jan12_sed_USGS_24 | ecosystem: Environmental > Aquatic > Marine > Sediment | place: USA... | reverse complement strand
GCGTGTCCCCTGAACGCGGCGGGATCTGCGAGGCTGACGGGCTTGCCGTCGACGGCCGCTACGAACTCGTCTCCGGCGAGCCCGTAGTCCGATATATCCGCGTGGCTCGTCCCGTCGAGAGGCAACGCCTTGTCGAGAAAGCTCTGCGCGTAACGTATGACCGCGCAACCTCGGGTCGGGTTGTAGCTCCCGGCGCGTTCCCGGCCATCGTCTTCGCTGATCACGTCGGTGCCGTATAGCGCATCGTACAAGCTGCCCCAGCGGGCATTTGCGGCGTTCAGGGCAAAGCGAGCATTGCTGACCGGAACGACCAGCTGCGGGCCGGCAATCCCGGCGATTTCCGCATCGACGTTCGCGGTGCCGATAGTAAATTTCTCGCCGGTCTCCTGGAGATAACCGATGGACTTCAGGAACGCGACGTACTCGGCATGGTCGTAATCGTCGCCCGGGCGGGCGCGATGCCAGTCGTCGATCTTTTGTTGCAGGACGTCCCGCGTGTCCAGCAACTCACGATTGACCGGTGTCAATTCGTCAATCAATGCCTCGAAACCGGACCAGAAATGGGACGGCTCTGTGTCTATCGAGGGCAGGATTTCGGTTTCGACAAAATCGAAAAAGGCCGTGTCGATGCGGAGACCACCGACCTGCTTCCGGCCCTTGTCACCGTTGCTCATGACGCTCTTCTTGCTACGCGACGAACTGTTCTTCCTCGGTGCTGCCTTCCAGGGCCGTCGTCGATGACAGCCCGTGCATGATCGTATTCTGCACGGCGTCGAAGTAGCCGGCGCCAACAAAAGACTGGTGTTTGGCCGCACGGAAACCATGCTGCTCGTCGGCGAATTCGCGCTGCTGCAACAGCGAATAGGCGTACATGCCTTCGGCCTTGTAGGCACGGCTGAGACGGAACATGCTCGAGTTCAGGGCGTGCCAGCCGGCCAGCGTGATGAACTGGAACTTGTAGCCCATCTTGCTCAGCTCCTCACGGAAGACCTTCATCGTCTGGTCATCGAGATTTGCCTGCCAGTTGAACGAAGGCGAGCAGTTATACGCCAGCAGCTGATCCGGGAACTCCGCATGAATTGCGTCGGCGAATCGCTGCGCCTGCTCGAGGTCCGGCCTGGACGTCTCGCACCAGATCATGTCCGCATACGGCGCATAGGCAAGACCGCGCGCGATCGCCTGTTCGAGCCCGGCGTTGGTGCAGAAGAAACCTTCGGGCGTGCGCTCGCCGGTGATGAATTTCTTGTCCCGCTCATCCGAATCGGACGTAATCAGATTTGCCGCGTCGGCATCCGTGCGAGCGATCAGAACTGTCGGGATGTCGTACACATCGGCTGCGAGGCGGGCAGCACACAGTTTTGCAACCGCTTCCTGCGTCGGAACGAGCACCTTGCCGCCCATGTGGCCGCATTTCTTGGCCGACGACAGCTGGTCCTCGAAGTGAACACCGGCTGCGCCTGCACGAATCATGTGCTTCATGAGTTCGAACGCATTCAGGTTGCCGCCGAAACCGGCTTCGGCGTCAGCGATGATCGGCGCGAACCAGTCGATGCTGTCGTCGCCGTTGAGCGAGTGTATTTCGTCGGTGCGGACGAACGCATTATTGATGCGCTCCACCATTTTCGGCACCGAGTCGACGGGATACAGGCTCTGGTCCGGGTACATTTCGCCCGCGCTGTTGCCGTCGCCGGCTACCTGCCAGCCGGAGCAATAGATCGCCCGGAGCCCGGCCTGCACCTCCTGGATCGCCTGGTTGCCCGTGATTGCACCGAGCGCACACAGTGGCTCGTCCTCCTGAACATAATTCCAGAGCTTCTCACTGCCGCGGCGCGCCAGCGTGTATTCGATATGTACCGATCCGCGAAGCTTTACGACGTCTGCAGCGCTGTAATCTCGTTTGATGTCTTTCCACCGCGGGCTCTCGGCCCATTCGGTCTCCAGCTTGCTGATCTGCTCTTCTCGATTCATGACGAACACCCTGTCCCGTATCCAGTCTTCAATTTACGTGAAAGCGCCGCTTCCAGGCGCTATAGTACGCAGGCGAATTATGAAATTTCACAGCAAAAATTTCACAATGTCAATTTCACAGATGCCTTATGTCTTCCCCACATAGCCTGCGGCGAAAATCGCATTTCCTCGGCACCAAGATTCGCATGCTCAGGAAGCGCAATCATCTTACGCTCGAAGACCTCTCGGTGCGATGCGTACAGATCGATCGGGAGGCCGGCCCTTCGGTTTCCTATCTTTCGATGATAGAAAACGGCAAGCGAGTCCCGTCGGAACATTTGCTGACAATCATCGCCGAGATATTCCAGAAGGACGTTCACTGGTTTCTCGACGAATCCCTGGACGATACCGCGATCGATACGGCACCCGAGGCACCTGTTGGCGGCATGCCGCTGGAGCCGGGATTCCTCTTTTCGGAGAGCCTGCTGCAGCTCGCTATCCCGGAACTCCTGAGCCAGACCGGAACAACCGGTCGGCAGTTCGCGCACCTGCTGATTCGCGCGCACCAGGAGACAAACCAGAACCGATTCCCGGATATCGAGCGCGCGGCCGAGAGCATTGGCAACAAGCTGTTCCCGATGTCGCTGGAAAACGTATTCGACGTCGCGAAAAATCTCGGCCTGGAAATTCGCTGGTTCGACAAACCCCCGGCCAACGATCTCGGCGAAGACGTTCCGATCAAGTCATTGGTGCGATCTTTCTATGACGCGCCGAACCGCGTCTACCTGAACCGTGCGCTGGAGAAAGCGCCTGCGCGACTGAAATTCGACCTCGCTAACCAGGTCGCCCACAAGGTCCTGCACGACGGGGACGGCGCGCGCATCCCGCAGATATCCGGGGGCAGGAGCTCGACCCGTCCTGTCGACGATGGCAGCCAGAATGTCGACGCGCGCGACATTCTTTATGCCTGGCGCGACTTCGAATGCAGCTATTTCGCCGCGGCATTGCTAGCCCCTAAAACTCCTTTCCGCCAGTTTCTCGCGCGCAACTCGTATGCGATCAACGCAGGCGACAAGGTCGACCTGACCACCACGCTGGTCATGCGGCGCATGCCGAGCGTATCCCCCTACCCTCACTGGCACTATTTCGACGCCTACCCTCCCGGCAGTTTCCGCGCAGTCTATCGCGGCAACGGCATCCCCTTGCCGTGGGGCAACATGTCGATGATCTCCGACCCGTGCCAGCACTGGGCCGTATTCCGGATGCTGCACAGCCGTTCGAACAAGCCGTCGTCACAAATCTCAGTCCTTCCGGCGGGCGACGACAAGCGCCTGTACTGCTGCCAGTCGATCCGAAGCCGCGACGCGGCCGGCAACCGGCACGTTCTCTGCGCGGGCGTCGACCTGTCACCCGCGCTGGAGTCGCAGGGCTTCGATCCATCCGCCACCATCGACATGATCGAGTCCAGCTGCAACGCGAACGGCGGTTCAGGGCCGATCCCGGCCGAAGCCCGCAAGCAGCTCGACAGCATCGGCCGGATTCTCAATATCGGCTGGGTCGCGGACGGCGCGCAAAGAGAAGCGACGATTATTTGTCCGCGAAGCTCCGCGTGCCCACGCGACAAGCATTGCCTGGGCAAACGGCCCCGGGCCATCAAACCGCAGATCGACGAAATCCGCGAATCGGTGCTTTCCGGCTGACCGCGGTCAGGCCGTCTTCTGAAATTCCCCCGGGCTCATACCCGTCCAGCGTTTGAAGGCGCGAGCGAAGTTGCTCTGGTCGGAAAATCCAACCATGTACGCGATTTCGGCCTGCGTGTAGTCGCCGTCCCTGAGGTACTTCTCCGCGAGGCTGCGGCGCGTGGTCTCGAGAATGTCGCGATAACTGGTGCCTTCGGCGCTGAGTTGGCGCTGCAGCGTGCTGGTACTGCGGTACAGGCGATTGGCGATCCTGTCCTGGTCCGCCTTGCCGGAAGGCAACATCTGCACCAGCAATCGCCTGACGTCCGTGGCCACTTTGCTCTGGTCGAGCGACTCCAGGTACTGCTCCGCGATCCGTGACGTGGAATCCAGTACGTCAGGGATATAACCGGGCAGGCGCTCCTCGAAGATCTGCTTCGAAAAATAGAACTTCTCGCGCTCGTTGCCATAGGTGACCGGGCACTGCAGGAATTCGTCGAGATAGTTGCGAGCCTTGTCGGGAGGGAAGATCAGTTCCGCCTTCAGCGGCCGCACGGGCTCGCGCCTTATGATTTCGCAGAGTTTGAAAAACGCGACCATCCCTGCCTCGTCGGCGGTGCGGTTGATCACGATCGACGGATCCGGAAAGGACTCGACGAACACGACCATATCGTCTTCGTCCACGACCTCGGCCTGGGTAATCGCGGTGGACAGCACGTGAGCGTAGCGACACAGTCGCTCCAGCGCGCCTTTTAGCGTAGCGCTCGCCAGCCAGGCGTGCCCGAGCACATAGAAGTCACTGGGTTCTGCGCGGACGCCCGCTTTCAGGCCGAATTGCTGATCATCGGTGATGAAGACGGCCGTGTCCCAGAGACGGGTCATCTTCGACAGGGGCACACGTGAACCGGGCCTCTCGAACTTGCTCGTGTCGATCTTGACCTGCTCGAAGATCGGCGCGGGATCGATCCCGTAATCCTTTTGCAGCGTTTCGCCGATGATCCGGGCAACGTTTGCCAATGTCGTGGGTTCATAGAGCATGGCTGCTGATAGTGAACCCCAATAGCGGCGCAGGCTCAAGCTGTTTCGCAGCTTGACGCCATTTGCACAATCCCTGACCGGTTTTGACCAGAACGGGCGCGCCTGGCCGCCTACAGTGGACCCCAGTTTCCGCAGGAGAAAGCCATGCTCAGCCTGGTCCCAAACGACAGTAAGCGTTACTCATTATCCGAGACCATTCATGCCGAGGTCTCCCGTTTTCTCTACCAGGCATTCACGGCCGACAGTGGACTGCTTTCCAACGTAGACCGGTGGACGCAGCGCAGAGTCACCATGGAAAACCTCACCAAGATCGAGCTGGCGCATGCGTCCGAGGATCCGGTCGAGTATTGCTACCAGAACCTGATACGCGAGATCGACGCGGAGGCGCAAACCGGGATATTCCTGGTCGGCAAGGACACCGCGGACACTTCGCTGGGAATCCTGGCCAACGAGCCCGGTGTCTCCGGCAAATTGCGAAACGAGGTCGCATACATTGCCCCTGTCCTGTTCGCGGATGCGCTCGCACACTCCAACGACCAGCTGGATCTCGTTTGGGTGACGATCCGGGCGCGCTTCGAGCGCGCGCGCGTGGATGCCGAAGTATCGAGGATTGCGATGGGGATCCTGATGCAGGATGCGGATGTCGCGAACGACATGGCTGACGCGCTTCGATCCCTTATGTACCCCTTTCACGAGTATGCAGCCCGGCATCAATGCGATCTGCCGCCGCTGCTCGACGAACACCAGGCACGCGAACTGACGATCATGGTTTCACAGCTCGAGAAACGAGCCGGTGACTACGAGAACAGAATTCATGAAATTACAGCGAGGGCCGATACGCAATGAAAAGTCACTGTTACCCAATTTCGGTCGACGGCATCGTCAGGACCGGACGACAACACAGCCTCATTCCCCCTCAAGCCGGTAGCATTACCGGACATTCGGCGGGCCTCCTGGCCCGCCTTTTTTTAGTCAAGTTTGTACGAGGTTACGCGATTGGTGACGCTCTGGTCCGCCGCCATGCCGCCTACTGTGAGCCACTGGCCTTTGAACGGCACGAGCCCGCGATGATCCATGGTCGCGCCACCCTCGAACTCGATCACTTGCCAGCTTTGAGTATCGATGTCGAATAACAGCGCGCCCTGCGCGGGTTGGGATGGCCGCCCGTCGTAGCCGATGCCGTTGTAGTTGTAGGGATTCTCGCTACCACCGACAAACAGCACGCCGTTTACTTCGGGGACGCCCGCCGCCGCCATGCGATAGCGCGGCAAGCCGGGATGATAGTCGACACTGCGCCAGTCTATGCGGCGTCCGTCTTCGTCATCGATGATTCCCAGGAAACAGTCGGGTACCGCGACGAAGTCGCGCGGACGATCGTCATGCACTGCGATGGCTACGCCGTCGCAATAAACGATCGTATTTCCGACGATGCCACCAGCGTGGCCGAACACAGATGGACCGGGTACCGGTGTCGCCTGCACCCAGGCGTCATTTCGCGTGTCGTATCGCTGCACGAGGTTGACGTTTCCAAGGTCGTGCCAGCCGCTGACCAGGTATATATAGCGATCATCATAGGTAACCGCTACCGCGTCATCGACCGGAACGGGCATCGCGGCGCGTTCCTCGAATACCCGCTTCCGCGGATCAAACGCATGGGTCCAAGGCGTGGAGACCTCGGCGCCATCCTTGTCAATGGTATAGCCTCCGAACACATACACGCGCCCGTCCGCCGATGCGGCCGCCGATGCAAGCCGGCCTGCATCGCCGGGAACGGGGTCGGCTTCGGACCAACTCTTCGAACGGGAGTCATAAACATAGGTGGACGCCAGCGTATCGGCGTGCGTCTTGCCTTCGGCCAGGCCGTTGAAACTGACGACATAGTCCCGGCGGCCCGCCTTCACCGATGCTACGGCATTGTTGCTCACGGCCAACGGCAGGGGCGCAAGAACGGCTTCCTGCAACAGCGCCGGCGGGTCCGCGGCAGGCCCTGCAGTAGCGCTTGCCGCCAGAAACGCAGTGGCGAACAACCTTACTCGAACGTCGAATCCAGGCACTTTGATTGCCTCTCGGTCATCACCGGTTCACCGCAGTGTTTATGGTCACCGAAACCTGACCGATATTGCCAACTCGAGTCAAGCCGGCATGATTCGGCTGCCCTTGAGCCCCCTGGTATCGGAGACGGAATATTACATTCGTTTATACTAATTTATAGCTTTCTAATTTATAATTCGCTATAGTATGGGCTGATCGGCACCCAGCATGAGGATAACGGGTGAAACGGGACAACGATTTGGCTGAAAAGCGACCATCTGAGACAACGGAGGCTGAAGAGATGCAGGCACATGCGGCAGATGCGGCCAGCCTGATGAGGGCTTTCGGCAACGAGAGCCGGCTGATGATCCTGTGCACGCTCGCGGAAGGCGAGCGCTCTGTTGGCGAACTCAACGAGATCATCCCGTTGAGTCAATCCGCCTTGTCGCAGCAGCTTGCGCGACTGCGCCGCGAGGGACTGGTCACGACACGGCGCGAATCACAGGTGATTCACTACTCGCTCTGCGAGGGGCCCGCCGACCGCGTCATAAACGTACTTCACGACATTTTCTGCGGGACGGGCGTTCCCCTCACAACAAAGGAAAGACGCTGATGGACACCAAATTCGGTTTCGGCAAACCCGTCGATCTCGGCTTCGACGAAGCGCTCGATACAGTGACCGAGGAACTTGGCAAGGAAGGCTTCGGCGTACTGACGGAGATCGACGTCCAGGCCACGCTGAAGAAAAAACTGGGCGAGGACATGCGCCCGTACAGGATTCTCGGCGCATGTAATCCTCCGCTGGCCCATCAGGCCATCACGGCCGTCCCCGAGATCGGCCTGCTGCTGCCGTGCAACGTGCTCGTGCGCGAAGACGACGAGGGCAAGGTGCACGTAAGCTTCATGGACCCGGGCAGCGTGCTGGGTCTCGTAGACAACCCCGATGTCGAACCGCTCGCCGCACAGGTAAGAGAAAAACTGGAGCGCGTGCTCGCAGCCTTATGAGCGCGCTCTCCGTCACGGCATTCTTCGACGAGGCCACCTTCACAGTTACCTACGTTGCCGCGGACCCCGGGTCTGCGCATGCGGCGATCTTCGATCCGGTCCTCGATTACGACCCTGCATCCGGCCGCACGTCCACGGCGTCGGCCGACAAGGTCGTCGCTTTCGTCAGGGACAACGGCCTCACCGTGGACTGGATCCTCGAGACGCACGTGCATGCCGATCACCTGACCGCCGCCCCTTACCTGAGGGACACGCTCGGCGGCAGGATTGCCATTGGCAGGAACGTGGCCGCCATACAGGAGACGTTCAAGGACGTGTTTAACATCGAGGGCCTGGCGACGGATGGGACCCAGTTCGACCACCTGTTCGAAGATGGAGACGAATTCAAGGTAGGCAGCATTGCAGGCCTCATCATTGGCACCCCCGGCCATACCCCCGCCTGCATTACCTATGTCGTCGGCGACGCTGCCTTCGTCGGCGACACCCTCTTCATGCCCGACTTCGGCACGGCGCGCACCGATTTCCCGGGCGGCGACGCGGGAATGCTGTACGACTCGATACAAAGAATCCTTGCGTTGCCCGACGACACGCGCCTGTTCATGTGTCACGACTACAAGGCGCCCGGGCGCGACGAGTTTGCCTGGGAGACCTCGGTCGCCGAACAGCGCGAAACCAATGTCCACATCAACGGGAACGTATCGCGGAACGAGTTCGTTGCCATGCGCGAAGGCCGCGACGCCGAACTCGGCATGCCGAAACTGATCCTGCCCTCCATCCAGGTCAATGTGCGCGCGGGTCAAATGCCGGATGCGGAATCGAACGGCGTACGCTACCTGAAGATACCCGTGGACTCCCTGTAACACAGGCACCTACCGGCCCGGGCCAGGCAACATGTTCGCATCAATCATGGTATGGCCCGGCGCCATCGCGATCGGCATCAGCCTGGGCCTGCTCGGATCCGGCGGCTCGATACTCACCGTGCCGGTGCTCGTCTACCTCGTGGGGCAGGACGAGAAGGTCGCCATTGCGGGATCCTTGTTCATTGTCGGAAGTATCGCCCTCGCAGGCAGCCTGCAGTTCATTCGTGCGGGATTCATCAACTGGCGCAGCGTCGCGACGTTCGGCTTGCCCGGCATGGCGGGTACCTACCTGGGCGCAGCGCTGGCAGCCTATGTCAGCGGGCTGACGCAGCTCGCATTATTTGCCGTGGTCATGCTGCTCGCATCCTACCTGATGCTGAGGCCCATCGAGCTTTCCGCAGCTAACCACGCGCCACGCGCAATGTGGAAGATTGCGGGTGACGGCCTCGTCGTCGGCGTTATCACGGGGCTCGTCGGCGTCGGCGGAGGCTTCCTGATCGTGCCGGCGCTGGTGCTCCTTGGTGGCCTCTCCATGCACCATGCCGTAGCAACGAGTCTCGTCATTATCGCGTTGAAATCGTTTAGCGGATTTTACAAATACCTTGACGTTCTGAGTGAGCAGGACCTCAGCCTCGACTGGCCCGTGCTCTGGCTGGTCACCGTGCTCGGCATCAGCGGCAGCATCGTGGGCAGCCGACTCGCACGGCGAGTCCACCAGGACAGGCTGAAGCGCTGGTTCGGTTACTTCCTGATCGTCATGGGACTCTACATTCTTGCCCGGTCGCTGCCCGGCGCGCTGGGTTTTCAACCGTGAGATAATATCCGCAATGAGAATCGTGCAGCTCTCCGATAACTACTCCGTCACCATGCAGATAGATTCTGGTGACATCGAGTCCTTTGCGCAGGACGGGTTTACGACCATTGTGTGCAATCGCCCGGACGGTGAGGAGCTGGGTCAGCCCACCAGCGCATCCGTTCGCGAGGCCTGCGAACAGCGCGGTATCGCTTTCCACATGATCCCCATGCAGGGCAGCGCGGTCAGCCCGGAAACATTGCAACAGTTTCTCGACGTGATACGAAACGCCGACGGACCCGTCCTGGGCTACTGCCGCACGGGTACCCGCTCGGCGATTCTCTGGCAGATCGCGTCGCAGGCCGAGTAGCAACTGGCCGTAAGCGTCAGCCGAGCGTTGCACCGCCGTCCATGACGAGCGTCGTACCCGTCGTGTAGGCCGCTTCATCTGAGACCAGGTACAGCACGCCCGCCACCATGTCCTCGGGCTGCCCCGCCCTTGCCACCGGGATCCGCTTGAGCCACTTCTGCACGCCGGGATCGGAGGTGAGCGCTTCCGCGAATTTCGTTTCCACGACCCCCGGCAGTATCGCATTCACGCGCACCCCGGCCTGGCCGTATTCACGCGCGAACGCACGGGTAATGCTGATCAGCCCCGCCTTGGTCATCGAGTAGACGGCCTGCCCGGGCATCGACAGCAACGCCGCGATCGACGCGACATTGACGATGGCGCCGCCGCCGGACTCGATCATGAGCGGCACCGCGTGGCTCATGAAGTAGTAGGGCCCCTTGAGATTCACCGCCACGGTCTTGTCGAAGGCATCGGGCGGAAGGTCCGTTGCCGGGCCGTAATAGGGATTGGCCGCTGCATTGTTGATCAGGATATCGAGGCGGCCACACTCGTCCTTTACAACACGCATCAACGATTCGATCTGGCCGAGGTCGCCGGCATTGCAGGTGTGCGCGAGCGCCTCACCACCGGACGCTACGATCGCATCGGCGACCGCCTGCACACTGTCGATCTTGCGGCTGGTGCAGACGACCTTTGCACCGCAGTCCGCAAGTCCGTGCGCGATGGCCTCGCCGATGCCTCTTGACGCGCCGTTCACGATCGCCACTTTTCCAGACAGGTCCGTTTTCATCGTTCTTCTCCCGTGAGTTTTCGCCGGAAACGCTGCATGCCGGCAATCCAGCGATCGTGGTCGGCCGCCTTGCGCTGAAAATAAGTGTGCACCTGCGGATGTGGCAGCACGAGGAATCGCCCCGCATGAATCCCCGCAACAACATCGTCGGCAACCTGGTCCGGTGACAGGATGCCATCGACGTCGTTGCCGCCGAAGCCGCCGTCAACTGATTCCGCATCGTCCTCGATGCCGATCATGCGAGTCGCTACCGCCTGCGGACAGACGACCGAGACCCGGATGCCCTGTTCGCCATGTGTAATCGCGAGCGACTCCGCAAACCCCACCGCCGCGTGCTTGGTCGCCGAGTACGCGGCGTCGCCGATCTGGCTCAGCAGCCCCGCGGCAGACGCGACGTTGACGAGGTATCCGCCGCCGCGCGCGATCATGCGCGGTAGCAGGGCGCGCGCCGCATAGACGTGCGCCATGACGTTGACGTTCCAGCAGGCCTGCCAGCGGTCGTCGCAGGGAATCATGCCGCCTTCCCTCGATGCCGCGTTGCCGTTCGCATCGCCGTACCCGACGCCTGCGTTGGATACGAACAGGTCGATCGGACCCACGTCGCGTTCAACACTTTCGACCAGCGCCTGAACGGCCGCTTCGTCACCGACATCGACGACCTGTGCGATGCCACCGATATCAGCGGCGACGCTTGCGGCTGCATCGGGCTCGAGTTCGGCGACCACCACCGTGACGCCGTCGCGCGCCAGGCGCCTGCACAGAGCGCGGCCAATGCCGTGGCCGCCCCCGGTTACGACGGCAGTGTTGATGTCGACAGTCATTCGCTTCTCGCTGCGGCGGCAGTCAGGTTCCGGCAGTTGCGCCGGCCCGCCGTGCAGTAACATACTGTACGCACAGGAGGTGGTCCAATGCTGCGCATGTTGATGTTTGTCTCACTTGCGGCCGTGTGCGCGGCCTGCCAGCAGTCGGATCAGGACGCTACACCTCCGGCAAGCGCTGATGAACAAGCCAGGCCCGAGCACGTAACACCGAATGTAGCCTACGAGCATGCCTGCGCGGGATGCCACGAGACAGGCAAAGACGGTGCACCGCGGACGGGCGATCCGGATGCATGGGCCGGCCGCTCGGCGCTCTGGGAAGCCGTGCTGTTCGAGCATGCGCAGAAAGGCTATTTCAAGATGCCGCCGCACGGCCACGACGGCCGCTTTACGGATGACGAAGTCGCGGCAGCCGCGCAGTACATGCTTGAAATCACGCACCCGGACCGGCCGCGCGACTAGCAGGAGCGCGCCTGGGCGCGCGGCCATTTGCGGTTGGAGAACCGTTCCTGCCGGGATCTAGAGCCTGTCTTTCATCGAGAAGTACATCATCCCCAGCACCATCCCCGGATAACGCAGCAGCGTTCCGCCCGGGAAGGTGTGGATGGGTATGTCGGCCATTACATCGAAGCGTTCCGCCGTCCCGGCAATCGCTTCGGCTATCACCTTGCCCGCGAAGCTCGCAGTCGATATGCCGTGCCCGGAGTATCCGTGGGCAAAGTAGAGGTTCGGCCTGAGGCGGCCGAAGTGCGGCATCCGGTTTACCGTGACCGACAGGGTGCCACCCCAGTCGTAGTCGATCCTCGTATCCGCGAGTTGCGGGAAGATTCTCAGCATGTACGGCCGCACGAAATTTTCGATGTCGTCCGGAAAACCCGGGCGGTAGTTCTCGCCGCCACCGAACAGCAGCCGGTGATCGTCAGAGAGGCGAAAGTAATTGACCACGAAACGTGTGTCGTGCACGCCGAATCGGCCGCTGATCAGTTCCCGGGCTCTTTCCTTGCCGAGCGGCTCCGTCGCTATCATGAAGTTGTTGATCGGCATGATCTTGCCGGCGACGCGTCGTTCCAGCTTGCCGAGATAACCATTGCAGGCCAGTACCACGAACGATGCCTGCACGCTGCCCTCCCTGGTCTTTACCTCTGAAGGATCTCTGCGTGTATACCAGCGTACCCTGGAATTCTCGTATATCCGGACGCCAGCCTCGCTCGCGGCGCGCGCGAGCCCGAGCACGTAGTTCAGCGGATGCAGCACGAGGGCCTCGGCATCCCAGAGCCCGCCGAGAAAGGTCGGCGTTGCGACCATCTCCTGAGCCTCTGATGCATCCAGCGACCGACAGTGCGGGTAGTCGTAACGCTCCGCCAGGGCATCGGCGAGTTCCTCAGGCCAGTCGCAATAACTCTTCTTGTGAATACCGACGATCTGGCCTTTCTGCAGGTCGCACGGGATTCGATGTTTCGTTACGCGGCTGCGGATCTCATCCTTCGCAGCCTCGGCGAAATCCCACATCACCCGCGACCGCTCAGCGCCGTAGAGATGCTCCATCTCGAGCACGTCCTTGCGCTGGCCGCTGCCGATGAGCCCCCCGCAGCGGCCCGACGCACCGAAGCCCAGGCGCTCGGCCTCCAACAACACCACGTCGAAGCCTTTTTCGGCAAGATTCAGCGCCGCTGACACGCCCGTGAACCCGCCGCCGATAACGCAGACATCGGCGCGTTCGGCGCCCGCAAGCTCCGGGTACTCGACCATCTCCTTCGCGGTGGCGACGTAGTAGCTGGCCGGATGATTGTCGTTGCGCTGCATCGATCTTGCCGTTTCGTTTCGGATGAGACACAAGCTTCAGCCAGCCGCAGGATAAGGTCAATGACGATTTTCCGCAGCCGTTCACTGTTATAGTTGATGGACGGAACGTCGGAATACTTAGAGGGGGGTTGCTCCGATGACGAACAGCAAGAAGAGCAGGAAATACTCGCGCCGCACGATAACGAAACAGCTGGGCTCGATCGCCGGCGGTGCCGCACTGCTCGGTCCCGGAATCGCGAGCGCATTGGCAAGGACGCCGGCGCAGACCGAGGGACCGTTTTACCCACCCGCACCTCACGCGGAGACCGACGTCGACCTGACGCTGCTGGAAGGACATGCGGAGCAGGCGGCCGGCGATACCATTCTCGTGCGGGGCCGTGTCACTGACTTGCAGGGCAACCCGCTGGCTAATGCGCGGGTCGACATATGGCAGACCAATCACTGGGGCCGCTATGCGCATCCCGGCGACAAGAATCCCGCGCCGCTCGACCCCAACTTCCAGGGCGTCGGCATCGCTCACACCGACGCCGACGGCTACTACGGATTTCGCACGATCAGGCCCGCGCCCTACCCGCTGTCGGCAATGGGTGATTCCGGGATGCGGCCGCGCCACATCCACTTCAAGGTTGCGCACGAAGCCGCGGGAAAAGTCACGACGCAGATGTACTTCGAAGGCGATCCGCTTATCGAGGACGACATCGTCATGCGGGACACGCCCGAAGACCTGCGCCACCTGCTGATTACGTCGGCCGCCGAAGACCCGGAGACCGGGCTGCCGCTGCACCGCTTCGATATCGCGCTGGGTTGAACGACGCTATCATGGCCTGTCTATGGTCATGAAACCGAACGCGGCCAGGACCGCGCAGCTGCAGAGCCTTTTACGCCAGGGCTTCGAGGCGCTGAACCGGGGACAGGTCGAACAGGCGGGCGACTGTTGCCGGCAAGTCCTGGAAATCCAGCCCGACCTCGTGGAAGGCCACTTCCTCGTCGGCCTCGTCAGCCTGGAGATGCGCGATCGTCGGACGGCGCTCAGCGCTTTCGGTTCGGTGACCAAATTACAGCCCGACCATCCGGCCGCCTGGGCACAGCTTGCCAAGCTGTTCATCGGTGACGGTCAGCTGAATCGCGCCGATGCGGCGCTCGAGAAAGTGGCCCGGGCCGATCCCGACGACCCGATGGTCTGCGACATTGTCGGCACGATATACACGCGAATGGGCGAGCACGGCGCGGCAAGGAGCTGGTACAGGAAGGCCATAAAAAACAAGCCGAATAACCCGCCCTACCTGCTCAATTACGCCAACAACCTCGTCTATCACGGCGAAACCGGTGATGCAGAGGCGGTGCTTCACGACATCATCGCCATCGATAAGAACAATCCCCAGGCGCACTGGGTCCTCGCCAGCGCGCGCAAAGCCAAAGATCGCGGCCACGTCGAGCAGATGCAGGGACTGCTCGCGTCTCACAAGCAACACCCGCGGCTCGAGGCCTTTTATCACTACGCAATCGGCAAGGAACTCGAAGACCTGCAGGCGTGGGACGAGGCGTTCGACGCCTTTCACCGCGGCGCGGAAGTTCGCCGCAAGACCGTGGAGTACGACGAGGCATCCGAGATCGAGATGTTCGAATTCCTCGAACAGCGAT
>Ga0224509_10000239_pt1 | contig 14817 bp, 13 predicted proteins | sample SF_Jan12_sed_USG_5_FD_170158 | JGI IMG/M metagenome (GOLD analysis project Ga0224509, IMG submission 170158) | Sediment microbial communities from San Francisco Bay, California, United States - SF_Jan12_sed_USGS_24 | ecosystem: Environmental > Aquatic > Marine > Sediment | place: USA... | reverse complement strand
GAGTCGCATAAATGTCGAGTATGGTTTCGCTGATCCCTGCCCAATGCAGGACGTTCTTTGGCCAGCCGTAATAACTTCCCGGCATCACCCCGAATAGGTTCTTCATGGAAAGGGTAACACCAGCCCAGTGGTGAGTCTTCATCTTAGCCATCGACACAATCCAGTCCATCTTTTGAAGCGTTTCAGGGAAAACCAATTCCTTTAGACGGGAGTGCCCTCCTGCATTGGTGACGCTGTAGACTTCGTCGTAATTGAAATCCGAGAATCGTATTCGGTCTTCTGCGAGTACTTCCGTAAGCCCCGACTCTTCCAATAAAAGCAGAGAATCTCGACAGTGGCCAGGACCTTCACCCACCAAAACCTCGGTAGCCCCATAAGCCATAAATGCTTCGATAGCTCCACGGATGACCAATGGGTGGGTGTTAATGTGTATGGCACCAGCATTAGTTTCGACAAGGTTTGGCTTTAGCAAGACGCGCTTTCCCTTAATCTCCCCCGGTGATATCCCCAATTCCCGAAACCCTGACCTAATTGTCCCGGAAATGTCTGCGTGATAATTTGAAAGGCTTGCAATAAAGCTCTCAGCATGCATTTTGCGGGTTTTCAACACTCGCAGCAGCCATGTACCCGACGCACCGCCGACGGTCCCAGCCACAAGGGTCCACAAGAACGCTCTTCTAGTCAATCCAATCTGCTTTCTTGCATGGTTTTCACAGTCTTTCAATTTACGCACTCCTTCAGGCATATAGACTAAGCAGCCCCCGTTTTGCCACTAATGCAACCAGCAATAGCGAGAGATGCTGCGTGTCGTACGATCCATAGATCTTCTGACGATTTAAACATTGAAAAACAAAATTCTTAGCATTGGCAGGCCGTACACCCCATGCGCCAAGACCTAAGAGGGTCCAACTAAGCGAGAGCGGTGTACATAGGTGGCCAACCTGGGCTTTTAAGAACGAGATACTCTTTTCTACGACCTCTCGCGGAACCCTTCTTGCAAGGGCGTTAAGGGCAAGACCTGTGGATTCCGCCATAGGTCTGAGCCTCTGACCGAAAACCGAGGTGTTACCATAATTCCAACCGCCGAGCTCCATTTGCCTATCCAGTAGCATCAGTCTTGCTTGTCGGGCACGCTCGTGATCTCCGTAGCCAGTCAAATCGAGAGACATTAAGACCACTGCGGTCGGTTCAACCCAAGAGTGGGTGTCTTCGATCCATGGCCACCCCCTAATCGACGGATCGTGGTAAATAACCTCATCCTCGCCCTTTTTCCAATGTTTACCAGCAGTGGCGAGCAAAAATTCGAGGGCGCGCGCCTGCGGTTCACGGTGTGAAGGGGAAGCGTGCCAAACGAGAATCGCCAAAGGAGTCGGCCAGAAAGCCTGCGGATGGTTGGGAGAAACACTTAACCGGCCGTCCTCCATCTGGTCCTCAGCGAGCCGCGACCGGGCTGATTGGACAAGATCTTCCCGCATTCCAAGTGCTGCGAGAGCCACCGCAGCCCAAGCTGTGGCGTCCGGACGGTAACCGCTTCCGTTTCGACTGCAAAAACCACCGGTTGGCAAAGCACGCTCGCTGAGTTTCTCGATAGTATCTATTATCAACTTTTCGCCTGCAATATTACTGAAACCCAGTATTGAGGCTCATGGTCAGATTTGCCAAATCCAGCCAAGCTACAAACAAAATTGTAGTAGAGTGATTAAAGGTTCCCACGTCTAAAATAGCCATCCCTGTCTTATTATTGTTCTGGTCGGACAGGTAATGCCGAAGACGACATTCTTTTGAGGCAAATCAATTCAAATTCAGTTTGTTGGAGTGGGTCTCGGCCAGTCTTTTTTTTCTATAACGAAAGGCGTGGTAGCTAATATTGAGCAGTTTAGCAGCTTTGGCTGCATTGCCCTCAGCTCTACTAAGGGCCTCTTTGATTAGTTTCTCCTCAAGCCGCTGAAGGTCAATCCCTTCTTCAGGCAACAAATAAATTCTTTCATCGTTTTTCTGATCTGAAAGCGCAACCCCTGCACCAACTGTTTGTATCCCGAGATCATTAAACGTCAAATCCGGCCCCTCACCAATTATTACACCCCTTTCAACCATATTCTTGAGTTCTCGAATATTACCTTTCCATTGGTAATCCATCAAAGTCGACTCCGCCGTGGAAGTAAATCCTCTGAATTCTTTTCCGTGTTTCTGGCTGAATGCTACCAAGAAATGTTTGGCAATCGGTAGGATGTCTTCTTTTCGCTCGTTGAGGGAGGGAATTTCCACTTTGACCACGGCAAGGCGATAGTATAGATCTTGCCTAAATGTTCCTTTTTCTATCATATCTGCCAGATCTCTGTTGGTAGCAGAGATTACTCGCGCGCGGATCTTGTGTTTTCTAGTGCCCCCTACCCTGTAAAACTCACCCTCTTCCAAAAAACGCAAAAGCTTCGCTTGTGCCTCCATTCCAAGGTCACCAATTTCATCGAGGAAAAGAGTCCCATTTTCTGCTTCTTCCACTAAACCCCTCTTGCCAAAAGAGTGCGCTCCTGTAAAAGCACCTTTTTCATAACCAAATAGCTCACTTTCGATTAATTCCTTCGGTATAGAGGAACAATTCAAAGAGATAAAAGGCCCCTGGAAGTTGGGGCTTTTGTAGTGAACTGAATGTGCTATTAGTTCTTTCCCTGTGCCTGTTTCGCCCAAGATAAGTAGTGGAGTATCCTTCGCGGTGGCTATCTTATTTACAAATTCGATGATATCTTGGATGGTATCACTTTTTCCGATGAAAAATGGAACGTTTTCCCTTAGAGCTTTTTCTTGTAGGATCTGAACCTCCTTCTTCAACCTGACCTTATCGAGTGCATTTTGAATGCTCACCTCCAAGACGTCTAGGTTAATAGGTTTAAGCAGATAATCGCAAGCTCCCATTTTAATAGCAGAGACTGCCGTACCAACATCGTTGATGACTGTCATCATGATGATAACTATATGTGGATAGCGGTCTTTGATTCTTTTCAGGAGGTCCAGTCCATTGCCATCCTCCAAGCGAATATCTAGAAGAATAACATCGGGCTGATTTTGGTCAATTGCCTTTGTCGCCTCCCTGCATGTAGAAAATGCTTCCGTTAGGTACTTAGGCTCAAGATGGATTTGCAGCATTTCACTTAAGTCTTGATCATCTTCAACTATGTATACTGAATAGAAGCTCATTTTTTTTACCCTCTCTCTGACTACACAACATTATTAGATGTAAGTCAGGTATTTTAAGCTGCTCACAATGATTTTAGCAAAATCTATGCCTAGGCGGCCATCTTCATATCCAGACCTATTATTGTATCGCCTACGGCCCCTTATCCCCAAAAGTAAATCCTCACGTCCTCCCTATTGCCCCAACGCTTTGCTCGTGCATTTTTGGCAGTTACCTTTAAACTTGATTATTCCCTGTAGCTTGCTACAGGGTTACTTCACCCTATCCTCTCCCCCGGCGGGAGAGGGTAGGGTGAGGGGGGAATATAAAGGCTTAATCAATACTGATACCCTGCAGCTTGCTGCAGGGAGGTTCATTGAATGATACAATTTTTAGGGGAGTCTAACTTAATATCTTATAACCGATCCTGGTTTTGTGAGATAATTACTATAAGAATCGTAGAAGGAAGAAGGAGGGTAGATTGATTCGGAGGCAATTTAAGGCAGAACTCATTATCGGGACGCTCAGCTAACCATGATGCCGAACTGAACTTCGTCAACAGACTAAACTCCATGGTCCCTGCTTATACGGCAACCAATGAGAAAGTGCTACAATACTTGATCCAGATCATTGACCCAGCTTTGGCTTGAAAAATACAACTTCGTACGAAGAGTCAGACACGAGTCTGGTGTTTCTGGAACAGAAAAATAACCTACCTAGCAATAAATAATCGGAAACTCCCAATTATCTATCCTGCACTCTCCGTTCTTACCCACAGCAAGGAGAGTTCGCGTAGTGGTCGTCAGTGTCGATGCCCCCGAGAAACAAAGATCTTGAAAACGATATGTTGCAAAAACAGCAAAACAATGTTTAGCCGGGAAAGGTCGAAGGCATGAAAAAAGTGACTCCCTGGAGACCTATCCTTCCGATTCTCTCTTATTTGTCTTCCTGCTACTCCCAGCCGGTATTACCAAGATCAAATGAATGATAAATTAATCGTGATTTATTAATAGTTATTACTTTGGTAGAGGAACAGTTCATAAGAAACAGATCTATGAATTTGTCAAGAATTGTCATCCACGGCCAATAAATGGCTCACTCCGGCTTGAGCAAATAGCCTTATCCAAACATTGCAATTCTACCCGAAAATGACCAAATATACCCAAGTCTTCGATATGTTATTTATTTTGCGCCATGCCAGAGTCATGCCACGACCTCCTGCAAGGGTTTTGAGAATTTTAGTGTAATTAGAAAAGTTGGCTATTTGGCTAACCGACATTTAGCCAAATCGCAAAAAAATGACGATCCGGCTTATCAAGCTTTTCTATCGCCCCAACTAAGTTGCTGTTTTTACAAGAGTTAAATTTTTTCTTAAGTTGGCATACCTAATGCATTTGACACGCTCAAGACAAAACAGCTTGGAGAAAAAATAATGAAAGGGGGTGAAATGATCATTTAGGCATTTGTATTGCATAAGACAAGGACGTACTAAAAAAAATTACAAAGGAGTAGAAAAAATGGAAAGATTGAAAAAATTTCTCAAAGATGAAGAAGGTGCATCTATGCCTGAGTACGCACTGCTGGTAGCGCTGATCGCGGTTGTAGTGATCGCTGGCGCCACCATTCTGGGTACTGCGGTAAACGACAAACTGACAACTGTCGGAAACACCGTTACCGGTGCAGGTTCATAGTGCAACTAGGTACGCCCTCCTCGAAATACGAGGAGGGCGTACAGTTACACTGTTTATAATCATGGAACTGGGGTTAGACATGAACCTTTCTGTAGGCACGTTTTCTATAATATTTTTAACTATCGTCTTAATCACAGCAGCGATTACTGATCTTCGAGTTCGTAGGATCCCAAACATACTGACTTTTCCAGCCATGGGAGTGGCGCTTATTTATCATTGTACAACCGGAGGCTTATACGGATTGTATGCCAGTGTTATCGGCTTAATCCTCGGAACAGCAATTTTTACAATTCCCTACATGATGGGAGGAATGGGAGCTGGGGATGCAAAACTTATGGGAGTTGTAGGGGCAATATTAGGACCTGAAAAGTTAATAGTTTCTTCAGTGTTTGTCGCAATTTTCGGTGGTGTTTACGCATTATTTATTTTCAGTATAAATTACAGATATACGAAATATTTTATTAATAAAATGTTTTTTACAATAAAACATTACATATTGACGAGAAAACTGATCTCAGTAGATTCAAATTATGAATATAAAAAGCCGCAATTATGTTATGCATTACCAATAGCTTTTGGAACACTGCTATCAGTATTTACATATGTATTTGAACTTAATGTGTTACATTTTGTGTAAAATATAAATATTAGGAGGTGTTCAATGAAAAAGTGGAAAATAGTTGTACCTATTGTTTTTGCTTTATTAGTTGCAAGTACTGCCAGTGTTTTTTTATACAAGTGGATGCAAGCACATAATGCACCGATGGAAGTTGTTAAAGTAGAGTCTGAGGCAGTTTCAGTCGCAGTTGCAAGTGTTGATTTATCTTGGGGAACAAAGCTACAGTCCGAGATGATGAGATCGAGGCCATATCTTAAGGAAAGTCTTCCTGAAGGATATCGTTCCAGTCTCGATACTCTAAAAGACAGAGTTCTCATTGCTCCAGTAAAGAAGAACGAACCTATACTCGAATCTAAGCTAGCCCCCACTACCGTTGCTACCGGGGGTGTGTCGGCTATCGTGACTCCGGGTAAGAGAGCTCTTGCTGTCAAGGGAGATAAGGTTATCGGAATTTCTGGTTTTATCCTTCCTAACAACCGAGTGGATGTACTTGTGACATTGGAAGATAAGAAGAGAAAAAGGCAGATGACCAAAGTCGTCCTCGAGAATTTACTTGTGCTCGCAACTGGCACTCAAATAGAGGAAAACGATAAAGGGGAACCTGCTCCAGTAGATGTCTACACACTAGAAGTTACACCTGAGGAGGGAGAAAAACTGACACTTGCAGCAACGCGAGGAAAGCTGCAGTTTGCCCTCAGGAATGTAACAGATGGCGAAACCGTGTTTACAAAAGGAGCTACTGTTCAGGGAACCCTTTCTTCTTATCGACCTCCTGTGTCACGCAAGGTATTGAGGCAAAGGACTACCGTTGAGGTCATTAAAGGTTCGGAAGTTAAGAAAGTAAAATTTTAATTAAGGAGAGGGCTTCAGTCATGATGGCACTAGTAAGAACACAAAATAAAAGAATAGTATACATATTGGCAATTGGACTCCTGGCTTTTTTGACGAGTTTAGTTATTTTTTCGAATAGTTCTTGGGCGGCACAGCAGTATTCCCTAAAGGACTACAAATCCAAAAGATTAGAACTAGTGGTGGGAAAGTCTGTAATCCTTAAAAGTCCGGACAAGGTGAAACGTATATCAGTAGCTGCACCAGAGGTAGCCGATTTTAAGCTGCTGTCGCCTTACGAGATTTACATAACCGGGAAAGCCGCAGGGATCACTAACCTTACACTATGGCACAATAAAAAGGTGGTTTCGATCTATGATCTTGAGGTCTCATATGACATTTCTCGCCTGAAGCAAAAGCTTAATGAAATACTTCCTGAGGAAACTGAACTCCGAGTACTCGCAACTCATGATTCCATAACTCTTTCCGGCAAAGTCTCTAGCTTGGCAAATCTTTCACAGGTCAAGGCTTTGGCAGAGGCATTCGCCCCCAAAAACAAAGTCATCGATTTGGTCCAAATAGCTGGTGTGCACCAAGTTATGTTAGAGGTGAGAGTTGCAGAAATGTCCAGAAGTCTAGGCAAGAGGCTTGGATTCAATTTTGCCTTTCACACAAGTGGTGGTGATTTCGGTGTTAGCACGCTCGGTGGGCTTACTTCGGTCACACAACCAAGTGAAGGGCAAGTAGGTGCAGGGCCTCTTGACCTTTTGATTTCACCAGCTGTAAATGCGCTTTTCCGCTTTGTAGATGGTAATAAAACTTGGACAGGTTTTGTTGACGCTTTAAAAGAAGATGGACTTGTCAAAATATTAGCAGAACCGACACTCCTTGCTCTAAGCGGACAGACGGCAAGTTTTTTAGCGGGAGGGGAGTTCCCTGTACCCGTCCCCCAAGATACTGATGTTGTAACTATAGAATATAAACGTTTTGGTGCAGAGCTCTTCTTCACACCAACTGTATTGAGCGAAAACAAGATAAGTATTAACGTTGCGCCTTCTGTGTCAGAACTTGATTTTTCGACAGCTGTGCAATTTGGTGGGTTTGTGGTTCCAGGTCTCAGAAAAAGGGCGGCATCTACAGTGGTGGAACTCAGTGACGGACAAAGTTTGATGATTGCTGGTCTACTTAGTGAAACTATACGGGACAATGTTCAAAAGTTTCCAATTTTAGGAGATATACCTATTCTGGGTGCCCTGTTCCGAAGTCGTCAATTTCAGAAGAACGAAACAGAACTTATTATAATTGTCACACCTCATTTAGTGAAACCATTGGATCTAGCAAAGCAGTCTATTCCAACTGATTTCTACATTGAGCCCAACGATGTAGAGTTCTATCTTCTAGGAAAGATGGAAGGGAAAAAGAAAAAAGACACAACAGATATACAAGGCAAGCTTGATGGAAAGTTTGGTCATGCGATACCAATTTCAGAATAAGCTTTGAAAAAATGAGCTAACTACTAAAAAGATTCTAGGAGGAGGTCATGCGAAATAAACATCTTGCTATAATTACCCTGATTTTAGGCCTTTTTATGTGCGCAGGTTGTGCTTCCACGAGTTCATCTGAACTGACCACAAATTGGGGAACATCTCTTGCAAAGATAAAGGATAATCAAATACTAAATCATGAAGCAAGTAAGAACCTTGACCCTGTAGTCGGAGTTGACGGGAAATCAGCAGAGAACATCTTAGAGCGATATGAAAACAGCTTTAAAAAGCCTGCACCAGTTTATTCCCTCGACGCAGGGACTGAGGGTGTTGTTGTGAAATAACATAGAGATAAAATGTCCTATGAAAAAGGAATAGTCGTGAAAAAGAAACTCAGACGAGAGGCAGGTGGAGCGGCTGCAGAGTTTGCAATCATATTACCCCTCTTGATGTTGATACTTTTCGGTATAGTGGAATTCGGTTTGCTTTTATACAACAAGCAAGTATTAACCAATGCTAGCAGGGAAGGAGCGCGCGCAGGCATAGTTGTTCAAGTACCGAAAGCAACTGACCAGGATATTAGGGATATAATCGCAAACTATTGCAACGGTCATCTAGTCAACTTTAACGGCGCCAGTGCCACGATAAGTGCCACGGATGATTCAAATATAAAGATAGATAGATCAGCTGGAAACCTTTTTGGTGATGATCTTATAGTCCGGGTGTCATACACGTACAATTTTCTTGTTCTTTCTGTTGTTCATAAATTTGATTTTGACATCTTTGATCCAATTGAGCTTAAAGCTATCACAGTAATGAAACATGAATAAACTAAGTTTTTGTATAAGGAAAAAATAAATGAACACAAAATATAAAATAATTTTTACTGGAGATAACCAATCTGGGGCAACAGCTGTACTAGTAACAGTGGTAATTGTGGTTTTAATAGGAATTGCAGCTATGGCAGTTGATGTGGGATATGTCATGGCAACAAAAAATGAGCTTCAGAATGTGGCAGACGCTGCAGCGTTAGCAGCTACGAGGCAACTAGGCGTAATTTATTCAGGACTTCCCTATGAACAACAAGCAAATTACACACTTGACGCTACAGATCGAACAAAAATAGAAAATGCTGCTACTGATGTTGCACAAAAAAATAAAGCAGGTGGAAAAAATATTGACATCCCTGTGGGTGAGATCGAGATTGGAACCTGGGACCAAAATCGCAATCCGCACTTTATTGCCGAGACAAATAAACCTGACGCGGTACGAGTAGGAGCTCGAAGGGATGATGTTGCAAATGGGCCAATAACTAGTTTTTTCGCTGTAATATTCGGACGTGATAATTTCAGCGTCTATGCAGATGCAACTGCTGCTCTTACAGGCCAAGGCACAACTATTGAAGGCGAAATAGAACTTCCCGCAGGGATTTCCCTCTATCGTTTCCAAAACGAGTATTGCAATACACCCATAAGATTTTATCCAACTGGTACCCTTTACGGTTGTGCAGGGTGGCATACGTTTGAAGCAGGAGCTAATGCCAATGAATTGCGAGGAATACTGGACGGGATGACAGACGGAACATTTGAAAGCCCGCCTACTATAGCCGGAAGCTCAGGATTAGAGTATATCGGAGGTAATGTTGCTTCAGCCTTCCCATCACTTGAAGCTTTGTTTATGGAAAGAAGCGTGGCAACGCAAGAGCAACTATATATTTCGCCACAGGGCGATGAACTGACTCTGGTAGAGGCCACTCATGAGGGCGCCCTTCCTCTTCTTGATAGTGATGGCAATCCAAAATATAAGCGCATTTGGCAAACAGTGGTGCCAGTCTATGAAAGTTCGGATTGCTCCAATCCAAACACTAACCTAATGACTGTTGCATACGCCACAGTTGAAATGCACGCAATTAACGGAGCAGTCGTCTCTCCAACCCACGCAAAATTTACCGTATTCGGTGAAATCAAATGTGATAGCCTTTATGACGGTAGAGGAGGAGGCCTTGATGTAGGTACTAAGGGCACTATACCGGGTCTGGTAGAATAAGGTATTATTTTTTATCGAGAATATTAAATACCATTTGAGCAGCTAGAGATAGGGGAATTATATGTTTGATAAAAGTTGGAGTGCAAAAATAGAAACCAAAACAGCAGGTCTGAGAAAAGCGTTAGAAGAGATTATCCTATCTGTAGACAGTTTTCAGGTCCAAAGTAGCGGTGACAATCGTCGGCCCGATCTTCTGATTTTTGAGCTGGGAAGCGAAATTGATAAGGAATTTAGCCTCATCCATTCACTACTGGAAGAGGACGTAGTCGGTGAAATTTTTTTGACATCAAGAAGTTCAGATCCTTCAGTAATTTTGCAGGCCTTAAGAGCAGGAGCGAAGGAATTTTTTCCTCATCCGATAAAAAAGGAGGAATTAGTTCAAGCCTTGGTCAAATTTAGACAAAGGAGAGAAAAGGCAGAAGCGGGAGAGACGGTGAGAAATGGCCGGATCGTACAAATCTTGGGCAGCAAAGGAGGCGTGGGGACAACTACGGTTGCTGTTAATCTAGCCATTGCCTTAGCGGCGCAAAAAAACATCCAGTCAGTTGCCTTGGTCGACATGAACCTATTGTTTGGCGAAATACCACTCTTTTTGGAAATTCAGCCGAATTATCACTGGGGTGAGATAGCCAAGAATATAGATCGTCTAGACTCAACTTTCCTAATGAATATCCTTACCAAACACTCCTCGGGAATTCATGTATTACCTTCTCCAACTAAATTGAACGGCCATGGAACTGCTACTCCCGTAATAGTACAGCACATGCTGAATTTTATGCAAAAAATGTTCGATTTCATAATAGTTGATGGGGGTCAATCTCTATATGAAACTTCGTTAAAAGTTTTAGAAATGTCAGATACTGTTCTTCTAATCTCAATTTTAAGTCTGCCTTGTCTTTCGAATGCCAATAAACTTTTAAGATCTTTCAATGATTTAGGTTTTTTTAAAAATGATGCAATCAAAATCGTTATCAATCGCTACATGAAAAATTCAGAGATTACTCTAAAAGATGCGAAAGCTGCGATCAAAAAAGACATATTATGGACAATACCCAATGACTACAGATCAACAATATCTGCCATAAACCAAGGAAAGTCTCTATCCCAAATAGCACCTAAGGCTGCTATTACAGAAAGTTTCGGACATTTTGCGGAATTATTGTCAAAAGGTGAAGTCCAACAAAAAAAGGGAAGGAAGAGGTTTTTCGGTTAGAACTATTTGGTTAATGCAAGCGAATCTTCAAATCCTAAACGTGAGGAGGTAACAGTGGATCTGCCAATTAACCTAGAGGAAAGTTTTCCGATGAATTCGGAGAGATTTATGCCCGAAGAATATTTCGAGCTTAAAACCAAAATCCATAATCGTCTGCTAGATCTCACCGATCTCTCTATTATAGAGACTCTAGATCATAGTGTCGTTAGGTCGGAAATAAGAGGGCTGATTGAGAGAATATTGAGTGAAGAAGAAAATGGAATGCCTCTCAATCTCTCTGAGAGAGAAAAGCTCTTTTCTGAGATTCTGGATGAAGTGCTTGGACTTGGTCCTTTGGAGCCTTTTCTTCAGGATCCAAAGGTTTCAGATATCCTCGTTAATACATATAAACAGATCTACCTGGAAAAACGTGGAAAACTGGAACTTACTCATGCTAGGTTCAAGGATGATGACCATTTAATGAAAATCATTGATAAGATTGTTTCCTCCATTGGGAGAAGAATTGATGAGTCTTCTCCGATGGTGGACGCTCGGCTTCCAGATGGCTCTAGAGTAAATGCAATTATTCCTCCTTTGGCCATTGATGGCCCTATGCTTTCAATTAGACGTTTTGCAGCTGATCCACTCGAATTGGAGGATCTCATTGAGTACGGCACCTTGATAACTGAAATAGGAGAGATTTTAAAAGCTGTAGTTAAAGCAAGACTCAACATTATAATCTCAGGAGGGACTGGCAGCGGAAAAACAACTCTGCTCAACGTGCTCTCACGTTTTATTCCAATAGATGAAAGAATTGTAACTATTGAAGATGCAGCTGAGTTACAACTCAAACAGGAGCACGTAATTAGGCTTGAGACCAAGCCAGCCAATATAGAGGGTAAAGGACAAATTGCTCAGAGAGATCTGCTTAGAAACAGTCTGAGGATGCGCCCGGACCGAATTATATTGGGGGAGGTAAGAGGTCAAGAGTCATTTGATATGCTTCAAGCTATGAACACGGGTCACGACGGATCATTAACAACCATCCATGCAAATTCACCTCGTGATGCCCTGATGAGACTTGAAACCATGGTGGCAATGGCGAAATTAGATATCCCTTCTGAGTTCATAAGGAGATACATCAGTTCCGCTATAGATATTATTATTCACACGGCGCGTCTTGCGGATGGAAAAAGGAAAATATTGAGTTTTCAGGAGATAACCGGAATGGAAGGCAATGTTATGACTTTACAGGAGATTTTCTCTTACAGAAAAGAAGGAATTGATCAAGAAGGTAAAGTCGAAGGCAACTTTGAATTTCATGGAGTAAGACCAAATTTTATGGAAAAATTGAAAATTGCAGGAATTCAATTACCGCAAATGTCCCAATAAACAGATTTTAAAGGGGTAAAACCATGCATTTAGCCTACATTATAGTTGTAATATTTTTCATAACTCTATTTACAACAGAATTGCTGATATTAGCTTATAAAAATGCCAAAAATCCGAATAGAAACACAATTCGTAAAAGACTCGGATCATTAGAACAAATGTCATATGAGCAACAAAATACAAGCATAATTGAAAAAAAACTATTGAGTAATATTCCTATATTAGACGCAATCCTGCAGAAAACACCTCGGATACAATCATTGTTTCTTTTGACTCGAAAAGCCAACGCCAAATATCATGTTGGATACTATATTTTGCTCGGACTGGTTTTAAGTTCACTCGGATACGTTTTTTCTACATTCCTAGTGAAAAATTACTACCTAGGTCTATTATGCGGAGCCTTTCTTTTTTCATCACCTTTCGTTTATTTGATGTACAAAAAAAAGAGACGCATGAATAAGTTGTACGAGCAATTACCAGACACACTTGAATTAATATCACGAGCGCTAAAAGCTGGACATGCTTTTACAGGGGGCATGAAATTGGTGGCTGATGAATTTCCAGACCCAATCGGACCTGAGTTCGCGGAGACCTTGGCAGAAATCAATTTCGGAATCAGCGTACAAGATGCTCTCAAAAATTTAGCCAACAGAGTGGATTGTAGCGAAATGAAATATTTTGTTGTTGCGGTTTCAATACAACGGGATACTGGCGGTAATCTAACTGAGATTTTAGATACGCTCGCTTATTTGATAAGAGAAAGATTCAAACTTCGAGGTAAAATACGGACTCTTTCTGCAGAAGGTAAGTTCTCTGCCATCGTGCTATTGGCATTGCCTATTTTTTTATTAATCACAATATACTTTTTAAATCCCAATTACATTACTATTCTATTTATTGAGCCTGCTGGACAAATAATGCTCATAGTTGCAAGTATACTAATGATTGTCGGAACGATAGTGATGAAAAAAATGATAAATATTAAAGTGTAGCATGGAGATAGCATAATGCAATTTACAAGTGAAATGATTCCAATAGCAGTGGCTTTAGCTGTTTTTATCACAATTTTATTATCTTTTTTGGCAGTCAGCAATTATCTACGTAGTCGATCGCATAAACAAAAAATAGTGCAGAAAATTCAAAGCTCCAGGATGGCTGGTGAGATTTTCGAGAAACGAGTCAATCAATCCGAAAAAACTGGAGGATTAAAAACTCAAATCATCGAACTTTTTGTTTTACTAGGCAAAAGAATTTTTCCGAAACAATCTTCTGACAATTCTCAACTAAGACCCAAATTTCAAAAAGCTGGCTTTCGAAGTCAGAAAGCCGCTTCAGTCTTTTGGGGAATAAAAGCTTTTTTATCATTATGTTTTCCTATCCTCTTTTTTATCATCATGCTTAATTATCCAGGGACTTTGATTTTACCACTTAAAATTGCCGTGTACTGCTTGCTTGGATTATCGGGCTTTTTACTTCCAGATGTGATAATCAATAGAATAATTTCCAGAAGAAGTAAAAGTATTTTTAATGCATTTCCAAACACTTTAGATCTCATGGCAGTATGTGTCGAAGCTGGTATGGGGCTTGATAGCTCGTTAAACCGAATTGCTGAAGAAATCGAAATTGATAGTAAAATATTGAGCGACGAACTCAAACTTCTCAATCTTGAACTCAGAGCAGGCAAATCACGTAAGCAAGCTCTAGAAGATTTTGCCATGAGGTCTGATCTTGATGATGTTAGGAGTTTTACAACATTGTTAATTCAGGCAGATAAATTTGGCACGAGTATAGCAGAAAGTTTGAAGGTGTATTCTGACACGTTTAGAACAAAAAGATACCAAAGAGCTGAAGAGATAGCTGCAAAATTACCAGTTAAATTGATATTTCCTTTAGTTTTTTTTATTTTTCCTTCGTTATTCGTTGTAATATTAGGACCTGCTGTCATTAGAATATATGAAGCACTTATCGTAAGCGCCTAAACATTGCATTAAAAAGGACTATGTGATGACAAAACAAATTGTTTTTCTTTTGCAACGTAAAATCATAGTATTCTCGGTTTTTATTGTTTTAGGGTGTGCTTCTACAGATAACTCTTTTAAGATTTCTGGCAATTATAAAGAAATGCTTGAAAAACAAAAAATGTCATACTCAGATGACACTTTAGATAATAAAAATCTACCTGCACTATCATGCAATGAATATGAGCAGATAGGTGACTTAAATCTTAAACGTTATAGACTCTCTGTAGCATTTGTAAATTATGAACGAGCTTCTAAATGTGGAGGTGATAAAACTCGACTCGAATATAAAAAGGGGTTGGTTAATTTATACGGAAAAATCTATGATGACGCTATTGTACAATTTAATACAGTGTTACAAAAAGATCCCCAAAATTC
>Ga0224509_10000235_pt1 | contig 14931 bp, 13 predicted proteins | sample SF_Jan12_sed_USG_5_FD_170158 | JGI IMG/M metagenome (GOLD analysis project Ga0224509, IMG submission 170158) | Sediment microbial communities from San Francisco Bay, California, United States - SF_Jan12_sed_USGS_24 | ecosystem: Environmental > Aquatic > Marine > Sediment | place: USA... | reverse complement strand
CAGGTATCGTTAACCTGCTTGAAGTGATCGACGTCGAGCATCAGGCACACCAGACGAGTCCTGTCGCGACGTGCACGCGCCAACTCTTCCCCGATTCTCACTGTCAGGTAGCGACGATTGTGCCAACCTGTGAGAACGTCCGTAAAACCACTGCGTAAGAGACGCGCGCGGTTAATCACATTCTCAATACAGAACGACGCAATAACGCCCATATGCGCGAGAAAGTCGCTGGCGTGAACGCGCGTAAAACGCATCGGGTCACAACTGCAAAGATTGATGCTGCCGAGCAACTTGCCACGGTGTGACAGGGGGATCATCGCAATGCTTTTGGCATCCTCAGCGCCCGGGCAAATGAGCTGGTGATCGCAGGGGGCGAAGCTGCCAAGCCAGGGTTGCTGCAGCGCGATGTACTGTGGCGCAAGACCGGCGATGGATTCGACGACCAGCAGGTCCCTGAACTCTTCGGCCGGCGTGCCGTTGGCGAGCAGCAGGTGACGGATATCGTGGTCCGGGTCACACACGACCAGGCTCACATAATCGACGCCGTAGCTGACGCGCAGGCCATCAATCAGGGCGCGGATCAACCCATCCAGGTTTTCAGCCTGCAGCAGTCGTAGCTCGCGCATCTGCGCGCGCCGCATTATTTCATCGTTCCGTGCGACTTCGGCGGTCAGCGTTTCCAACTGACGTCGGGTCGCTTCAAGCTGCGCCTCGAATTCTTCCGTGGACGTCATGTCGTCAGCCCCTTAGTGCGAGATAGTCACGTCCTTTTTCCATTAGTTCGACGAATGCACTTTCGTCGCCGTCCGCCACCGTTTCCCGGATTCGCCGGGCCGCCCCGCAAAGCGCATCAAGCGGGCCCAGCCCAAACTTATTGAGGTTCTGAATTTCAAAATACAGGCGTGGATTATCCTGCGCCACCGCCTCGGATACGAGCAGCTGCGAATCAAATGTCGTCGATGACATCTTCGCCAGTTTCGGCGCCGCTTCCCCGCTCTCAGCTAATGCCGTGAAGAAGGCAATGTTCAGCGCATGCGACAGCCCGAGAACGTAAGCGATAAGGCGATCGTGATCGTCGAGCCCCATGTCAAGCTGCTCCACCATTGTCGCAGCGAATAATTCCTTCGCATCCGCCGTTGCCTGAGAATCCCCTGCGTCGCAGAAAATAAGGTGCCGACCGGATAGCAGGCGCGTGTCCGGGCCATACATCGGGTGCAGCGATGTCACGCGGCAACCGGCAGCACGCAGTTCCCCGATGCCGTCGATGAGAGGCGATTTCAGCGAGCCAATATCGAAAATCAGACCCTTGGGTTTCAGTACGGCAAGTTGCGCAAGGATACGGCCCGATACCGCCAGCGGCGCAGCAACGACAATGACATCGAAGTCGACGCCAGCATCGGTCCAGTTGCTGAACTGGTTGGGCCCGTCGTCGATATTGACGTCGGCGATGGTGGTGGCGAATCCCTGCGAGGCAAAGAAGTCCGCGAACCAGCGGCCCATTTTGCCCGCACCACCAATCACAAGCGCCCGGCGACCGTCGCCCCTACCTTCGGCTATCACTCGATCGCGCTCCTGGCTCTCGAGTGACGTACGAATAAGCATTTGCAGTATGTTCTCAACGAGGTCCGGATCCACACCTGCATCGAGCGCCTGCGCACGCCCCATGTCGAGCACGTCCTTCTCGCGCGCATAATCACGCGTGCCGGTGCCCGCCACAAGCTTACTCTTGCCTATCTCGCCGACGATCTGTTGTCGCTCGGCAATGAGGTCCACCAGCTTTTTATCGACAGTCGACAGCCGGGTTCTTAGTTCATGGAGGTTCATGCATACGTCTTTTACAGCAGACGCGATCACAACGGAAGCCGACCCGAAAAATTCGGGCCGGCCTGCGCTTTGCAGCGTTGGATGGCGCTGTCAGTGCCGTTTACGACCCCCGTCATGATCACCATCGCGGTGCTTGTTTTTACGATGATGTTTGCGGTAGTGGTTGTCGTGGTCATACCGCCTGTCATAACGATGGCCATAACGGCGTTCCCAGCGATAGATATCGAAGAGGTCGCCCCAGGCAAGTCGCCAATTTCGTCGCAGCGAAGAATGCCTGTACCACCTGCGAAATGAGTCATTATGTTTCAGCCAGCGCGGCATGCGCTCTGAGCGGCGCATGTCGCCACCGCGGTAGTAACCACGATGGTTGTCATAGTATGGCGTCGGCGTGTGCGAGTACCGTACCTCCGTGTGCGCCCCGGCCTCAGGCACATGCATGAGCATGAGGCCACCGGCTACCAGCGTTGCTGTCATTAGTTTGTTCATAACGTCCTCCGGTTTGTCCCAGTGCAGCTCCACAGTACGTCCGGGCACATGAACCCGGAGTGAATTCGTGAGACCATGCGGCAGCAGAAAAATGAACACGGGGTGAACGCTTTATGAAGACACGCGCTGCAGTAGCCTGGGAAGCAGGCAAGCCACTTGAAATTGAATTGCTGGACCTGGAGGGCCCGAAAGCCGGCGAGGTTCTTCTGAGGAATGTCGCGTCCGGCGTTTGCCACACCGATGCTTTTACTCTTTCGGGCGAAGATCCCGAAGGCATATTTCCAAGCGTGCTCGGCCACGAAGGTGGCGCTGTAGTCGAAGAGATCGGCGCCGGCGTGACATCCGTTCAGGTCGGCGATCATGTCATTCCCCTGTACACACCCGAATGCGGAGAGTGCAATTTTTGCACGTCGGGCAAGACCAATCTTTGTCAGGCCATTCGCGTCACGCAGGGTCAGGGACTGATGCCTGACGGGACCTCGCGATTCTCCCTGAATGGGAAAACGGTCTATCATTACATGGGCACTTCGACGTTCAGCGAATACACCGTGTTGCCAGAAATCGCCGTGGCAAAAGTCAGTAAGGAAGCACCCCTCGAAAAAGTCTGCCTGCTCGGTTGTGGCATCACGACGGGAATCGGCGCCGTGCTCAATACGGCGAGGGTGGAGCCAGGGGCCACGGTGGCTGTCTTCGGCCTTGGCGGAGTGGGACTCAGCGCTATTCAGGGCGCCGTAATGGCAAAAGCCGGGCGCATCGTCGCCGTCGATATCAATGAGGACAAATTTGAGCTCGCCAGACAGCTGGGCGCAACCGACACGGTCAATCCGAAAAACTACGACGACCCGATCCAGGATGTCATCGTTGAGCTGACCGATGGCGGCGTCGACTATTCCTTTGAGTGTGTCGGCAATGTCAATCTTATGCGCTCAGCACTCGAGTGCTGCCACAAGGGCTGGGGAGAGTCCGTTATCGTTGGTGTTGCCGGCGCGGGCCAGGAGATTTCGACTCGCCCGTTTCAACTCGTCACGGGTCGCGTCTGGCGCGGCACGGCGTTTGGCGGATGCAAGGGCCGTTCGCAGCTACCGGGCATGGTTGACCAGTACATGGGCGGTGAGATCAAGATCGACGAGTTCATTACGTACACGATGCCGCTCGAAGACATCAACAGGGCATTTGATCTCATGCACGAGGGCAAGAGCATTCGCTCGGTGATTCACTTCTAAACTGTGTCAAATGTCGCTGTCGCAACTACGTCGCAGCTTGCGGCCGATGCGGCCCGTGAAGTTGCAGACGTCGGGGGAAACGCCGTTGACTGCGCACTGGCCGCGGCCCTCCTGACGATCAATACGGAACCCGGCGTTTGTGCGTTGGGCGGCAGTGCATTTATCACTATCTGGAGCGACGGCGCGGATCCCGTCACTGTCGACGGTAACGTTGCGGTGCCCGGCAAAGGTCTCTCCGACAACGAGCGCAAACACGGCGCGGTCGAAATCTCTCTGGCCTATGGCGGCGGCATAACGACGCTTGTCGGACCGGGATCGGTATCGGTCCCCGGCACGCTCGCCGCGATGGAAGATGCTTGGCAGAACTACGGCAGTGCGCCCTGGCGCGCCATCTTCGAGCCAACCATTCGAGCCTGCCGCGAGGGCTTCGCGCTGTCCGGGGCCTGCAGGTACTACCTGGGCTACTCAGGCGACATTATTTTTGGCCGCAGTACAGATGGCCACAAAGCCCTGCACCGCGATGACGGCTCACTTCTGGATGCCGGAGACACGGTTCACGTGCCGCACCTCGCCGATACGCTCGAGGCCATTGCGCGTGAGGGCGCGCGACTTTTCTATGAGGGCGAGATTGCACAGGCTCTGGCCGGTCATTGCCGCGATGGCGGCGGCATGCTGACACTTGAGGACCTGAACACCTACCGCGCGGTCGAGCGCAAGCCGCTGATGACGAACATCGGCGACTGGCAGCTTGCCAGCAATCCGCCACCGGCTGTCGGCGGATCGGTGCTGGCTGCCCTGTTGCTGGCCTGTGCCGACCTGCGCACCGACCGCTGGGACTCGCGGTCGTTGTCGCGCCTCATTGATTCGCAGCGCGCCTGCCTCGATTTCCGGCAACGAAACCTCGATCTGGCGGAGGACGTCGGCGCGGAGGCGGCGCGCCTGGTCGAAGCCGCACGCACCGGACGACTCTTGTCACGCTGGACATCTGCTTCCACAGTGCACACCTCCGTTGTAGACGACAGCGGCAATGGCTGCGCAATAACAGCATCCTCGGGCTATGGCTCCGGCGAGATGCCGGCTGGTACAGGTCTGTGGCTCAACAACTGCCTGGGCGAAATCGAACTCAACAGGCGCGGTCTCGACGCCGGACCGCCGGGTACACGCCTGCCCTCCAATATGACGCCTGCGGTGGCACGCCGGGATGGTGCAGTAATGGCGGTCGGTTCACCGGGCGCTGACCGCATTACTACCGCCATGCAGCAGTTCCTGATTAACTACATGCAGCTCGGTATGCCCCTCGCCGATGCCATCGCGCACCCACGCGTGCACGTCGACACCAGTGGCGATGAAGTGCAGCTCAAGGCGGAACCCGGTCTTGACCTGCCCGAGGTAGGCCTCCCCGTCACCGTGTTCCCGGAACTGGTCATGTACTTCGGCGGTGTTGGCGCTGCGCAATTCGATGACGATGACGGCTTCGCCGTCGCAGCGGATCCACGTCGCGAAGGCGGCGTCTTTAACCCGGACGACGCATGATGATCCAGCGACTTGCCAGTCTCTCAATTCTGTCGCTGTGCCTGCTAAGCGTCACCAGCCAGGGCGACGACACTATTACACGCGGCAACAACCTGTCCGTGGATGTTGCCGCGGACGGCCGGCTCATCATCGATCTTGCAGGCGACATTTGGGCGATTCCCGCGGCCGGCGGTGATGCCACCAGAATAACCAACGGTCTCGGTTCGGCGCGGCGGCCCCGCTGGTCCCCTGATGGCTTGCGGGTTGTATACACGGTGAATGCCATGCAAGAACAGGGTCTATGGGTGCACGACACGACTAACCAGGAAACCCTGTCCATCAGCGAAAATTCTCACTTCGACCTGGATCCGACCTGGCATCCCGACGGTCAGCGCGTGACCTATGCATCCGATCGCACCGGCAAGGGATTCGACCTGTGGGAGGTTGATCTGCCGACCGGACTCCACTGGCGTCTGAGCAGCCGACCCGGCGACGAGATGGAGCCCGCCTGGTCTGCCGACGGCAAGCACCTTGTCTACATTCACAAAACCCAGGATCAATGGTCTCTGGTGCTGCGACGCCTTGGCAAACGCGAGGACATTCTTGTCTCCGGGACAGACCGACTTGCCGCTCCAACCTGGCGACCGGACGGAAGCCTGATCACTTTCTGGCGAGACGGCGACGACGGAACGGCCCTCGATATGGTGATCCTGTCGCAACCCAGGCTGGTGCGACGCTACATGGACGGCGAAGACTACGTAACGAGTCCGGTGAGCTGGCTCGACAAACACCGCATGTTCTATTCCGCGGGCGGCGTTATTCGCCAGCGGCTGTTTAACGCATGGTCGTCGCGCACCGTGCCGTTCCGGGCGACGATTGACACCGCACCGGCTGCGGTTACCGAAAGGCGGCGGCGCACGCTGCCACGTGGCGGTGAACCGCAGGGCATCCTCGTCATACATGCCGCGAAGCTGTTCGACGGGATTGGCGGCGGCTATCAGCGAGACCGCGACATTGTCATCGAGGGCGGGCGTATAAAGTCGGTTGAAGCCCATGCGGACCGCCCGGGCCTGATCGTTATCGACATGGGTGACCTGACAGTGCTGCCAGGGTATGTCGACGCGCAGGCACTACTGCCGCTTACAGCAGACGAAACCACCGGCCCGCTCCTCCTGGCCGCCGGCGTCACTACGATTGTCGCGGACCATCCGGAAGCCGAGCATCTGAATACCGTCTGGTCCGGAAAGGAATACCCCGGCCCGCGTATCCTGCCCGCCGCCGACTGGTCAGTCAGCGGCTACTCGGGTCTGGCTGACAGTATGACGCCTGGAGTACAGTCGCTGCTGCAGTCCCGACCTGCCCGACTCATCGGCTTCAGCGACATGATCGCACGGCGATTTAGCGAACCACCTTCGTTCGACGCAGGAAAGACCACGGTCGTACTCGGAAGCCGCCCAAATGGCATGCCGGCGGGAATCGCGCTTCATGCCGAGTTACGCGCGCTGGTCGCGGCGCAACTCAAACCCGAACAGGCTCTGCGTGCAGCGGGCGTCAATGCCGCAGCGGAACTGGGTGTGGATCCGACGCTGGGCCGCCTCGCAACAGGAGCCGTCGCCGACCTGGTTTTTGTGGATGGTGATCCACTAACCGACATCAATGCGGCGCTGAATGTTGTGGCCGTCGTGCGCAATGGACGGTTTTTTAGCGTAGCTGGCCTGATCGACCGCGCGGCAGCCCCTGAAACCGTCGAATAATTTGACAAAACACGCGTTAGTAAGCGATTCAAACGGGGTAATTTCAAAATTATCAGCGATTTAAACGGTGTACTTGTTGTAATGACAAATGCCAGACGGCCCGAAACTGACGGATTAATTTACAAAAATGATTACTGACGGCCGACCCGCAGCGTTGAGCGGTCGCTAATTCATTGAAATTCTGACGTGCTGACACGGGTTGGCACAGGTCTTGCTTTTATAACTCTGCCCAAGCGAAGTGTAGCTGCGCGGGAACGTATATCGGTCAGAAACAGGATTTAGACGCCAGAAGAATAACAAAAACAAAAAAAAGAAGATCAAGATCCAATAACAATTAGAAAGCATCTGTCTCCGATTACCTGATTCGCAGTTACCTCTTTTGAAAAAAAGAGAATCCAGCCCCGTCGTTAACGCCGCGGGGCTTTTTCTTTGTGACACCACAAGGTCAGTTACAATGTTTCTTTGATGTGGGGCTCACAATGAATAAGGCGACAGTTGTTTTACTCGCGATCGTCCTGGTCCTGCTCGCAGCCTGCGGCGTGGAGCAACAGGATTTTTCGGAGGCGAGTATCGCCGACCTGCATGACCAGCTACAGCGCGGTGATATTACGTCAGAAGAACTGCTTGGATGGCACATCGAGCGCATCGCTGCGATCGACCGGTCGGGACCCGCGCTGCGGGCTATTATCGAGATCAATCCTGATGCACGCGACATTGCCGCGGCACTGGACCGGGAGTGGCAATCGTCGGGGCCGCGCGGTCCGTTGCATGGCATCCCGGTCGTGCTCAAGGCGAACATCGATACAGCTGACCAGATGTACACGAGTGCGGGGTCGCTGGCGCTCGCGGACCACGTGCCACCGGAGGACGCATTCATCGTGAAGCGCCTGCGTAACGCGGGTGCGGTGATCCTTGGTAAGGCCAATCTTAGCGAGTGGGCGAACTATCGCTCTTCGCGGTCTTCGAGCGGCTGGAGCAGCGTCGGCGGGCAAACCCGCAATCCTTATGATACGGCGCGTTCGCCGTGTGGCTCGTCGAGCGGTTCAGGTGTGGCCGTGGCAGCGAATCTCACCGTTGTCGCTGTTGGCACCGAGACAGACGGTTCCGTTGTGTGTCCGTCCGGTATCAATGGCATCGTGGGCATCAAGCCGACCTTGGGCCTCGTGAGCCGTAGCGGCATTATCCCGATCGCGCATAGCCAGGATACGGCGGGCCCTATGGCTCGTTCGGTGCGCGATGCGGCAATCCTGCTGACCGTGATGACCGGGGTGGATGCAGACGACCCGGCGACCAGCGACGCCGAGATACACCACGACTACTCGGCCAACCTTACTGACGACGGCCTGCGTGGCAAGCGCATTGGGGTGCTCCGCTCGTTCCACGGTGCCGGCTCAAACCCCAATGTCGACGCGATCTACGAGGCGAGTATCGCTGCCCTCAAGGAACAGGGTGCCGAAATTGTGGATGGCATCGAGATTGATACGCACGGAATGTCGGAGGCCGAGAGTGAGGTTTTGCGTTATGAGTTCAAGGCGGACCTGAAGCGATATTTTATCGGTTCGTCTGCGCCAATGGAATCGCTTGCCGACGTCATCGCGTTTAATGCAGCCAATGCCGACACCGTGATGCCTGTATTCGGCCAGGAGCGATTTCTCGCCGCCGAAGAGAAAGGTCCGTTGACCGAGCAGGCCTATCTCGACGCCCTGGCAGACAGCAAGCGCATTGCGCGCGATGGAATTGACGGGGCATTTGATGAGCATGGACTCGACGCGATTATTGCCATTACCAACGGCCCGGCCTGGATGATCGATCATGCCAATGGAGACGCGTTTCACATCGGCAGTTCCTCGCTGGCCGCCGTCTCAGGATATCCGAACATCACCGTGCCCGCAGGCTTCGCCTCGGATCTGCCAATCGGCCTGTCATTCATGGGGAAACCCTGGAATGAGAAACAGCTCATAGAGATCGCATACGCATTTGAGCAAGCTACGGGAGCAAGACGTCCCCCGGCTCTATAGGCCGGGAACCACTAACCCGCAGGCCGTTCGATGATCAAAGCCGTTCGCATTTCGGTATTGCTGTTCACTCTGTTCTTTGTTGCCGTCAGCACGTGGCTGACCCAGGCGCGCAGCACGGACTGGAATAACAGTCTGTGGGTCAAGATTTACCCAATCAACGCTGACGGCAGCGCCGCATCGACCCAGCACATCGAGGACCTCGAGCTGCATCACTTCGAGGGCATCGAGAACTTCCTCGCGCGTGAAGCGGAACGCTACGGGAGTCGCTTGCAGCAGCCGGTTCGCATCGAACTCGGATTGCAGGTCAATGAGCAACCACCCGAACTGCCCACCGAGCCGAAGCTGCTGTCGATCATGGCATGGTCGCTAAAAATGCGGTGGTGGGCCGCCACAGTAACCGACGGCCAGGACGACATCGAGCCGGACGTACGCATATTCGTGCGTTATCACCGGCCTGAATTCGGCGTCACGCTGGAGAACTCGGTCGGCCTGCAGAAAGGCATGGTCGGCATCGTCAACGGCTATGCAAGCAGAGGGCACCGCGGTACGAATAACGTCATCATTGCGCATGAATTTCTCCACACACTAGGAGCCACGGACAAATACAGTCCGCTGAATGGCCACCCCGTCGGCCCTGACGGCATTGCCGAGCCGGACCGACAGCCGCTTTATCCGCAGCGCTTTGCCGAGATCATGGGGGGCCGTATCGCACTTTCTGAGAATGATTCGGAGATTCCTTCGAGCCTCAGGTACGCGATGATTGGCGCGCTGACGGCCAGTGAAATCAACCTGATCAACTGACGCCGCTGTTTCTGCGCGTCGTGCTGAGCTACGCTCTCCCCATGAGCGCCATTGCACCTACTCTTTTCGCCTGCCGGGATATCCGTGTCGATGTATCCGGGCGTACGCTCGTCGAAGCGCTCGAGTTCGAAGTTGGCCGGGGCGAACTGCTGGCCGTACTGGGTCAGAACGGCTCAGGCAAATCACTGACACTGCACACGCTGGCCGGCTTGCGCCCTGCCGCCAACGGCCAGGTGCTCCTGAGCGGCGCAGACATGTCGACCACCGGGCGCCAGGATATTGCCCGCCAGCTTGCGCTGTTACCACAGCACGTCGATGACATCTTTCCGGCCACCGTTCTTGATACCGCAATGATCGGTCGCCATCCGCATATAGGGCGCTTTCAATGGGAGTCCAGCGAAGACGTCGACATCGGGCACGCCGCACTGACAGCGGTCGACCTCGGCGAGTTGGCGCGTCGCGATGTGCTGACACTCTCGGGAGGCGAACGACGCAGGCTCGCGATTGCACAAGTCCTCACCCAGCAACCCGATATTTACCTGCTTGACGAACCCACCAACCATCTGGATCCACAACACCAGCTCGACGCTCTGCGCCTGTTTCGCGAGCGAGCCAATGACGGAGCTGCCGTCATTGCCAGTCTGCACGATGTCAATCTCGCCGTTCGCTATGCGGACCGCTGCCTGCTGCTGTACGGGGACGGACGGTGGGACATTGGCGCGACCGACGACGTGCTCGACGAGCAACGGCTCACCCAACTCTATGCGACACCGATGGAATCCATAGCCTGGCGCTCCACTCGGCTCTTCGTTGCAACCGGGTCGCCTCAGGCAACGTAACCGCGCAGCAGTTCAAGATACTTTGCGTGCAGCGAAGGATTTGCCGCCAATACGGAACGTATTTCGAGGTTCGGTTTCTCACCATTCAGGTTCGTAAACACGCCACCGGCCTCGGTCACAATGATCGACAACGCCGCAATATCGAGAATATTCACATCCGACTCGATGACGGCTTCGATCTTGCCCGACGCCAGCAGATGATAATGATAGAAGTCGCCATAGCCACGAATGCGATCGGCGCGCTCAACGACGTTGCCCAGCGATGCCCAGCCTTCGCTGCCGGCCAGCGACTTCAGATTGCCAACCGACACCGCTGCCCGGTCCGGGTTATCGATCCTGCTAACCTTAAGCAGTGAACCATTAAGCCAGGCGCCCTGGCCTTTTTCCGCCCACGCTAGCTCGTTCATCATCGTGCCACTGGACACGCCAAGGATTATCTCCCCGTGGTGCATAAGCGCAATTTGGGTGGAAAAGAACGGGTACTGCCGAACAAATCCCTTGGTACCATCGATCGGATCAACGAGCCACAGGTACTCGGCGTCTTCCTGCGTTCGGCCCGTTTCTTCACCGTAGAAACCGTGGTCCGGAAATGCGTCGAGAATATGCTCACGAATGGCCTGCTCACACTCCACATCGGCCTGCGTTACCGGCGTCCTATCTGCCTTGGTCGTGACTATGAAGTTACCGGCATAGTAAGAACGGCTGATATCCGCCGCCTTCGATGCCGCTGCGAGGGCGACCCTGAGATAGGCTGACGCTGAATTTTCATCGAAAGTTGTCACGGGCGAAACTATGGCGCCTACTACGCACGGACACAAGCACCAATCTTGACAGTGTTGCTGCCGCTACCTAAGGTCGCGCCATGGGAAATCGACTCAGCAAGATCTACACACGCACCGGCGACGATGGCACGACCGGCCTCGGCGACGGCAGCCGTACTCCGAAAGACAGCGCACGGGTGGAAGCCTATGGCACGGTCGACGAAGCCAATAGCGCCATTGGCATGGTACTGGTCCACGACGCGGTGCCGGATGACGTCCGCAGCTGCCTGACAGATGCGCAGCACGATTTGTTCGAACTTGGGGGCGAGCTCTGCATACCTGGCCATAGCGCCGTAACCCAGGCGTTTATCGATCGCCTGGAAAGCGACCTCGACAAACTCAACGAAGACCTGCCACGACTCCAGGAGTTTATCCTGCCAGGCGGGGGACCGGCCGCCGCTGCATGCCATCTTGCGCGCACCATCACGCGCCGAGCTGAACGCCGCGTGTTTACGCTGTCCCGGACCGAGGATGTTCGAGCGGAAGCCATCAAGTACCTTAACCGCCTTTCCGACCTGCTGTTCGTTATCGCTCGCGTGCTGGCGCGCGCCGAGAATGGACAGGAAGTCCTCTGGAATCGCGACAGGTAGAGCCTGTCGCGCGGTCATTGATGCGACGCGCGATTCGCCCGCGACTGGTCGAGCGCAATACAGGTCGAACGCGCGGCCATCGCCAGACGCGGTGTACCACGACCGATTGTCTCTGGCAGCAGGTAGTAATTACTGTAGCGCTCCGCCGCAAGATCCGGCCACCGCGCCCATTCAACGAAGGCCTCGTCACCGGCATTGGCAGCGGCCAGCATCACCTCTGGAGCACGATCCAGTACCGCCTCAACCGACACCGAGGGCGCGAATTCCTCGAGATCATCAAAGATATTTCGCCCGCCGCACAACGTAATGATCTCGCTGATGAAATGTTCATGGTTGACCGTATACAACGGCCGCGCGGAAATCTGGAAGAATACGTCAATGGGGTCAGCGTCGACGTAACTGGCCTGCAGTGCCTCCAACTCACCTGTGAACTGGCTCGCAACTGCATCCGCGGACTCCGGCCGACCAGTCAACTCACCGACGCGGATCACGGCTTTCGCAACGTCATCCAGGTTGCGCGAGCGAATCGCAGCAACCCTGTAACCACGCTGTCGCAGATCGTCAACCGTATGCGCCGGCATGCCACTCTCCCAGACGAGCAGCAGGTCAGGCTGCAGCAGTGACAGCTGTTCCTGGTCGATCGAGAATGCGTCGCCAATTTCAGGAAGCTCGAGAACCGCGCGTGGATAATCCGACCACGCGCTGACGCCGACAAGCTGTTCGCCTGCGCCAACCGCAAACATGATTTCTGCGAGATGCGGGGAGAATGTGACGACGCGCCGCGCCGCGCCAGTGTCAGTCGAGTCCGGTGCGGGTTTGGAGCAGGCACACAGCGCGGCGCAAAGGCACGCGAGTGTGAACGTACGAATCACTGCGTGAAGCCGTACAACGTCATCGCAGCGATAATCACAGCCCAGATCAGGAGCAGCTTGAACACCAGGTGATTGGCGGCTTGCGCGCCACGAATTGCGCGCTCCGCAGGGGTCTCATCTGGCCGGCTCTGCAAGGCCAACGCCGCAATTCCGACCCGTGCCAGCAGGTTTTCACTGCGCTCCGATGTGGTCGTGTCCTTATCTTCAGTTGGCGCACGCAGTGCAGCCAGCGCGTCATCCATATGTCCTGCTGCGGCATAGCCGACCGCGGTCAAGCGCGCAGGAATCCAGGCCAGCCAGCCATGCAGCATCTCTGCCGCATCACGAACACGAGCAGAATTACCGTCAGTGTGTTCGTCCCGCGCGGCACTAAATACGGCCCGGCGGCGGATCAGGTCGGTAACGCGATAGGCCCACGCGGCCAGTGGGCCAAGGATGACGAACCAGAAAACGACGGCAAACAGACGATTGTTCGCCTGCACGCATACGGCCGCCTCGACACAGCTCGTGCGCTCGTCCTCTTCGGCGGGCACAGCGCCTTCTACGATAGCCTTCGCGGCGTTATTGACCTGCTCTTCTTCTCCCAACTCATGCGCCCGGCAATACTCACCAACCTCCTCACCAATATCCTGCGGGCCCAGCGAGAAAAACAGAACGACGATCGCGAGAAACAGGTAGGTGAAGCCGGCCAGTGTGCTGCCGAGGGACCAGATCACGGCGAACACGGGCAGCACGAGAATAACCGCCAGCAGGACGACGGGAATAATGGCGGGCCAGGTAGAAAGTCGATTTGCCTGGTTGAAGCCGAAATCGATCAGCCGATCCATCCAGCGCATGCGGCGCCAGTGGAAGAGTTGCGTTGCAAGCCGCTCGATTACGAGTCCAATGAGAAGTGCGATCAGGTTCATAGTGCGTCAGTCCGTCGGGTTGAGCCCATCATACAATCTGAACCAATCGAAAGCAGGGCCGGGATCGCATTTTCGACCTGGAGCGACATCGCAATGCCCCGCGACTTCGCGTGGCGAAATGTCCGGATAGGCCACACACAAGGCTGCTATTACGCCCTGTAGAACCGGGTACTGGCGATCGTCGTACGGGGTCTCGTCTTCACCTTCGAGTTCGATGCCGATCGAAAAATCATTACAACGGTGTTGTCCGCGAAAACAGGACTCACCCGCATGCCATGCGCGCTGCGTAAACGGCACGAACTGCAGCACACTCCCGTCACGGCGGATCAGCAAGTGTGCCGAAACCTCGAGGCCCCGAATTTCGTCGTAGTAAGGATGCGCATCCCAATCGAGTTGGTTCGTAAACAACGCCTCGATCTCGGGTCCGCCGAATTCCCCTGGCGGCAGGCTGATGCCGTGAACGACGATCATTGACGGCCTGGCTCCATCAGGTCGCGCATCGAAGTTGGGGCTGTCGCAGCGTACCGCCTGCTCCAGCAGGCCGGTGGCTTTGTCTACAGTGAAAAGGCATGATTTCGAAACCATGACGACGAGGCTATTTGTTTCCGGGCAATTGATCAACGGCGCCGAACTGCTGATCGAGGGCGATCGAGCACGCTACCTGGGTCGCGTACTGCGGCTGCGCGTCGGGGACGAGATCACGGTGTTCAATGGCGAGGGCCCGGAATGGGTCGCAACGATAGGCGCTTTGACCAAGAGTACGGCTGCGCTGCGCATTGGTGAGCGTCACGAAGCGGGTACGGAATCACCGCTAAAGATTCACCTGGTACAGGGCATCTCGCGCGGCGAACGCATGGACTTCGTTGTACAAAAGGCGACCGAACTCGGGGTAAAACGCATCACGCCCGTACTGACCGAGTACGGCGTCGTGAAACTCGACCAGGCGCGCGGCGAAAAACGACGCGAGCACTGGGAAAATGTTGCGACCAGCGCTTGCGAACAATCCGGGCGCACGCGCCCGCCGCTCATCGATGCGCCCATGAGGCTTAAGGACTGGTTTGGCAGCAAGCCTGACAAGGTTGACGCTGAACTCGTTCTCACGCCGGGAGCGGCCTCCTCCTTGACAGCGATCGACACCCCCACCACCAAGGTCTGCCTGCTAATCGGGCCAGAGGGGGGGTTTAGCAATACGGAATACGAGGACGCGGCCATCGCCGGGTTCGACGCTGTGTCACTGGGCCCGAGAGTTTTGCGCACGGAGACCGCCGCGGTCGCGGCGCTGT
>Ga0224509_10000234_pt1 | contig 14945 bp, 14 predicted proteins | sample SF_Jan12_sed_USG_5_FD_170158 | JGI IMG/M metagenome (GOLD analysis project Ga0224509, IMG submission 170158) | Sediment microbial communities from San Francisco Bay, California, United States - SF_Jan12_sed_USGS_24 | ecosystem: Environmental > Aquatic > Marine > Sediment | place: USA... | reverse complement strand
ATGTCACCCTGAGCGCAGTCGAAGGTGGTGAACCACTTCCTCCCGCTTCGCGCGTCGAGTATGTCACCCTGAGCGCAGTCGAAGGTGGTGAACCACTTCCTCCCGCTTCGCGCGTCGAGTATGTCACCCTGAGCGCAGTCGAAGGGTCTGTCCTTCAGCGCCCCTCTGTCATTCCCGCGCCCCTATGTCATTCCCGCGCAGGCGGGAATCCATCTTCTCTTTTAATCGTGTCAGAACAGTAGGTCGGGACCCCTTGTGGTCCCGACGATTCTATGCGTGGCCGGCAGATGTCCACATCTGCTGTTGTCGAAACCTGCCTTCGGCATCCCTTCACGCCAGGGGTTTCGACCTACCTGAATCCATGCCTCGACTCCGCTCAGCATGAGGTTACAAGTGCGCGAAGCGAAAAAAACAGGCTTGCCTGTCGCCACTTGACAAACGCCACACAGGCTGTAACTTGGCGGACATTGATCGGACTGCTGGTTTGGTTTACCAGCACTGAACGCACCAAATGAGGAAAAAAATATGTCCGCCGTACACCCCGATACTCTGGCCGCTTTAACATCCGGAATCCAGTCTGAGGTCGCCAGTTACGTGTTCTACATCGAAGCCGCCAAGAAGGTCGAAGATTCAGAGTTGCGTGAATCTCTTAAGCAATTGGCCGGCGAAGAGAAAGACCACTTCCAAATCCTTGAGCGTCAGTACGATTCGCTGGTACGCAGTGAGAAGTGGATCAGCACGGCTGATGTGCTTATGCAGAACGGTCTGCCCGAGATCGACGAGGAGATGACTCAGCAGCACCGCCAACTGATCGATGAAGTCGCCGGCACGGAGACAGTCGGTTCCATTCTTGAGATTGCTCTGCGGCTGGAAGAAGAGGCAAGAGACCTGTTTACACAGGCGGCTGCTCGATCGGAGTCAGACGAAGGCAGGCAGATGTTTGAACGGTTGTCCAAGTTCGAAGAGGGTCATGTCGGTTTGATCCGGCAGATGATCTCTCGCTTTGGCTGATCTGTTTAGGCTTCAGAAGGCGCCGAAGTTGTTTCCCGGGCGCGCTGGATGATCAACAGACCCATGCCGAGCGCCTCATCCCAAGCGTCGTAGGTTGGCTGTGACCAGGCGGCACCGAGCTCTTCTTCCAGGGCGGACATAAAAGCATCCCGGAAGAAAGAAGTGTACTCCGGCCTCATCCACTCGCCTCGGTACTTGGCACCCAGTTTTAGCAGGCTGGCTTCGAGTCGATCCGGTGTATGAAACTGCCTTAGGATGACGGCCAGGCCTTCATCAAACACCGCCCTCAGAACGCGCTTGTCATCATCGCTCAACTCGGCGTCCAACTGTGGGCTTTCACTGCACAGGATTTCATAAAACCGCCGCCGGACATTGTCTCGACGGGTTTCGAATAGGCGCAAAGAACCCTTAATCAGCGAGATATTAATGGGCATTAGTCTTCCTTACCTGAGACAGTCCTGTACTTTTGTATCGACGGATTTCTTGGATTTGCCAGCCTGAGAAAAAACAGATACTGTCAGCGGTGGGGTCGAGACACACACCATTGCATCATTTTAGTAGCCAGGGGTTCAGGCGGGCATTATATACAGTCTATGAAGCAGATGTCCTCGCTGACCTGGATCGAACTTTCGTCAAAAGCCCTGGCTCACAATATTCGATCGCTCTCATCGCTGGCTCAGAATCGGCTATTGGCTGTTTGTGTCAAGGCCAACGCCTACGGGCACGGGCTTGAGGAGGTGATTGGAAGGCTCGCTGAGCACTCGGAAGTAACCTATGTGACTGTCCACAGTCTTGAGGAAGCCAGCCAGGCGCGCCAAGCCGGGTGGACAGGACGTGTGCTGGTTCTGGGGTCGATCCCGTCGGCCAATCTGGAGGCGGTCATCGAACATGACCTGGAACCGATGATCTTCGACAAGGATCGCCTGTCTCTTTTGGGGAAACTTGCTGATCGACAAAGGGTGCAGATCAAGACCCACTTGAAACTTGAAACCGGCACCAACCGCCAGGGAATCACCGAGAAAGAACTGCCGGCCTTCGCTGCCATTTACCAAAAACATGCCGGGCTGAAGAAACCATTCGGCGCCGCCACCCACTTTGCCAATATCGAAGATACCACCTCGCACGACTACGCCGAACAGCAACTCAAGAACTTTTCTCACCTGGTCAAACGCATGGCAGCGTTGAAAATCGGACCACGTCTCAGGCACACCGCCTGTTCGGCGGCCCTGATCTTGTTCGATAAAACACGCTTCGATCTGGTGCGTCCCGGTATCGCCGCCTATGGCCACTGGCCGTCGAAAGAGACCTATCTTTCCTACCGGCTGCAAGGAGGTGGCAACGATCTATTCCATCCGGTGCTCTCATGGAAGACTCGCGTCACTCAGATCAAGCAAGTGCCGGCGGATTCATTCATCGGTTACGGCTGCACCTATCGTACCACCGCGCGCACGCGCCTGGCGGTGTTGCCGATCGGCTACGCCGATGGGTATGATCGTCAATTGTCCAACCTGGCTTATGTTCTGATCAAGGGTCGACGCGCGCCGGTGCGCGGACGGGTCTGCATGAATCTGACCATGGTCGACATTACCGACATAAAAGGGGTGCGCACCGGTGATGAAGTTACTCTGATAGGTCGCGACGGAGATGAGGTCCTCACGGTCGAGCAGTTGGCCTCGTGGGCGGGCACAATCAACTACGAAATCCTGGCTCGGCTGTCACCGTTGATCCAACGAGTGATTTCATAGCCCCGGTCTTTTTTGGCCGACCAGTCCCGTCGTTTCACCGGTTTTCTTTTTTGCTCGATTGAGACTCACTGGCTTGCTATATTGTGGCTGAATTCACAGGTACGGAAAACGACCACCCTTGGACACGGAAACATCGCGCATGAGTGATCAGGAAACACCTTCACACCACGGACCGGGGGAACAACCGGATCGATCCTACCCGAACGAAACCATGCGGCTGCTATTGGAACGTTCCAGTTGCCGCAGCTTCACAGACCTGCAGATACCTCCTGAGGTTCTGGCCAGTGTAATTGATGCCGGTGTTCATTCGCCGACGGCGGGAAACCTCCAGCCCTATTCGATCATAAAGATAGAGAATGAGAACACGAGACGCCGGCTTGCCGGCTGGTGTAATCAGGATTTCATTGGACAGGCGCCAACCAATCTGTTGTTCTGTCTCGACTTTCGGCGTCTGAAACAGTGGGCAAAATTGCAGAAGGCGCCATTCACAGCCAACAACTCGTTCCGGCATTTCTGGATGGGTTTCCAGGATACTATTATCGCCGCTCAGAATATCTGTACAGCCGCAGACGCCATGGAGCTCGGTGCCGTTTACATCGGGACCATTATAGAATCTATCGCTGAGATCAGGCAGCTCTGCAACCTGCCCGAGCATGTCTTCCCGGTGGTGCTGCTCTGCCTGGGTTATCCCAAGCAGCGGCCGCAGCCGCGCAAGAAACTGGACCGTTCGATTGTAGTACACAATGAGAAATACTCGGAGATCGATGACGACCGGCTGCTGGCGGCCTTCAATGAGAAATATTCAGGCATCAAGCTGGAACTGACCGATGAACGGATGCAAAACTATCGAGAGGTTTGTCGAAATGTCGGTGGGGAAGATTTCGCGGCCGAGGCTGTGGCAAAGCTCACCGAGCAGGGATACATCGATGCCGTGCAGCGTTACTTTGGGTTGCATTATGTTGCCGACCGACTTCCTTTGGGAAACGACAATTTCCTGCGACTGATGAAGGAGGCCGGGTTTGGCTGGTTCGAACGATACGACCTACCGGACCGACAATGAGTATGACCGAATAAAGCGGCATTCATGCCATCAAGGAGAACGTTATGAGTACGACGATAGTATCGATTGAAGGTAACATCGCCACCCTGACCCTGGCGCACGGGAAAGTTAACAGTATCAACGAGAAGCTGGTCGATGATTTCAACAAATCGCTGGATCAACTTGAATCCGATGCCAATGTCGACGCGCTGATCCTGACCGGACGCGAGAAATTCTTCTCGTTTGGTTTCGATGTCCCGGAATTGTTGTCGCTCTCGCGAGAGGACCTGACACGGTTTCTAACCAAGCATACGGCGCTGCTTTTGCGGCTGTTCATGTTCGACAAACCGATTGTCGCCGCAATCAACGGCCACGCCACCGCCGGTGGGTGCATGCTGATCACGCCGTGTGACTATCGGGTCGTGGCCGAGGGTCGATCACGAATCGGACTCAACGAAATCGATCTCGGCGTGGCTGTGTTTGGGGGCAGTGCTGAGATGCTACGATACTGTGTTGGTGACCGCAACGCGGAGCTGATTCTTAACGATGGAACTCTGTTTACGGTTGAACAGGCGCACGAACTTGGACTGGTCGATCAGGTGGTATCTTCAGACGACCTTATTCCAATCACGACCGCCAAGGCCAAAGTGCTTGGCGCCAAACCGAAGGCGGCCTATCGGGCCATCAAACAACTCACCCGCGGGCCGCTTGCGTCTATTATTGCAGAGGGTGAGCAGCAAGCTCTGGACGCTTTTATCGAGACCTGGTACTCAGGCGAAGCGCAGGAGATTCTGCGCACGCTGGCCATTCGCAAGTGAGGGCACTCAATCTGGTGGGCGTGGTGTACCTCCTGGTGCACCGGTAGAGAATATTGTCGAGAGCACAATTAAATCGACGCAAATATCGCTTTTTCATGTCAGCAGGGAACTCCAAGGCATTTGTTTCTGTTTTAGGCCACATGGAGTACACGGGTCCATAACTGTTCGTTAAACTTTTAATACTTTGGAGGTCCCAATGAAGAAGGGAACCATACTCACCGGTCTGCTCGCTATTGCCTTGCTGATCGTCTCTACAGCCACCGCCGGTGGCCCGCCCTTTGGCGCTTTCTGGGCAGACGGCATGGTATTCAAAACCGTAATCGCCCCCAACAGCTTGCCGAACAAGGGTCCCAAGGACGGCTTGTATGTCTTTGATGGTCTTGACGGTCAGAACCCGGTGGCTGAAGCCAAACCAGGCGACCAGGACTACAACGGTGGTCGCTGGCAGGTCTATGTGCTACAGTTTACCGCCGATGGAATCGCGGCGCACGACGGTGACGGCGACGGTGCGGCTGACTTTCAACTGATGAGTTGGGAGATGGTCCAGACACATATCGGACTGGGACATCTGGAACAGGTGGCCATGGGTCCGTCGTTTGTCTGTCCCCTGATCAAGTAGTTTCGCATATCGTGTGAAGTGAAGACGGCTCTGCGGCGTTGATCGCGGAGCCGTTTTTGCGTGCGCCATGGCCGCCGTCCGGTGGTAACGAGTGATTGGTGGGAACGTACTCGTTCATTCATCTGTTATACCTCCTGATTGCTCGCAATTGATAACAAGTCTTCAAGTCATGAGACCTTTTGCACCTGGGTAAAACTATGACATACCAACAAGTGATGAATGAACTCAAACGGATGGGAACGGCGCAAGCGGTGAAGATCTACAAACGGCACGGGGCGGGTGACAACCTGTTCGGAGTCAGTTTCGCCAATTTGAAAGTTCTGCAGAAAAAGATCAAAGTCGACCATGAGTTGGCCTTGGCTCTCTGGGAGTCGGGCAACGCTGATGCGCAAACATTCGCTACTATGATTGCCGATCCAGATAAATTTGCCGTGAGCTCGGCGGACAAGTGGGTGAAAAGTATCCACTACTATCTTTTGTCCGATCTCCTGGCCGGGTTGGTTGCGAAGACATCATTCGCGGCGAAAAAAAGTGCACAGTGGCGTAAGTCCAGGTCTGAATTCGTGCGCGCGTGTGGTTACACCGTGCTGTCATCGATACTGGTCAAGGGACATACAATCGAGTTCGAAGATGGCGGTTCGATTCTGCGGACGATTGAAAAAGAGATCGACACTTCTCCCAATCGTGCGCGACATGCTATGAATTCTGCTCTCATATCGATTGGTATCTACATGCCTCAGTTGCGCGATGAAGCCATTGCCACCGCTCAACGGATCGGCAAAGTCACGGTCGACCACGGCGCCACTTCGTGCAAAACCCCGGAGGCTGTGGCGTACATTGATAAGGCTGTGGCCAGACTGAGGAAGAAGGCGGGGTGAACCTATGATATGCGTCATTGACCGTCTGGTACGATGGGCGTGATGCGATATACCGGGGAACAATGCCCCACCAACTCGTGTTGGTCCACTAACGGAATCAGCTTGCAACGTCTTGGAACGCCCTGGAAGACAACATAGAGATGACAACATAGCGCCCATACTCTCTTGACCTTAACGACATTGACACAACTCAACCTTGGAGCGCAAGAAAGCAATTCACGTAGGGTGAATTCACAGGAGTAGAAAATGAAACAGCTAACAGGGATGTTGGGGATGATCTGGCTGGTTTTGGCAGCAGCTCTGACTGCTTCAGTGCAGGTAAATGCGGCCACTATCAATGTGCCGGCCGATCAAAGTACGATTCAGTCAGCGATTGATTCCGCTGTCTCGGGCGATACTGTTCTGGTGGCGCCGGGGACGTACACCGAGAATCCAAATTTCAACGGCAAGGCAATTGCGCTTCTCAGTTCGGGCGGCGCAACCCTGACCACGATTGAGCCAATGAATCCGACCGGCTGGGTAGTGACATTGGAGTATGTCACCGTTGCCGGGGCAGAGGTGAGAGGTTTCACATTCACCGGACAGGATTCCCTTAGCCCCGTTTTCCATATTGACGACAACAGTTCTCTCTTGATTAGTGATAACATCTTTCGAGACAACCTGCTCGCAGACTCAGACCCGGATATTATTGCCTGCCACTCTGTGACTACCACGATTATTCGCGACAATCTGTTTTTGAACAACGGTGGCAATGCTTGCATAAACTTCTCGTTGGGCGACCATTACGCCGCGCAGATCGTGAACAACACTTTCTATAACAATAATCGTGGTATGGTTATACTCAGTGGTGGGATCATTCAGAACAACGTCGTCGTCAACTGCACCGGTTATGGGATCCATAACGCATCGGTCACCGACCTATCCTGCAATCTTCTCTATGGCAACAGTCCGAACATCGCCTTTGGAGGTTCACCTGGTGCCGATAATCTAATCTCGCCGCCCGGATTCTGTGACCCGGACGCAGGCGATTTCACGCTTACGTCCAACTCGCCTGCAGCGTCTGCCAACAACGCATGCAACGTACTGATCGGTGCTTTCGATGTCGGATGTGTCGGGATAGACCTGGATTTCGATGGTGTGGCCGATTCAATTGACAACTGTATCGCTGTCCCTAATCCGGATCAGACCGACAGCGATAGCGATGCCGTCGGCGATGCTTGCGACAACTGTTTTGCTGCGGCTAATCCGAGTCAAACCGACACCGATGCCGACGGCGTGGGTGATGTTTGCGATATCTGTCCCGATGACTACGATCCCGGTCAGCAGGATTCAGACGGCGACGGTTTCGGTGATGCCTGCGACGTGTGTCCCAACGATCCTTTCAACGATCCTGATGCCGACGGCATCTGCGCAGCCGACGATAATTGTCCCTCGCATTACAATCCGGACCAGATCGACACAGATGGGGATGGTATCGGTGACGTCTGCCAGGATAGTTTGTTCTGTGACCTGCCGGGTGATTTCGACTTCGATGGTGTTCTTGATATACACGACCTGATCGCCTTCGTGTCATTCATGTATCTTGGGGATGTCCCGCCGTTGGTGCCTCTGAACGCCGACGTAGACGATTACACCAACATCACGCCTCGAGACATAGTTTTCCTCTATGCAAAGCTGTTCCAATATGGCCCCGGCTATGTCTGCCCACCCTCTCAGCCTTCGGACACGACGCCCGACAGTTCGGTCACTTTGTCTTATCCGACTTTTGTACAGGCGGGCACCGGCGCAATGGTCGTGCCTTTGCGTTTGAACACAAGCGATGATGTACTGGGAATCAACCTGCCTCTGCGCCTGCGAATCGGCAGCGAGATACCGGTGATAAGCACAGTGGATGTTGATCCGGACAATGTCGGCTACGAATACTGGGCTGTTCCGCCGTCGGTAACGCTGCGAGTGGATACAGGCTCTGGTGATCTGTTGGTGGCAGCGCTGGAAATCTTCGGCAATTATCCGGTACCGGCGGGGCAACATCAGGTGGCCAGTATCTATATCACTTTTGCTCCCGATACCGTCGACCGAGAGCTGGACATTCAATGGGCGGATATGACGCCCGCGCAGACGGTGTCGGGAAACTATCCGGCCGAGTTGTCGCCGATGGTAATCGCGCCGGGGACCTACGAGAAAAACGGAGCCGACGCCTCAAGCTTCCTGCCGCTGTATGTTCCAACGCTGACGCCGGGTGTTTGCTGTTTGGGATCAATGCGCGGTAATGTCGATTACTCCGATGGTGACATTATTGACATTACAGATTTGATCTACTTGGTCGATTACATGTTCACCGGTGGTCCAACGCCGCCCTGTCTTGACGAAGCCGACATGGACGCATCCGGCGCGGTTGAAATCTCAGATTTGGTTTATTTGGTAGACTTCTTTTTCACCGGGGGCCAGGCCCCGCAGCCGTGCCAATAGTTCTTTGGTAATCTTCAGTAGGTCAGGATCCCTGTGGTCCTGACACAATCCACCATGAGTCTTCAGTAGGTCAGGACCCTTGTGGTCCTGACACATTCCGGTCAGTTGGATTCGTACTCTGTTGAACGATCCGAGCGGCGGCTCAGTTCGCTGGTGTACTTTCTCCCAAGCGTGTCGGCATGTTGTGTCGCCCAGTCGGTGAGTTTGGTGGCACCGGCGGGAGAGTCGTCCACGTAGAGAAGGTCGTTCATCAGACCTTTGATCTCTTCTCTGGTAATCATCACATCGCCCACCAGTTTCCCAAGCATCCAACCGGCCAGATATCCAAGCGTCGGCGGCACGCCGACAATCGGTTTTCGCTTGCCGATGATCCGACCGACCTGTTCAACCAAGCCTCTGTAGGTAAACGTTTCCGGTCCGATGGCGTTGACTATTGTGTTCTCGCGGGATGCTCCCATCTGCACGGCCAGGTCGGCTAAGTCATCCACATAGATTGGTTGCAGCCGGTATTGTCCATCGCCGAAGACACCCATGAAAGGCAGGTGGCGCAATGCCCAGGCGATGTTGTTCACCAGGACATCTTCCTTACCGAACAGTACGGTGGGACGGAGGATAGCGTAGCTCACGTCGGTTTCTTTCAGCGCCATTTCGAGTCTTGCTTTGCCGCTGAAATAATCGAGGGGTGAATCTTCCGATGGATTGGTGATACTGACATGCACGATTCGTTCGACACCGGCTGCTTGTGCTGCATGAAACAGTGTCTCGGTGTTGGCAACGGCGTCGGAGTGTCTGAATGTCTTGTGATTGAACCGGACCCAGTAGGTGTTGTACAAAACTGAGACGCCTTCAAGCGACGCACGGAGTTTGTCCGGCTGATCGAAATTAAAGGGGTGGGCAGGTATTTCTTTCTCGAACGAATGCTTGCGATGCGGTGAATTTGTCAGCGTGATTACCGGGTATCCGAGATCGAGCAACTTCCGGGCGATATACTTACCGGAGTACCCAAAGGCACCGGTGACAGCGTGGGTGTTTTTCTCACTCATCGGCATTTTCCGTCACTGCTTCAACCGCTTCAGCTTCTCCAGCAACTCAGCAGCCTCGCGTTTGGACAAACCTTGTTTTGTCAGGCTGTCCTTGTCCGGCGCGTAGTTTTCAAGCGCAGAACCGAGCACAGATAACTCCGGGCCGGAGAAGGCGACACTGTTCAAAATGAAATCCTCGAAAGCCTCATAGGCCACCGGGCAGACAGCCTTGACCATGTCGGCCATCACCTCGGCGTAGACACGAATCTCAAGTTGGGCATGGGTATCCAGACGAAGTCTGAGAAAGTGAAACAGATTGTGCAGGTCGATCTTCCAATACCACTCGGTATACAACGACAAAGGCAACGCAATCCGGGCAAGTTCGCGGGCCAGGTCATCCTCGACAAAGCCTTGATAGCTTTCATAGGTATCTTTTTGCGACTTATTGAGGTATTCGACCAGCCGTCGGCGCAGGTCTTCGGGCGCCATGCCGGAAGCGCGGCCCTGTTTGTTGTCGGTTGACTGGTGACGGATGTCGTCTTCTGATGGAACGTAGAACTCTTCTTTCATCACCGAGTAGCGACCGGAAAGCTCGTTGACATTGGCCGTGCGGTGACGAATCCATTGGCGAGCGACAAAGATTGGCAGCTTTACATGAAACTTGAACTCGACCATCTCAAACGGGCTGGTGTGCCGGTTGCGCATCAGGTAGCGGATCAGACCTCGATCTTCGGAGACTTTCTTGGTCCCGGCCCCATAGCTCACCCGCGCCGCCTGCACGATTGCGGCGTCGGAACCCATATAATCGATCAGCCTCACAAAGCCGTGGTCTAAAACATCGAATTGCTTGTCGAGAAGCTCGTCCGCGGTGGGATTGTTATCATGCGCCAACATAACCTCCTGAGTTTGTGGCGAATATATGGAGTATCAGTTCGGGTCACAATGTATTTGTGGCCGTAGCCGGGTGGCCGCATCTGTCATTCTGGCGAAAGCCAGAATCCAGTTCTTGAATACAGAACTGGATGCCGGATCAAGTCCGGCATGACCGGCAAGCCGGTACCTGGCGCTTCGCGCTCTGCCTCGCTCACTCACGATTGTCGAAACCTGCCCTTCGGCTGCGCTCAGGACAGTCCTTCGGACCAGGGGTTTCGACCTACATGACAACGCCGCTTGCCACCGGAGAAACTTTTGGCTATACTCCGCGTTCATTGTGGATAACGAATATGTCTGAAAAACTGATAGCAAGGAGACCGAAAGTGTCAGCCAAAAAAGCATACGAGGAACTCACCAAACGCTGTTACGAGATTTCACTACTGGCTTCCTCAGCCGGTGTGTTGGGGTGGGACGAGCGTACTTACATGCCGCGCGGCGGCTCGCAGTTGCGCGCCGAACAGTTGAGCCTGCTCTCGGGTATGATTCACGAGAAATTCACCGACAAACGAGTCGGCGACTTGCTTGGGGAGATCGAAGGCTCCGATCTGGTCAAAGTAGAAGACTCGCCGGAAGCGGCCAATGTGCGTGAGACCCGATACCAGTACGACAAAGCGACCAAGCTGCCCAAAGAGTTGGTGGAAGAAATCTCAAAGACCACCACGCTGGCCCAGGGCGAGTGGGTGACGGCCCGCGCCAACAACGATTTCAAACATTTCCAACCCTGGTTCGAAAAAGTGCTGGCCCTGACCATCAAAAAGGCGGAGGCGTATGGATACGAAGGGGAACCATACAACGCCTTGTTGGACGATTACGAGCCGGGCGCAACGGTCGAAGAGGTCGCCGATACATTCGAGAAACTGCGCAAAGATTTGGTGATCCTGCTGAAAAAAGTCAAAGATGCGCCGAAACGCCCCGATGTTTCTATCGTCGAGCGCGACTACGACACCAAGCTTCAGGCCATCTTCGGCGAGTCGGTGGCTCAGGCGATGGGTTACAGTTTCGAGACCGGTCGTCTCGATGTCACCACCCATCCGTTCTGTACCGGCCTTGGCCCCGGCGATACGCGGATCACTACCCGCTACAATCCGAAACGTCTTAACGACGCTCTCTTTGGCATCATGCACGAGGCCGGGCATGGACTGTACGAGATGGGGCTGGACAAAGAAAACAACTGGGGGATGCCGATGGGTGAATCCGCTTCGCTGGGTATCCATGAATCGCAGTCGCGTATGTGGGAGAACCAGGTGGGAAGGTCCAAATCTTTTTGGAAGTATTTCTTCCCGCAGGCGCAGCGTATTTTCAGAGATAGTTTGTCCTCGGTATCGGTCGATGATTTCTATGCGGCTATCAATAACGTGACACCATCGTATATCCGGGTCGAGGCCGACGAGGCGACCTACAACCTGCACATACTGCTGAGGTTTGAACTGGAACGGGCCATGGTCAAAGGTGACCTCAAACCATCCGATGTTCCGGGTGAGTGGAACAGTCGTTTCAAGGACTATTTCGGCATCGAAGTGGACAGCGACGCCAACGGCTGCTTACAGGATGTACACTGGTCGGCCGGGTTGATGGGTTACTTCCCCACTTACGCTTTGGGCAATCTGTACTCGGCGCAGTTTTTCGGGCAAGCCAAAAAAGAGATGCCGGACCTGATTGCGCAGATCGAGCAGGGCAACCTGATCGGCCTCAGGCAGTGGCTCAAGGATAATATCCACCAACACGGTACTCGCTATCGGGCGACCAAACTGGTGCAGAAAGTGACCGGCCAGCCTTTGTCACACCAGCCGCTGGTTGACTACATGACGGCCAAGTTCCAGGATATTTACGGGTTTTAAGAGCAGAGATACCTGTTAGCAGACAAAAAAGCCGGTGTGTGTGCACCGGCTTTTTATTTTGCATTATCGAGTCTGTCTAAGCCGAGTCGTGGCTGACGGATTGGACGTCGTGTGATTTCTCGTCCGGGTCGATGCCGTGGATCACCCAGTCCAGACCAACTTTCTCCCAGTTCGGTTCGGCATTGGCATCGATATAGCGCTCCCACTCGTAGATACCGGTCTCCTTGGCGATTCCCATCAACTGCATGGTGGTGATTTTATCCTTGAGGATAACCGCTGATCTAATCATCCCGTTCTTGCGGGCTATACGCTGGACATCGATTACATACTGACGAGATTCGGGCGGCATCAACTCCATGTCACGCATATCCACGAAGACACCCGGATTGCCCTCATACGTCAGAAACGCCTGGCTGGCGTCCCGTGCCCACAACTTCGCCTCATCCTTGGGAAAGTGTCCCATGAAACTGAATTGGAAACCGTATGATGTCTTCTTTATTGTGTACATTGTTGGTCTTCGTGTCTCCTGATGCGGAGATTCAGACTTTTACGGCAACCGAGGCCATATAATGTAATTCGGTCATTGGGGTCTATACTTTACCGGGCGGACTACAAGCCAAAGAAAAAGCCGGCGCTGTTGCGCCGACCTGGCAATTCGGGTACATGCTGTTTGTTTAGGCTGGATCCTGGCTGACCGACATGACCTTCTTCTGGCTCTCGTCCGGATCGACGGCGTTAAGAATCCAGTCCAGCGCAATCTGCTCCCAGTTCGGTTCGGCATTGGCATCGATGTATCGCTCCCACTCGTAGATACCTGTTTCCTTGGCGATGCCGATGAATTGAAGTTTGGTGATCTTGTCTTTTAGGATCACCACCGAGCGCTGCATACCCTGGGCGCGGTAATACCGTTGACCCTCGACCATTGTCGGACGTGATTCCGGCGCCAGCAGTTCCAAATCCCGCATGTCTACAAAGACGACGAACTCATCCGGGAGGGTTGGCAACAGCTCCTTGCTATCGACCAGCCACTGGTCCAGTTCGTCCTTGGGTATATAGCCTGAGAAAGTAAGATGCGGTCCGTATGGTTTTTTATCGATCTGATACATGGGCGTTTTGCACTTTTTCTTGATCGTTCACATGTTCTAAGTTCAACAACTGCGTTGTCGGAATCGCACGATCCCGGAAGTATCTGCGGCTACGGGTATCGATTCCTCCATTGTACTTAATTCGGTATCAACGACTAACACTTTAGCGGGATTATCCTCGGGCTGAAGAGTGTATGAAGGTGGTGGGGGTCACTTTATCTAGTTTGGCGTTGACATCCCGGACAATCGGATACATTTTACTTTTAGAAACTATGACTCATGACTCCAGCGAGGGAGGCAGCGAATGGCAAGTGTAACCAAAAAACTGGCTGATCATTACGCAAAGACGGTACCGAAATTCCAGCGTGTCCTCAAGGCAGCTGTGGATAGAGATATCAACGAGGCCGATACCGTGGCTATCGTCAAGGACATCTTTTCCGATGTAATGGGTTTTGACAAGTATACAGAAATCACCAGAGAGTACGCTATCCGAGGTACGTTCTGTGACCTAGCCATCAAGATTGAGGACAAGCTACAGTATCTTGTCGAAGTAAAGGCAATTGGTCTTGAACTGAAAGAGAACCATCTGCGTCAGGCGGTTAACTACGGAGCGAATCAGGGCGTTCAATGGGTTGTCTTGACCAACGGCGTCCGATGGGAGCTACACAGAATCAGGTTTGAAAAGCCCGTAAAGCATGAGTTAGTCTCGTCTTTCGATTTTCTTGATTTAAGGCCAAAGAAGCTTGAGGACCAGGAAGTCCTTTTCCTGTTTTCAAGTGACGGGCTCCAGAAGTCGGCGCGGGAGGATTACTATGAAAGAGTTAAGAGTGTGAACCGGTTCGTAATTGGCAATATAGTTCTCAGTGACCCGGTGGTGACTCTGATCCGGAGGGAAGTGAAGAAGTTATCCAAAGGTCTTAAACTGGACAAGCCAGAAGTGGATGCAATCCTTCGCAAGGAAGTACTGAAGCGAGATGTTATAGAAGGTGAAGAAGCAGCCAAGGCACTGGCCAGAGTTAAGCAAATTGCGCGCAAAACCAAGAAGCCGCAGAAATCTGGAAAGCGCACCGAAACAACACGCACCACAAGCGCTGCTCCGATTCCGCACCAAAAACCCGAGTCGGGTGACGGTGGCACTGTCTGAGGACGGTTTAACGGCCACTCGGAGCCGCTCAGCGCCATGAATGTTCTATCTCCGGCAGATGTCCACATCTGCCTCATGGTCAAGCAGACTCCGGCGGCGCACTTGGACATACGCCGGTCACAAAAAGAGCGATTCATCGCCTGGATGCCGGATCAAGTCCGGCATGACACTGTATTGGCTTCTCTTCATCCCCTCTTGAGAGGGGTGGCCCCGCTTCGGTATGAACCGGGCAGATAGGTAACAGATTAAACCGGAGACATAGGTAACAGGTTACATTGGGTATGAATCGACAAGGAGGTGATTCGTGCCCTGGAAAGAGACCTGTCCTATGAATGAACGAGTGA
>Ga0224509_10000232_pt1 | contig 14956 bp, 10 predicted proteins | sample SF_Jan12_sed_USG_5_FD_170158 | JGI IMG/M metagenome (GOLD analysis project Ga0224509, IMG submission 170158) | Sediment microbial communities from San Francisco Bay, California, United States - SF_Jan12_sed_USGS_24 | ecosystem: Environmental > Aquatic > Marine > Sediment | place: USA... | reverse complement strand
GCTCATGAAGAGTCTCGGTGCCACGCAGGGCTTCGTGGTATCGGTCGCGATTGCGCAACTCATCGCGCTGGGCCTCATCGGCGTGGCCGCAGGCAGCGTCGTCGGTTTTGCTGCCGAAGAGGTCCTCTCGTGGATTCTTGCCGACATCATCCGGGGCGATCTGCCCGATCCCGGGCCGATGCCGATCGTCCTCGCTGCGGGAAGCGCGATGGTGTTGCTCGTGGGTTTCGCGCTGCCGTCACTCATCCAGCTGCGCAATACGCCGCCGCTGCGTGTGCTGCGGCACGACGCGATGCCGCCCGCACCGTCGCGAATTCTCGTCGGAGGCCTGTCGATGGCTGCGGTCGCATCGCTGCTTTACCGATCCGTTGGTGACCCCACGATGCTTGTCATCGTGCTGGGCGGGATTATCGTCATCGCCGCCGCGCTGTATCTCGTGGGACGCGGACTGGTTGCGGCCATGGGGCGCTTTCGTTCCGGGGTCGGCGTCGCGTGGCGCTACGGGCTTGCGAACGTCGCCAGGCGCGGCCGGGCGAGCGCCGTGCAGGTCGTTGCGTTCGGGCTGGGCCTCACGGTACTCCTCTTGCTGACGCTCGTGCGCACCGACCTGCTCGACGGCTGGCGGCAGACGCTCGACCAGGACGCGCCGAACCACTTTCTCATCAACATACAGCGCAGCGAGACGGAGTCCGTCACGGATATTTTCGAGTCGCGTGGCGTGAGGGTTCCGGACTATGCGCCGCTGGTGCGTGCGCGGATGACGCTGATCAACGGCGAGTCGGTGAAAGACCGCAAGTATCCGGCCGAAGACGCACAGTGGTTCGTGAATCGTGAGCAGAATCTTTCATGGGCGGAGGAGCTGAGTTCCAGCAATGAACTGCTGGAAGGTGAGTGGTGGCCGCCCGGCTACGACGGGTCGCCGCTCGTGTCGATCGAGGAAGAGATCGCCCTCGAGACTGGGCTCGGGATCGGTGACGTGCTGGAGTTCGAGATAGCGGGCCAGCAGCTGGAGGCAAGAATTGCGAGCGTGCGGCGCATCAACTGGGATTCGTTCATGCCCAACTTCTTCCTGGTGCTGTCGCCCGGCGCACTCGACGAGTACCCGGCGACGTTCATCGCCAGCATGCGCGTCGAGGACGACGAGAAAGGCGCGTTAGTCGACCTGGTGCGGGAACACCCGACGATCTCGGTAATCGATCTCGATGCGATCCTGCAGCAGGTACGCGGCATCATCGAGAAAGCTTCGATGGCCGTACAGGCGGTGTTCTTTTTCACGCTGGCGGCGGGGATTGCCGTGCTGTTTGCGGCGGTGCAGTCGACGATCGACGAACGCCGTTTCGAGAGCGCCATGCTGCGGGCTCTGGGCGCGCAGAAGCGGATCGTGTTCTCGGGCGTGATGGCGGAGTTCGCCGCGCTCGGCGCAGCCGCGGGCATCCTGGCGTCGGCCGGTGCATCCATCCTCGCCGCGGTTCTCGCCACACAGCTGTTCGATCTGCCCTATACATTCGATCCGCTGCTATGGGTGGCCGGCGTAGCTGCCGGGCTGCTCGTGGTTTGTGCCAGCGGCTACTTTGCCGCACGCAGCGCCATTAACTCGGCGCCCGTCGACGTGCTGCGGGGGGCACCGGGTTGAGTGACGGCAAACTCTCCTGCGGGATTGTGCTCGCGCGCGCGACCGATGGCGGGTACCTCACGCTGATGCTGCGCGCCTACTATCACTGGGACTTCCCCAAAGGCCTCATGGAGGAGGGCGAGGAACCCATACAGGCGGCGCTGCGCGAGCTTCAGGAAGAGACCGGCATTGAAACCGCAGAGTTCGAGTGGGGTGAGCGGCACATGGAGACAGGCCCTTACAGCCGCGGCAAGACCGCCCGCTATTACCTGGCGCGCACCGACGAGGAAACGGTGGTGCTGGGGCCTTCGCCGGAAACGGGGGAGCCCGAGCACCACGAATGGCGCTGGGTGAGTTTTGACGAGGCCTACGACCTGGCTTCGCCGCGCGTGCGTGAGGTCGTACGCTGGGCCCGGCAGATCATCGGCACCTGACCATAAAAGGGGACACCATAAAAGGGGACAGTGACTAAAAGTGCCAGGCACTGTGCCTGGCACTTTTAGTCACTGTCCCCTTTTAAGCAGTGCCTGGCACTTTTAGTCACTGTCCCCTTTTAAGCAGTGCCTGGCACTTTTAGTCACTGTCCCTATATTGGCTTGTCCCTATATTGGCTTTCCCTGATAGCATAGGGTCTTTGCGGCGCGGATAATAAGAACCATGCGCTGGCGACGCATCGCATTCTGGATCACGGTGGGCACGGTTGCGCTAATCGTGCTCGCCCTCAGCTGGCTTTGGACAGCGGACCTCGGCGCGTTCAAGCCGCAGGTCGAGCGATTCGTCACGGAAAAGACGGGACGTGAGTTCGCGATCGACGGCGAGCTTCACGTCGATCTCTCCCGGCATACGACCATCGTCGCCGAAGACCTTCGCTTCGGTAATGCCGCGTGGGCCGAGTCGGAGGACATGGTGACCGTCAGCAGGCTCGAGGTGCGTTTCGATCTCTGGTCGTTTTTCGACGGACCGGTACTCATCGAGCTAATCGATCTGGATGATACGAACATCCTGCTGCTCAATCCGGGTGACAAGGCCCCAAACTGGGAACTGCCCATCGAAACCGCCCCCGATGAGGATGACGCCGCAGAAGAACCAGGCCAGGACGTTCTGTTCGCGCAAATTGACATCGACCGCCTGCAGGTGCATCTCGAAAGCGTCGAGCGTGATAGACCACTTCATCTCGTCATCGAGCGCCTCGATCAGGTGCATCGTGATGACGACTACCTCGACCTCGAGCTGCGCGGCGCGCTCGACGGGCGCAGGGTCGAGATCGATGGCGAGATCGGGACCTGGGGCGCCTTGTTGGCCGGGAAAGAATTCAAAGCCGACTTCGACGCAGTGCTCGATACATTCAAGCTGTCAGCGCGCGGCCGCATCGACGACGTCGTCGACCTGCGGAGGCCGGAGTTCGAATTCACTGCCACCGGGCCAGACGTCGACGACCTGACGCGCATGCTCGGGCTTGGTGAGGAAGGTGACGGCGACATCAAACTCGCCGGTGCCCTGAAACCGATCGCGGACGGTCCCCTTTCACTGAGCATCAAAGGCAACCTCGGGCTGACCGAGATCGATGCCGGCGGCGAGGTTGCCGATCTGCAGAGCCTGCAGAATTTGCGATTGAAGGCAAACGCCTCTGGCCCCGATCTCGGCAGGATCCTGCGCCTGGCCGGCATCCACCAGGTTCGCAAGGCGCCTTTCATGCTGAAGTTCGATGCCGAGATGGAGGACGGCCGATTCGATGTCAGGGAAGCGACGATGGTGTTCGCCGATGCAACCATCGAGGGTGTCGCACGATTCCCACGGTTTCCAAGCATCGATGATGCCGTTATCAGCCTGCAGATCGAGGGGCCCGATATCGAGCGCTTTCGTTACGTTACCGGGATGCCCGGTGCGGCCAGCGGCCCGTTTTCACTGGGATTTACGATTGATGTACGCGAAGACGGGGTCGAGATACTCGAACTGGTTACAAAGACCTCGCTCGGTGAACTGCAGGCGAATGGCAGCATCGGAGATCCGGATACGTTGCTGGGCACGGAATTCAGCGTCCGGGTAAGAGCGGAGAGCCTTGCGGAGCTGGCCGGTGCTTACGGCATCGAAGACATGCCCGACCAGGCCGCCGAAATTTCCGGTGCCGCGAAGTACGCGGCAGACGGCATTCGCACCACTGGGCCCGTCTCCGTCCTCGTCGACGGCAACTCGGCGCAGGTCGACGGTCTGATAGCGCTCCAACCCGGAATCAGGGGGACCGACGTCAGGGTCAAGGCCAGCGGCGGCGACCTGGCGCAACTGGTCACGTTATTCGCCGAACCAACCGGTGTGCCGGCCCTGCCGTACGACGTCAACGGCAGGTTGCGCGTAACGGGGGACGGTTTTCGCCTCACCGACATCACGGGTTCGCTCGGTACGACGAGCGTCTCGGGCGAGGGCCTGTTGGTACCCGCTGCGATGATCGCCGGATCACATTTCGATGTCGTGGCGCGCGGTCCCGAACTCGAGGAGCTGATCGAGTCAACCGGCGACCTGACCGTACACCCTGGACCATTCGAGCTCGATGGCAAGATCGGATTCCGGACCGACGCGATCGAATTGAGCAATGTCAGGCTGGATCGGGATACAGGTGACGCTCGACTTGACCTGACCGTCGGCATTGACCGGGAGCAGAACTACCTGGACTTCGACCTCGCGGCCAACGGGCGCGATGTTCGCGGCGTTCTCCGCGGGATCAAGGGGTTCGAGGCGTTCGAGCAGCCGTTCTCGGTCAAGACCCGGGGCACGCTGCGCGGGCCGCACTGGGCTATCGACAAGCTCGATGCCACCATTGGTGAGGCCAGCATGGTCGCTGCAGGCGACCTCGAGTTCGCCGACGCGAAGGCGAGAACCGAGTTCGATTTTGCGCTCAACGTTCCGTCTCTCGCCGCCATCGGCACTGTCGATAGTCGCAGATTCACGGACCAGGCGTTTTCAGTGACCGCGAATGTTGCCGGCGGTGATGGCTTGTTAGCCGTCGAGAAGCTCGATATCCGTATCGGGGACAGCGATGTCGTCGGCAAGGTGCTCGTTCGCAAGGGCGACATTCCTGAAATCGATATCGACGTCTATTCCGACAGGCTCTATTTTCGGCCGTTGCTCGAGGAGGCCGAACAGGAGTTCGACGCGGAACCTGAGTTCGAAGACGGCCGGCTGATACCGGATATTGCCATGCCGGTCGAGGCACTCAGGGAGTTGAACGGGTCACTGGATGTCGATATTGCGGACCTGCGGCGGGGAGCCCTGCAGTTGCGAGACATCGAGTTGGATGCGCGCCTCCGGGACGGCCGCCTCGACGTCTCGATGGCGCGATTCAAGGCCCGCTCGGGCGAACTGCTGGGCAGGGCCGCTTATGACGCCTCGACGGACATCGTGTCCGCGTCTCTGGAACTGGTTGCGCGGGACTTTGCGTTCGGCATGACGGAGGCAAATGTCGATCTTGCAATGACGGGCGACATGGACATCGGGCTGCGCACGGCGGGCAACGACCTTCGCACCATGGCGGGCGACCTTGACGGCGTTGTGTTCATCAACACGCGCGGCGGGCGAATCGAGAAAAACGAATTCGTTGCGGCAATCTACGGCAATCTTCTGGAAGAAATTCTTACCACCATCAACCCCTTCCGGCAGACCGAGCCGTACACGGATTTCGAGTGCGCGATCGTCGCAGCAGAGTTCAATGATGGTATCGTTACGGGGGCGCCAAACTCGTTTGTCAGCACAAACAAGATCAGGTTGGTAACCAAGTCGACCGTCGACCTGAAGACCGAAAAAATTCGTGTCGGGATACGCACAACGCCAAGGCAGATACTGAGCATCAGCGCTGGCGAACTGATAAATCCCTACGTGCAGGTGATCGGGACGCTTGCGAAGCCACAGCTTGCCGTCGACGAGGCGGGCGTGCTAATTACCGGAGGTGCGGCGGTCGCCACGGGCGGCCTGTCGCTGCTGGCGAGAGGCCTCTGGGACCGGCTGTCGAAGTCCGGCGACCCGTGCAAGCAGGTAACCGATGCTGCGCTCGGCCAGCTCAGCGACCGGATGCCGGACCTGCAGATCGAAGGTACTTCTCGAATCGAGTAATTCGCAATGAAGAAACTACTTGAACTCACTTTCGTAGCGCTCGCCATGTCGTTTGTCGGCGGTTGCGCGACGATCGATTACGACTACCCGAGATCGGAGTCGTACTTCCTGCCCGATACTTCGAATACTGACCTGGGTATGACGATCGAGCCCGAGGTCGCACGGCATCCGCCGGACCAGTCCGGGTTCTATCCCATGAATGATGGCGTCGATGCGCTTACGACGCGACTGTTGCTCGCGGAACGGGCCGAGAAGAGCATCGATGTGCAGTACTACCTCATCAAAAGCGACCTCGTCGGCCGCGTGCTCATCTATTACCTGCTCCAGGCGGCCGACCGCGGCGTACGTGTCCGGCTCCTGCTCGACGACATGTTCACAACGGGCTACGACGTTGGCATGGCCGCGCTGCACTCTCATCCGAACTTCGAGATCCGTATATTCAATCCTTTCCACCGCGGTGCGACCGGGAGGGCCCAGAGCGCCCTGACCGGGTTCGGGCGCATTAACCGCCGCATGCACAACAAGTCGTTCACTGTCGATAACCAGATAACGATTATCGGCGGGCGCAATATCGCCGACGAGTATTTCGGGGTGAGAGAAGACGCCAAGTTCGGTGACCTCGACGTCATCGGAGTCGGTAGCGTCGTGCAGGACGTATCGAACATGTTCGATACCTACTGGAATCATGAGACGGCGTTGCCGGTGCCAGCATTCGTGAAAGAGCTGGAAGACCCGGAAGCGGCACTCCAGGAGTTACGCGACAGGCTCTCGGATGCGGTCGGGGAGACGCGTGATTCCAGGTACGCCGAGGCAGTCCGTGCGCGATCCCTGCAATACATTGACTCGGACAAGCAACTGTTCGAATGGGCGCCGTACCAGCTGGTCGTCGATTCGCCGGACAAGGGTGTCAAGAAGAGAGCGAAGGAGGCCGACTCGATTACAACGCCGCTGATTGAATCTATTCAATCAGCCGAGCGGGAAATCCTGATCATCTCGCCGTATTTCGTGCCGCAGAAAAACGGCATCGAGGGGCTGTCGGCGCTGCAGAAAAAAGGCATAAACGTCATCGTAATCACGAACTCACTGGCAGCGAACAACCAGTTCACGGTGCACGGCGGCTATGCACCCGCTCGGAAACCACTCCTCGAGGCAGGCGTGCAGATCTACGAGGTCCGTCCCGATGCGGACGTGTCCGGTACGGAGTTCGTCAATGCGAGCGGCGCCAGGGCGACGCTGCATACCAAGGCATTCATCGTCGATGACAAGGAAACCTTCATCGGATCGTTCAATTTCGACCCCAGGTCGGCGAATATCAATACCGAGCTGGGAGTCATCATTCGCGACCCCGAACTGGCGCATGTCTTCACCGTTCTGGTAAAGGAAGCCCTGCCGAGACAGACCTTCGAAGTATTCCTGAACGAAGAGGGCAAACTCCGCTGGCGCGGCTTCAAGGATGGCGAGGAGATTATCTACGACAAGGAGCCAGAGACGACCTGGGGCGAGCGAACCAGGGCCTGGTTCGCGCGAATCTTACCCAAGAGCCAGCTCTAGGCCTATTTCACCGGCGTCACCGGCACGTTGCTGCCCGCCGTGAACGGGTATTTCGCGAAGTACTTGGCCACGCCGATGTTGACCCGCTCTTCGAGTTCCTCGAGCACTTTCTGGCTCAGGCGCCCGGTGCCCACGGCTTCCCATACGAGTTTCTTTTTGCGCGCATCGACGAGGTCGATGTTGAAGGTGCCCTCGGTGTACTGGGAGACGTGGGTCTCCTGTGCGTACCCGTAACCCATCCATGGATCATAGAAGCCGCCACGGTACCCATAGTAGCCACCGTGCATCGGTGCGGGCGTCGTCCGGACGTCAGTTTTTTCTCTCAAAATCGCGTTGAAGTTGACCAGCAGGTCGGGATCGTTCGACAGGGTATAACCGCGCATTTCCATTTCGCGAGTGATTGCGGCGATCATGTACTTCGAAAAGAAGCTCTGATAATTCGTGTCCTCGGGGCCGGCATCGGTGAAGAAATTGAACGTCGAGTACTGGCTGAAATCGGCCGTTGGGTCGTAGTCCGAACGGATATTGTCGGAGGCGCAACCCGTCATTCCCGCGCCCAGTGCGAGGATACCGACTACGGAAAAAAGCCTGCGAAACTCATTGATCAACATTGTGCGTCTCCATCAACTTGAACCCTGGACCATGATTATCATATCGCGCACGGATCGTACCACGCGCGTGGTTGCCGGGCGCGCCCATCGGCGTGCATCAATATATACTCACAGAAGTGCTCAGGAAACACCGTAAAGTCGAAACGAGGGGGCGGCACCTGATGTATACGGCGCTGACCGTTCTCGTTACGGCGAATCTATCCGGCTGCGGCGACAACGAACCCACATCGGGAAAGGTTCTCCCGGTGGCTCCGGCAGCTTCTTCGGCCCTGACAGCCGAACGCCTGCAGAACGTGTCTTACACGGGCATATTGGAGTCCCCGGTGACGCTGACCGACGGCCGTTTCGAGGGCGCGCCGTTCACGAGCGACTCGGCGTCACGGCCGGTCGTGACGCTCGTTCCCGATTCGATGGCCAATGGCGACCTGAGCGGCGACGGAACCGACGAAGCCGTCGTTGTGCTTGCACACAATTCGGGCGGCAGCGGCGTTTTCCTGTACCTCGCCATCATGCAGGACGATCGCGGCAATCCGTATAATATGGCTACCATCAGTCTCGGCGACCGGGTCAAGGTGTCCACCATAGATATCAACGACGGCAGGATAATCGCGGAGCTCGTGGAGCATGGTGCGAACGACCCCATGTGCTGCCCGACCAGGCAGGTTCGCCGGGAATGGTCGTTCCGGGATGGCCTTGCGGTGCCCCTGGAGCAGGCGGCGCAAATGCAAGGCGGCCGGTTCAGGGGGCACCTCGTGTGGGGACATGAAAGCCGTACCTTTGCGAGCTGCGACGATGGTCGGGAAGGCTGGGTGATCAATGAGTCCGGCGCCGAACTGGAGGAGGTTTATCGAGAGCTGACATCGACCCCGTACCAGCCGATGTTCGTCGAGGTCCGCGGCGAGTGGGTCGCGGCGCCCACGGAAGGTTTCGGCGCCGATTTCGGGGAGGGGCTGCGTGTCACTGAGCTGATCCGCGCCGAAAACGAAGGCTTCGGGTGCCGACTGGAGCTGGATGAGGTGCTGTTCGTTGCGAGCGGCAATGAGCCGTTCTGGCATCTTCAGATCCGGGAGGACGGGATCTCCATGCGCTCTATGGACACACCTGGCGAAGTCGAATTTCCGCCACCGCGGATGCGGGACCAACCGCCCAGCATCATGTTCGAAGCGGAAACTCCGGAGTCAGCTATAAGGGTCTCCCTTGTACAACGCCGCTGTATCGATACGATGTCCGGTGCGCGCTACGCCTGGGCGGCGACCGTTGATGCCAGCGGCCGGCAATTCAATGGTTGCGCCACCGAAGGCTTATAGACCATGTTTGGAGGTTCGATGGTAGCCCTGAAGCGATGAAGGTACTGGCGCGAATCCTCCTGATCTCGTTGGCTGCGCCGTCAGCACATGCGGATAGTATCCTCGACTTTATTCGCAACTACGATCTCAACGACTACGCGCTGGGTATTTCCTACAGCGTCAGCGAAAGCGCCTACCGTGGCGGCAGCAGCAATGGCATCGCGTATCCGTACCTCACGAGTTTTCGACACAACGCGTTCACCGATGACTGGCTGATTCTCACCGGCGGTGACGTCGGAGTAAGGTGGGTGAACGAAAGCGGCTGGGTGCTGGGTGCGGTCACCCGTATTCGTACCGAAGGTACAGATTCCACGCTGCTCGACGAGCTGGCCGATATCGACGTCCGCAAGTGGCGGGTCGAGGCGGCGCCGTTGATTGGCTGGCGGCGCTGGCCCGTGCATTTCGAACTGAAGTGGTACAACGAGATATTCAGCAACTTCGGCGGGCCCACGACGGAATTCAGGATGTCGCTGCCGAGGGAACACGCCTGGGGCTGGATCGTGCCCTCGGTGACGCTGGTGAATAACAGCGCCGGATTCAATCGCTATTACTATGGCGTGTCTGAATCGGAGGCGCGCCCGGGACTCGATCCCTACGATCCCGGCTCGTCGACGAACGTCAGGGCGGGCGTGAGCACCGGCTATGCCATAAATAACCGGTGGCTGCTGTCTTTATCGTTGCATCACGAGTGGCTGGCGGCGGAGATCTCCGACAGCCCCATCGTCGACAAGGACTCGGTGTGGTCCGGAAATATCGGTATTGCCTACAACAACGACATTTTTCGCCGACGTGAATATGAGGGCGCGTTATTCAGGTCCGCAGGCTTCGAGTTCCGGATCGGAATGTACAACAACCAGACCGACAGCAAGATCATTCAGCGGCCGGTTGAAGGCAATCCCCCAGAGGAAATCGATGTAGAGGACGTCCTCGGTGTCAACAAGAGGAAAAGCATCATTCATTTCGAGGGCGTGTGGCGATTCGCACATTTCCATCGGCTGGAAATCGGTCATTTCGAACTCGGCCGCGACTCGGATACCACGCTGCTGAGCGACATCCGCCTGGGCGACGAGATCTTTTCTGAGGGTACGCAAATCGAGGTGGCTGCAGAGCTACGCGTGACCAAGGTCGCCTACGGGTTTTCGCTGATGAACGACGCACAAAAGGAGCTCGGCATCCTCGCGGGAGTGCATATCACAAATTACGAAGCTCTCGTTGTAGCGCCTGGCACCGGGCAGCGTGTCGAGACGTCAATCAATACACCGTTGCCCGTGATCGGTGCGTACGGCAGCGTCGCACTCGGTCCCAGGAGCGACCTGAGCGCGAACCTGCAGCTGTTCCGGATGGAATTCGATCATTACTCGGGCTCGCTCAATAACTTCTACCTGGGATTCACGCATTATTTTACCGACACGATCGGCGCCGGTATCGGGTATAACGTCTACCTGATGAACCTGGACTCTGCCGACGACGATCTCAGGGGCTCGCTCAAAATGCGGCACCATGGGCCGATCCTGTTCGCGAGTTTCAACTTCTGATGAGGCCGGGATGAGGTTCGGAAAATCGTACTTGGCGTTGATGCTGGCTGGCCTGGTCTTGATGGGCGGATGCGGGGAGCAACGAAACACCTTTCGCCTGCTCGTCCCTGCACATGACTTCGACGGCGAAATAGCCGCGGAACTCGCCGAGGTATTTGAGCAGAATTCGCATCACCGCCTCGAGCTCGTGCCCGTACCGGACAGCTTCGAAACGGCCCTTGACGCTCTCGAGGAGGAGTACGCGGACCTTGCCCTGACGTCGAATGCACAGCCATTCCGCGAGGGCATTACGACGGTGATGCCGCTTTACCCGACGGTGCTGCACATCCTTTACCGTCGAGGGCACCCTGCCGACAGTGTCGAGAACCTGCTACGGGGTGCCACTGTCAACGCCGGCCCTGTCGGCTCAGCGTCGAGACGATTACTGACCGGGATAATCGGTACCCTGGACATCGAGCCGAGCGACGTCAAATTCCTCGACAAATTCGACGAACTCGACGAGCTTCCCGATGTAAACGTGGTCTACGTCCCGATCTCTCCGGAGCGGATTCGCGGCTTGCTGCAACGAGAGGGCGTTGCCGGGGAGTACAGTTTTCTGAGTTTCGGCGCGGCGGAAGATGTCGGTACCGGAGGGGAGATCGACCGCGCTGTATTGCTCAACCCTCGCCTGTCACCTTTTATCATCCCGGTAGGGACTTACGGTGATGTTCCGGAAGAGCCGGTGCTGACGCTCGCGGTCGACAAGCTACTCGTTTCAAGGCCAGGCATGGATAGCGCCGTGGTTTATGACCTGATCAGTGAAATCCGGCGCCTGCAGCCTGCTCTCGCCGCGACTCGCCCATTTCTCTTTCGGGAACTCAGCGCCGAATTCGACGCGTCAGGTTCGACATTTGTACTGCACCCGGGGGCGCAGGCGTTTACAGAACGCGATGCACCAACATTCTACGAGCGGTACTCCGGCGTGGCGGAGGTGCTGGTTACGCTGGTGATCGGATTGATCAGCGGCACATACGCCGTCGTACAGATCTACAATCGACGGCGCAAGAATCGCATCGACGGCTTCTATACGGACGTGATGGCGATCCGGGACTCGATCAACGATCGCAGTTCGGCAAACGAACGGGCAGCTGCGGTCGAGCGCGTCAGGGGGTTGCAGAACAAGGCGTTCGACATGCTCATCCGCGAAAAACTTGCTGCCGACGAGAGTTTTCGCATATTCGTAACCTTGTCTAACGACATTATCGCCCAACTTAAGTAACGAACAATCCGGCGCCCGGTAACAACTGCTGCCGGCACGCCACTAACAAGGAGAAAAAAATGAAAGCGTCCGTTCTCAGCATCGCCCTCGCTGCGGTCCTGCTATTCCCGAACGCAAACGGGCAGGAAATGACTCAGCTGAGCTGCAAGGATTTTGTCCCGACCGAGGAGGCACGGCAAAGATTTCCGGATCTTGCCGGAGCCTGCGACGGTGTCGTGGAGCGGGACGGCGAGTTATTCGGCCTTTTCCGTGCCGAAGTACGCCGGGTACGCGGCGGCCGGGTTACGCTGCACCTGCCGGCGACCGATCATACGTTTACCGTCAAGCCGGATCCCTCGCTACGTGTATTGATCGATGGCAGGAAGGTTCGTCCGCGCAACCTGAGGCCGAAAGACGAGATCCGCATCTACCTCTCCGCCAGCGAGTTCGCGAAACCGGACGTCGAGGAGATCGCGTTCGTTACTGAGTCGGATTTCCTCATCGACGTGCCGATCGATGAACTCTCGACGGTGTCGCTGCCGGGCCGCGTAATCACGAGCACGGCGCGCCGCGAGGCGATCGTCGAATCCGTGAACAAGGAGACCCGGGAAATCAGGGTCCTCGACGCCGACGGCAGGATGCACACATTCACGGCCGGCGACATGGTTGCCAATTTCGACCAGATCGAACCGCGCGATCGCATCGTGACCGAGTACCTCGAGTCCGTAGCCGTGTTCATTGCGCCTGCGGGGACTCCGGCGCTCGGCGACGTCGGTCTCGTCGAGGTTGCGCCGCTGGGCGAAAAGCCCGGCATGATGATGGCCGACACGGTCATGGTCGCAGCAACGATCGATGCAATCGATCAGGCTGAGCGACTCGTGACCTTGCGCGATGACGCGGGCTTTCAGACCTCGCTCAAGGTGGCTGACGACCTCGATCTGGGTGAGTTCAGGGTCGGCGATGAAGTTCGCATGCGGGTTACCGAGGCCGTTGCGATATCGGTCGTCGAGGCACCCTGATTTCCCGGCCTTACCAGAACCTCACGGGCCCCGTGTCCATGTGCACGAAATCGGACTTTTCGTAAAAGCCGACGCCACCGCCGTGCAGTCGCATCGCGGCGTCCCTGAGCTTCTTGGTGCGGACGCCGCGCAGCCGCACATCGATGGCGTTGCCTCTGACGTGCTGGCTGTTCTTCGCGACCCCGGAAGTGGTTGTTCGCAGCAATTCGTTTGTCTGCGACGAGCGGTACGCGGATATCACTTCGAACGTAGCCTCCGGGCCGAGTTCGTTGCGTACAGCGTGCAGCAGGTCGAGCAGCTCCGGGTTTATCTCGGTGACTTCGCCTGTACGAAAGTCTTTGAGAAAGCGATTTATCTCGTTGAGGGCGGACTCGACGTATTCACCGTTCGCGAAATACACGACGTCGAGACTGAGGCGCGTGTGGGTGTGGTAGAAGGATAGCTGCCGGGCATCGGCAGCACGTACGGACTCCGGCGGCGTAACCGAGGCCGTGACCGCAAGTGCGACAAGAGCCAAAGCTATGACGGTTCGTCTCGTACTTCTCACCATGGTGCGATTCGGGATACCCGACTGCCTCTGCAGCGCCGAATATTATCACCGGACGCAAAAATTTCAGCCAAACAGATCACATTCGGCTGCGAGACGCGCTTTTGCCGGAAATCCTGTTACACAATGCGGTTGCGTTCGACGCCGTCGAGAAAAGCCCTGGTATTCGCGGTCAGTTCGTCGATCGCATTCTGCCGGGCTTCATCCGTCGCCCAGGCGATGTGCGGCGTAACGATCAGGTTGTCGCCGTCATACTCGAGCAGGGGATCTCCGTCGACGGGAGGTTCCGCGGGCAATACGTCGACCGCGGCTGCGGCAATCTCCCCGCTTGCGAGGCCATCTGCGAGCGCCTGTGAGTCGACGAGCCCGCCGCGGGCCGTGTTGATGAGTATGGCGCTGCGCCTCATCGCCTGGAATTCCCGGGCGCCGAATAAATTCCGGGTGTCGTCGTTGAGCGGGCAATGCAGGCTGATGACGTCCGCTTCGGCGAGCAATTGGCCGAACTCGACGCGGTCGTCCGGCACCGCCGCCGCGCCGGGCCGCGCGGAGATGAGCACTTTCATGCCGAACTCCCGTGCGATCCGCGCAACGCCCTGGCCCAGCGCGCCGTAACCCACGACACCGAGAGTCATCGCGGACAGCTCTTTCACCGGGTAGTGCAACATGCAGAAGTCGGTGGAGCGCTGCCAGTCACCCGCACGCACCGATCGGCGGTATCGTTCGAGGCTGTGCGTCAGGGACAGCAGCACACCGAAGACGTGTTCGACGACAGACTGAGTGCAGTAGTGGCGGATGTTGGCGACGCCGATGCCGTGCCTTTTCGCACAGTCCGTGTCGATATTATCGGTGCCGGTGGCCGTGAGCGCTATGAACCGGAGCATCGGTGCGTGCTCCAGGAGTTCTCGCGTCAGGCGGATCTTGTTGGTGAAGACGATCTCGGCGTCGGCAATCCTTTCAGCAACCGTATCGTCTGGCGAGTCGTCATGAACGACGAGTTCGGAGACCAGGTTCTCCAGTTCCCGCAGGTCGAGGCCGGCGCCCATCGTTCCGAAGTCCAGGAATACGGCTTTCATCGAAAATTGAGGTAACCTCTGTCGGAATCGAGACGATGAACGATCAATTCTGGAAACGCAAATCGCTGTCGGCGATGACAGGTGCCGAGTGGGAGTCCTTATGTGATGGCTGCGGGCTGTGCTGCATGCTCAAGGTCCAGGACGAGGATACTGGCGACGTCTTCTATACCGACGTCGCATGCCGCCTTTTCGACATCGAGACCTGCCGCTGCACGGACTATGCGAACCGGGCGAAACAAGTCGCGGACTGCCTCGTGTTGACACCGGACGAAAAGGAAGCCTACGAATGGTTGCCGGACAGCTGTGCGTATCGACGCCTCGCCA
>Ga0224509_10000230_pt1 | contig 15017 bp, 12 predicted proteins | sample SF_Jan12_sed_USG_5_FD_170158 | JGI IMG/M metagenome (GOLD analysis project Ga0224509, IMG submission 170158) | Sediment microbial communities from San Francisco Bay, California, United States - SF_Jan12_sed_USGS_24 | ecosystem: Environmental > Aquatic > Marine > Sediment | place: USA... | reverse complement strand
CAAAACCATCGTCATAGCCGCGGTCAACGTCGTCTTTCCGTGATCCACGTGACCGATCGTACCGACGTTCACGTGCGGCTTAGTCCGTTCAAATTTCTCTTTTGCCATAGTCTCCGACTACCTCCGTTTATCTCACATGTTGAAAAATCTTTTGCGATACATCACTTGGAACCGGCATATATTTGGAAAACAGCATGGTAAAGTTTGCTCGACCCTGCGAGATATTGCGCAGGGAATTGGCATATCCGAACATCTCCGATAGTGGCACTGTCACGGCAATAACTGTAGCGCTGTCGCGTGGCAACATACCGTTGATTTTGCCCCGGCGTGAGTTGAGGTCGCCAACGACCGAACCCATGTACGCTTCGGGGACAACCACTTCAACATCCATTATCGGTTCCAACAATACAGGTTCCGCTTTCTTTGCGCCACTCTGTAGCGCCATAAAACCAGCGACCCGGAAAGCCGAATCACTCGAGTCTACATCATGCGAATCACCATCCAGCAATTCACAGTGAACACCTGTCAGGGGGTAGCCGGCAAGTATGCCGGAGTTCATGGCCTCTCTGACACCCTTCTCAATCGCGGGAATATACTCTTTCGGCACAGCCGTGCCAACGATTTTGTTCTCAAATTGAAAATGAGTTCCGTCGGCGGTCGGGCGCAGCTTGACTTTGACCACGCCAAATTGCCCTTTTCCACCGCTCTGCTTGACAAAACGGCCTTCGGACTCGACTTCCTTGGTAATAGCCTCTTTGTAGGCTACAGTCGGGCGCCCCACCGAGGCGGCCACGCCGAATTCACGAATCAAGCGGGTGGTCAGAACTTCAAGGTGCAGTTCGCCCATGCCGCTGATAATAGTCTGCCCTGTTTCTTCATCATAGTTAACCTGAAAGGTCGGGTCTTCGGCGGCCAAACGGGTCAAAGCATCGTCGAGCTTGTCCTGGTCGGCTTGAGTTTTCGGCTCGATGGCAACGGCCACGACCGGCACCGGGAATGTCATCTCTTCCAGCATGACCGGATGTTTCACGTCGCAGAGCGTATCGCCGGTGGTGGTTTTGCGCAGTCCGATTACAGCCACTATTTCACCGACATCGGCGACTTTGACATCTTCACGCTTGTTGGAGTGCATTCTGAGAATCCGGGCAATGCGCTCCTTGATTCCACGGTTTGGATTCAAAAGGTAGGTGCCGGTTTTGACTTGACCGGAGTATACACGAATGTATGTCAACTTGCCGACATACGGATCGCTCATGATTTTGAAGGCCAGAGCGGCGGTGGGCTCATTGGAGTCGGGTTTGCGCAGGAGTGCTTTCTCGGAACTGTCAGGCTCATGCCCCTCGATGGCCGGAAGATCCAGCGGCGAGGGCAGAAAATCGACAACCGCATCAAGCAGTTTTTGCACACCTTTGTTCTTGAACGAAGAGCCACAGATAACCGGCACCATGTCGTTGGCGATGGTCGCCTTGCGAACGGCTTGCTGCACCTTGACCGGGTCCAGCGGTTCGTCATGGAGAAACTGCTCCAAAAGATGGTCATCGTGCTCAGCCACAGCCTCAAGAAGTTTCTCACGGTATTCGTTGGTCGTGGCTAACATATCTTCGGGCACCTCAAGATCATCAAAGGTGGTGCCCATTGAGTCTTCGTGAAAGACGCGGAATTTCATGGTGAGGAGATCGATAATACCGCTGAACAACTCACCTGCACCGGCGGGAATAGTGACGGCGACACACTGGGTGGCGAAACGTTCGTTCATTTCTTTGAGAGTGAAGGCAAAGTCGGCGCCGGTCCGGTCCATCTTATTAATGTAGGCAATTCTGGGGACCTCGTACTTGTCGGCCTGCCGCCAGACGGCCTCAGACTGCGGTTCAACACCGCCCACGGCACAGAAAAGAGCCACAGCGCCGTCAAGAACGCGCAGTGAGCGCTCGACCTCGACGGTGAAATCGACGTGACCGGGGGTATCGATAATATTGATAGTGTGGTCTTGTCCGGAATGATCAGGCCAGAAACAGGTAGTCGCGGCGGAAGTTATAGTGATCCCGCGCTCTTTTTCCTGCTCCATCCAGTCCATTGTCGCCGCTCCGTCGTGTACCTCCCCTATCCGATGTGTCTTGCCCGTATAGAACAAGATCCGCTCGGTGGTGGTGGTCTTTCCGGCGTCAATGTGAGCCATAATGCCGATATTTCTTACGTGATTCAGACTCATGTTTATCTATCTAACAAAAAAAATCCTGGCTGACCGCACTGTAGGCCGACACGTACTGCGTCGGTGAGCGTTTTCACGCTCGGTTAATCGATTCAGCAGGAGGGAGGAATCAGACTGGCAATTTGTGTTTCAAACTGTCAAGGTCTTGCAACCACCTCCTTGCCTGGGAAAGCAATTAGTTATTCTCATTCGCCTCAGCGTGTTGATCGAGAAACTCCTACTACCATTTAAAGTGGGCGAAAGCCTTGTTGGCTTCGGCCATCTTGTGCGTGTCCTCCTTCTTCTTAATCGATGCGCCTTCGTTATTGGCAGCCGCCATAAACTCGGCCGCCAGTTTTTCACCCATTGTTTTGCCGCTGCGAGCAGCCGAATACAAAATCAGCCAGCGGATGGCCAAGGCGGTGCGCCGGTCGGCCCGTACTTCGACCGGGACCTGATAAGTGGCGCCACCGACGCGGCGGGATTTCACTTCGAGAACCGGCTTGACATTGTTGACCGCCTTGTGAAACAGTTCGAGCCCGGGCTGACCGGTCTTTTTCTCGACTGAGTCCATGGCGTTGTACAAAATACTCTCGGCCACCGACCGTTTGCCTCGCTTCATCAGACAGGAGACAAACAGTGTCACTAATCTATCGCCGTACTTGAAGTCAAGTAGTGTGGGGCGCTTTTCGGCTTTGGTTCGTCTGGACATATCTCAGTAAAAACCTATGCTTTCGGCCGCTTGGTGCCGTATTTTGACCGACTCTGCTTCCGATCGGCGACGCCCGAGGTATCCATCGTGCCGCGAATGATGTGATATCGCACACCCGGCAAGTCCTTGATACGGCCGCCGCGAATGAGCACTATGGAGTGCTCTTGCAGATTGTGACCCTCACCGGGGATGTAAGCAGTTACTTCCATCTGATTGGTCAGCCTTACCCTGGCCACTTTCCGCAGTGCGGAGTTGGGTTTCTTGGGTGTTGACGTGTACACGCGAGTGCAGACGCCACGCTTCTGGGGCGAACCTTTCAAGGCCGGTGTTTTGGCCGCCTCAAAAACTCTTTTGCGGCCTTTGCGGATCAACTGGTTTATGGTCGGCAATCTATCTCCTAACTCTGTTTGCCTATTCTCGCTGTACATAATAAACAGCCGTGCATATTACTTAGATTGACGGATTGTGTCAAGCGCTTTTTGTCCAACTTTTTGTCCAAAATCGTGCCTTACTGCGGTTCGACAGCTTCCTCAACCTCAAGTTCATCGCCGGCCGGTGCTTCTTCTGTTTCTTCCTCGATCTCGACCTGCAACGCCTTGTATTTACCCACCCCGGTCCCGGCCGGAATGAGGTGGCCGATGATTACGTTCTCCTTCAGTCCGACCAGATAGTCCACTTTGCCGGCCACCGCAGCTTCGGTCAGCACCTTGGTGGTCTCCTGGAATGAGGCCGCCGAGATGAAGCTGTCGGTTGACAGTGAGGCGCGTGTTATTCCCAGCAACAACGGCTTGGAAGTTGCGGCCTCGCCCCCCTCGGCAATCACGCGGGCGTTTTCCTCGGAGAATCTGATCTTGTCGACCTTTTCACCTTCGAGGAAGTTGGTGTCTCCGACGTGCTCGATTTGCACCTTCTGCATCATTTGTCGGACAATGGTTTCGATATGTTTATCGTTTATTTTCACACCCTGCAAACGATACACTTCCTGGATTTCGTTCACCAGATATGCCTGGGCCTCATACACACCCAAAATGGCAAGAATGTCGTGCGGGTCAATCGCGCCTTCACAGAGCCGGTCGCCGGCTTCGGTTCGATCACCGTCGTGAACCATCATGTGTTTACCATGCGGCACCAGGTATTCGCGGGTCTCTTCCTGCTCACCCACAACGATGACCTGCTGCTGGCCGCGGACGATTTTGCCGAATTCAACAACGCCTTCAATCTCCGAAATCACAGCCGGATCATGAGGCCGGCGAGCTTCAAACAGCTCGGCCACGCGCGGCAGACCACCGGTAATATCCCGAGATTTCGCGATCACTCGCGGCATCTTGACAATCAGATCACCAGCTTGCACGGCCTGTCCATCGCTCACCTGCAACTGAGCGTCGGTCGGAATCCGGTAACTGGCCAGGGTCTTACCCTTGGGACTTTCGATCAAGACAGTCGGGAACAGGTTTTTCTCTTTGGTATCAATAATAATCAACTGAATCAGACCGGTCTGCTCATCATGCGCTTCCCGAACCGACACGTCTCGGATGATGTCCTTGAATTTGATTTTGCCGGCCCGCTCGGATAGAATCACACCGGAATACGGATCGGCTTCAAAGATAACATCACCCTTTTTGAGTTCGGTCCCCTCATCAACCAGCATGTGGGCGCCATACGGAACTTTGAGACGGGTCCGCACACGGCCGTTCTCATCGACAATATGAGCCTCACCGACGCCGTCACGAGAGACGATCATCGAGGTGCCGTCATCACGGCTTACCGCCTTGACATCTTCAAAGGTCAGCGTGCCGGCATGCTTGGCTTCCACTTGTGACTGTTCGGCAATACGGGCCGCCGTACCACCGATATGGAAAGTTCTGAGCGTCAACTGAGTCCCTGGTTCACCGATGGACTGGGCGGCAATCACGCCAACCGCTTCACCGATTTCGACCATTTTCATGTTAGACAAGTTACGCCCGTAACAGAGGCCGCAGACGCCGCGCTTGGATTCACAGGTCAAGACCGAGCGAATTCGCACCATGTCGATCCCTGCATCTTCGATCGCGGTGGCCTGTTCTTCACGCACTTCGTATCCTGCTTCGAGGATCAACTCGTCACTGATCGGGTCGTATACGTCGTCAAGAGTCACACGACCCAGAATACGGTCGGACAATGACTCGATGACTTCTTCACCCTCTTTCAAGGCCGATACTTCCAGCCCGAGGATAGTCCCGCAATCGATCTCACGGATTATAACATCCTGGGCCACGTCGACCAGTCGGCGTGTCAGATAACCGGCGTCGGCGGTTTTCAGTGCGGTATCGGCCAACCCCTTGCGGGCGCCGTGAGTGGAGATGAAGTACTCCCGCACCGACAGACCCTCGCGGAAGTTAGCCACGATCGGGTTTTCGATAATCTCGCCCACGCCACCGGTGATTTTCTTCTGCGGCTTGGCCATGAGACCACGCATACCGGCCAACTGACGAATCTGCTCTTTGGAGCCACGAGCCCCGGAGTCGGCCATCATATAGACCGGATTGAACCCGCCTTTTTGGGCCGCCAGGTTGTCGAACATGTCGTTGGAAATATCGCTGGTGACACGGGTCCAGGTGTCGATCACCTGGTTGTAGCGTTCGCCGTTGGTGATGATACCACGTTCGTAGCGCTTTTGGATTTTCGATATCTCGCCTTGTGCCTTAGTGATAGTCTTTTCTTTTGTCGCCGGTACGATCAAGTCGTCGATTGAGACCGTCACGCCTGAGGTTGTGGCATATTCAAAGCCTGTTTTTTTCAAGCGATCCAGGAAAGTGACCGTCTTGTCTTGCCCCAGTTTCCAGTAACACCAATGAATGAGGTCGGCCAGTTGTCCACGGTCGGCGACTTCGTTGGAGAACGGCATCCCTTCCGGCATGATATTGTTGAGCACCAATCGTCCGGGAGTGGTGTTGACCACCCCGCCGTCCATGCGCACACTGATGGATGCGTGCAGTTCGACGTGACCGGCGTCAAAGGCCGCCAGTGCTTCATCGGATGAGAAAAAGCCCATCCCCTCACCGGTGGCGCCGTCTTTAACTTTGGTCAGATAGTAGCAGCCAAGGACCATGTCCTGGGATGGTACCGCAATCGGTCGGCCCGAGGAGGGCAGCAGGATGTTGTTGGAAGCCAGCATCAGAAGACGAGCCTCAAGCTGCGCTTCAAACGACAGAGGCACATGCACGGCCATCTGGTCGCCGTCAAAGTCGGCGTTGAAAGCTGCACACACCAGCGGATGCAAACGGATAGCCTTGCCTTCCACCAGCACCGGGAAAAAGGCCTGAATACCAAGACGGTGCAGGGTGGGGGCGCGGTTGAGCATGACCGGGTGGTCTTCGATGATCTCTTCGAGAATGTCCCAAACCTCGGGGCGTTCCCGCTCGACCAGTTTCTTGGCCGACTTGACCGTCTGCACGTAACCCTTCTCTTCAAGCTTCATTATAATGAAGGGTTTGAACAGCTCCAGGGCCATGTTCTTGGGCAGCCCGCATTGATAGAGTTTCAGTTCGGGGCCGACCACGATAACCGAACGGCCGGAGTAGTCGACACGTTTTCCCAACAGGTTCTGACGGAACCGGCCCTGCTTACCCTTAAGCAAATCAGACAGCGACTTGAGCGGTCGTTTGGAATCGCCGCGAACGGAGTAAGTGCGGCGGCCATTGTCGAACAGAGCATCGACCGCTTCTTGAAGCATTCTTTTTTCGTTGCGCAGAATCACTTCCGGCGCCTGGATATCGATCAGCTTCTTCAGGCGGTTATTACGATTGATTACGCGACGGTACAGGTCGTTGAGATCACTGGTGGCAAACCGTCCGCCCTCCAGCGGCACCAGCGGACGAAGGTCCGGCGGCAACACCGGAATAGTCTTCAGGATCATCCAGTCGGGGCGGTTTGATGACTGACGGAACGATTCGATAATACGGAGTCGTTTGAGTACATCTTTCTTACGCTGTGCGGACGTCTCCACTTTGGCCTGGGCTCTGAGCGTGATGGCCATCTCTTCGATATCGAGATTCTTGAGTATCTCGCGGACCGCCTCGGCGCCCATGATAGCGGTAAAAGTCTTACCGGCATCTTCCAGTTCGATGTATTCATCTTCGGTGAGGACATCACCGATTTCGTAGGAAGAGTTGCCGGGGTCGATCATCAGGTAGTTTTCATAATAGAGAATGCGTTCCAGCTCGCGAATGGATAGGTCCAACAAATGCCCAATGCGCGAGGGCAACGACTTGAAATACCATATATGGGAAACCGGTACGGCTAAGGCGATATGCCCCATACGTTCGCGCCGCACCTTTGATTGCGTGACTTCGACACCACACCGGTCGCAGACAATGCCACGGAAACGAATCCGTTTGTACTTACCGCAGTTGCATTCCCAGTCTTTGACCGGGCCGAAAATGCGCTCACAAAAGAGACCGTCCCGTTCCGGTTTGAAAGAACGATAGTTAATGGTCTCCGGCTTGGTTACTTCACCATAAGACCATGACATCACCACATCCGGTGAGGCCATTTGCACCTGGATGGCGGCAAAATCTCCAGGCTTGTTGACTTGCGGCCGGTTTCCCATCAGATCGACCATGCTCGACTCCTTTATTCCATCCGCCACTCGCGTCCGAGCGGCAGCAATAACTGGCAACTTCCTACTTCTCGATCAGCTTGATATCAAGACCAAGCGCCTGCAACTCTTTGATGAGCACATTGAATGCTTCGGGGTATCCCGGATCGGGCGGATTCTCGCCCTTGACGATAGCCTCATAGACGCGGCTGCGTCCGGTAACATCGTCGGATTTGACCGTGAGCATCTCCTGCAGTGTATGGGCCGCACCGTAAGCCTCAAGCGCCCATACTTCCATCTCGCCGAAACGCTGACCGCCGAACTGGGCTTTACCACCCAAAGGCTGCTGCGTCACTAACGAATATGGGCCGATCGACCGGGCGTGAATCTTGTCATCCACCAGGTGCGATAGTTTCAACATATATATGTATCCAACTGTGATCGGATTATCGAACGCCTGGCCGGTGAGACCGTCGTTGAGGGTCAGTTTTCCGCTTTGCGGCAACTCAGCCTCGGCCAGCTTGCCTTTGATCTGATCAATCGAAGCCCCTTCGAAAACCGGACTGGCCAGATGCTCGCCCAGCCGTTTGGCGGCCCAACCGAGATGGGTTTCGAGAATCTGCCCGATGTTCATTCGCGAAGGCACACCGAGCGGATTGAGAATGATATCCACCGGGGTGCCGTCCTCCATGTAAGGCATGTCCTCAATCGGAACAACCTTGGAAACAACACCCTTGTTGCCGTGCCGTCCAGCCATTTTATCGCCCACCGATATCTTGCGGCGGATGGCTATCGTTACTTTAACCAACTGTTTAACGCCGGGAGATAATTCAGCCCCACGTATAACCTTGTCGACTTCTATTTCCATGTCGATGCGCTTCTTGTCGATTAGATCGGACGCTTCTTTCAGGATAGAACCGACGTGGTTGTTAGTCGAGTTGTCGGTGGTCCAGCCGTCCGGTGCCACGGCGTTTTCGAAGTCGAAGTCGGCTGCAAATTCGGCTCTGAACTTGTGGCCGGCACGAATCAAGACGCTGTTGTCGGCAACCGAGCGAATAGTCTGCGAGGTCTTGCCGTCGAGCAATTCACCCAGGCGTTGAGCCCTTATGGCACCGATCTCGTTGATCACCTTGTTGGAGTGTTTTCTGATCTCACCGGTCTGAAGCTTCTCCTGCTTTTTGGCTTCTTCAGTGCGTTCCTTACGACTGAAGACCTGAGTGCGAATAACCACACCCTTCATTCCGGGTGGCGCCTTGAGACTGGCATCGCGCACATCGCCGGCTTTCTCACCGAAAATAGCGCGCAGCAGCCGCTCCTCCGGCGACAGCTCGGTCTCACCCTTGGGCGTTACTTTACCGACCAGAATATCGCCAGCTTCGACTTCGGCGCCAACTCGCACGATCCCGTTTTCATCCAGGTTCAGAAGGGCTTCCTCAGAAACATTGGGTATCTCGCGAGTGATTTCCTCGGAACCGCGCTTGGTGTCGCGCACCTGCAATTCATACTCTTCGATGTGGATAGAGGTGAAAATATCACGTCGCCACAGTCGCTCGGACAGGATAATCGCATCCTCGAAATTGTATCCGCGCCAGGGCATGAAAGCCACCAGGGTGTTGTTGCCCAAAGCCAACTCACCGCGGTCGACAGCCGGACCTTCGGCAATAATGTCACCCTCTTTGACCTCATCACCCAACTGAGCCACGGGTCGAAAACTGATGCAAGTGTCCTGGTTGGAGCGGCGATACTTGGTCATTCTGATTTCGATATCTTCGGTGTAACCAAGTTTGCCGGCCCGCACTCTCGATTGCGGTCGGATCACAATCTTAGAGCTGTCGACATAGACAACGCTGCCGTTAACGGAGGACTTGATAACGGCACCGGCATCGGCAGCCACTTTGGTCTCCATCCCGGTTCCGACGACGGGCGCTTCCGTTCTCAAAAGCGGTACCGCCTGGCGCTGCATGTTGGAACCCATGAGGGCGCGGTTGGCGTCGTCATGCTCCAAGAAAGGAATAATCGAGGCCGCCACCGACACCAACTGGCGCGGTGACACATCCATGTAGTTCACATCGGCGGCCGGGATAGTCGGATAGTCCGATCTGCGACGCACCGAGATTTGATCATCGGTAAACTTTCCGGTTGAACCAAAAGGTTCATCACATTGAGCAATGTAGTACCGATCTTCCTGATCGGCCGACAGGTACTCGATGGTGTCGGTCACTCTCCCCTTCACGACTTTACGATAAGGCGTCTCCAGGAAACCATACTTGTTGATCCGGGCAAAGGTGGCCAGTGACGTTATCAGCCCGATGTTCGGTCCTTCCGGAGTCTCAATCGGGCACATGCGGCCATAGTGAGTGTGGTGTACATCACGCACCTCAAAGCCGGCCCGCTCACGGGTGAGACCACCCGGTCCCAAAGCCGACAGCCGACGTTTGTGAGTCAACTCAGACAGCGGGTTGGTCTGGTCCATGAACTGCGATAGCTGTGAGGACCCAAAGAATGTCTCCACCACCGACGAAACGGTACGGGCATTGACCAACAACTGGGGCGTCTGATTGTCCTGATCCTTAAGCGAGAGACGCTCACGGATTGTTCTGGCCACACGCGACAGGCCAACCGAGAACAGGTTGGACAACAACTCACCCACCGTGCGAGCGCGACGGTTGCCCAGGTGATCAATGTCGTCGGTGAAGCCTGCATCGTTGCAGAGGCCGGTGAGATACTTGATTATGGCAACAAAATCCTCGGTGTCGAGGGTCGTTTTCTCAAGCGGAATCTCCAGGCCCATACGCTGGTTGATCATATAGCGACCAACTTCACCAAGATCATAACGTTTGTTGCTGAAGAAGAACCTGTCCAGTAATGTCTCGGCCATCTCCAGTGTCGGTGGTTCGCCCGGCCTGAGCAGGGAATATATTTTTACCAGCGCTTCCTCGCGCGATTTGGTCGGGTCTTTTCGGATAGTATTGAGAATAACGAATACTTCGCGTCGTTCTTCGGCCGATATCATCTTGATCGACTTGTAACCAAGTCCGAGCAGTTTTTCGATGACCGCTTCGGTCAGTGGCTCGGCGGTGGCATAGACTACTTCGCCCGTCTCTTTGTCGATCAGGTTCTCAGCCAGAAACGAGCCTTCGTACACCGCCGGCTTGGCAGACTTCAAAGAGAGTTTGGTAACTTTGTAAAACAGATTGGTCAAGTCTTCATCGGTGGAAAAACCCAAGGCTCTCAGAAGCATTGTCACCGGCAGTTTGCGTTTGGAATCAATGTAGGCATACATGATGTCATTGATGTCCATGGCAAACTCGACCCAACTGCCGCGATATGGAATGATGCGGGCTGAGTAGAGTTTCTTGCCGTTGGGATGGATACTCGAGTCAAAGAACACGCCGGGGCTCCGATGCAACTGACTGACCACGACCCGCTCGGCGCCGTTGATGACAAACGTTCCCCATTTTGTGATCAAAGGCAATTCACCGAGATAGACATCCTGCTCGATGATATCCTTGACTTCTTTTTCGTCTCCCTCACCCTGCCGGGTGATGAGCCGCATCGTCACCCTTAAGGGTGCGGCGTAACTCATATTGCGTTCGCGGCACTCCTCAATGGAATAGCGGTTCGGTCCCAGATGGTAACCGACAAACTCCAGCTGGTGGTTCTCGCGAACATCCGTCACCGGAAAAATCTCTTCGAAGATGGATTGCAGACCCTGCTTGGACCGCTTTTGCGATGAGAGATCCTTCTGCAAAAAGTCCTCAAACGAACGAACCTGCACATCGAGAAGATTGGGCATCTCGGTGGCATCTTCCAACAAACCGTAACTTTTACGTGTCAATACTTCAGATTGAGCCAATGCGCTACCCTCCTGCCATTATGCGAGAACCTGCCACAACAGAACAAGCTCCCGATGGGGAGTAAACAGATTTATTAGTCATGTCGAGCGGCCTGGATGATCCTGACATCTCTACTTTCATATTCTCCCCTCGTATGGGGAGCCGTTGTTTGCAGTCAATCAACCAACCAAAAAAAACGAAACATGGGAATTTTCAGAGTACCATCATAGCTGGTATTCAAACCGAGCCGGAGTCCAATGGGTTCCCGGCTCGGTAAAGTCCTTTAGGTTACTTGATGTCGACGATACCGCCGGCCTCTTCGATCTTGGTCTTGACCGCTTCGGCTTCGTCTTTGGGAACACCCTCTTTAATCTTGGCCGGGGCGCTCTCAACCAGTTCTTTTGCCTCTTTCAGGCCCAGCGAGGTCAACTCGCGCACGGCCTTAATGACCTGGATTTTTTTGTCACCGATCGAGGTCAAGACTGCATCGAACTCAGTTTGTTCCTCAACCTCGGCGGCGGCAGCGCCGGGCATGGCGGCCATCGCCATGGGAGCAGCGGCGGTGACGCCGAATTTGTCCTGGATAGCCTTGGACAGGTCAGCCAGGTCCATTGCACTAAGATCAGCGATCTTGTCAACAATCTCTTCAATAGCTGCGTTAGACACTTTGTTCAACCTTTCATATACAACAATTAAATCAACTTACTTTCAATCACAAAAAGAGCCGTCCAAACCCATTCAGGCTTGTCGGGCATATTGCGTACTGATCAGCCCTCGCCCTGCTTTTTTTCAGCCAAGGCGTCGATAGAACCTATCAACTCCTGATGGAAAGCATCCAAAGAGCGTACCAACTCGGTAAGAGGCGACTCGACAGCCGCGGCCACTTGCGAATAGAGCTGATCTTTGGTCGGCAGATCGGCCAACCGTTTGATCTCGGCGCCATCGAAGGGAACACCATCAAGCCAGAACGCCTTCATCTTCGGCAAGTCGTGCGACTTGAATGAGTCGTTCAGAATCTTAGCCGCGCCGGCCGGATCATCTTCGGTAAAGACTACCGCCGTGGGCCCGGAAAGATGCTGATCGATACCCTCGAAGCTATCTTTAGCGGCGAGCCGGAACAGAGTGTTCTTGCCCACCAGAAACTTGACATTGTTTTCGCGCAGTTTCTTCCGAAGGTCGGTCAAGTCGGAGACATTCAGACCCTGGTAATCGGTCACAAAGACCGAGCCGGCATCCTCGAACAGTTTCTTATACAGCGCTACGGTTTCCAGTTTTTCTGCTTTTGGCACAGATACCTCTCTTATTTCTTAATAGCCGCCAGCAGAACCTGGTGGTCCAGTTTTATTCCCGGGCCCATCGAACTGCAAACGGTGGCGCCCAGGAAATAGGCACCTTTGGCCGCAGCCGGTTTGGCCTTCATAACAGCGTCGCAAAACGCCATTATGTTTTCTTCAATCTTCTCAGTATCAAACGAGAGCTTGCCGACCGCCGAAGCGATATTGGCCTGCTTGTCGACACGGTACTCGATGCGTCCGGCTTTGAGTTCGCCCACCGCCTTGGTGACGTCCGGAGTGACTGTGCCGGTTTTGGGGTTCGGCATAAGTCCGCGCGGCCCCAAAACTTTACCGAGCTTGCCGACCACCCGCATCATATCGGGAGTAGCCACGGCAACATCGAATTCCGTCCAGCCGCCCTGAATTTTTTCGGCCAGATCGTCCGAGCCGACCAAATCGGCTCCGGCCGCCGTGGCCTCGGCGGCCTTATCCCCTTCAGCGAACACGACAACTCTAACCGAAGAGCCAGTGCCGTGGGGTAAAGCCACCGTGCCGCGAACCATCTGATCGGCGTGTTTGGGATTGACCCCCAAACGAATGGCCACCTCGATCGACTCGTCAAACTTGACGAATTTGGCGTCCTTCATGAGCTGGACCGCCTCGGGCAGGGTGTACCGCTTATTCCGATCAATCTTCTCGCGGGCTGCTTTGTTGTTTTTCGAACGTTTCATTTACTCCATTCTCCCTGATCGCGACCGGAGCCGCTCAGGTCCCAACGAATCATGTGAACATCTATGTTTAGTTTTTATGCCTCGACCTCAATACCCATCGAACGAGCTGTTCCCTCGATCATCAGCATCGCCGTCTCGACCGACGCAGCATTCAAGTCTTCCATTTTGGATTCAGCAATCTCACGAACCTGCGCCTTGGTGACCATGCCGACCTTGTCTTTGTTCGGAACGCCCGAGCCCTTGGCCAGCTTGGCCGCTTTCTTCAAGAGGGTCGAGGCCGGCGGTGTCTTGGTCTCGAAATTGAACGACTTGTCGACGTAAACCGTGATTACCACCGGTGTCAAAATACCGCCACCGGCTTTGGTGCGTTCATTAAAGGCTTTGCAGAATTCCATGATGTTGACACCGCGCTGACCCAAAGCGGGACCGATCGGCGGCGCAGGATTGGCTCCACCGGCCGGAATCTGCAACTTTATGTAGCCATCTATTTTCTTTGCCACTTTAACCTATCTCCAATAATCAGTAAACTTCTATATGTCTAACTCGACTTGACTCTTTCGACCTGCAAAAAATCCAGTTCCACGGGAGTGGGTCGACCAAATATCGACACCATCACCTTGACCTTGCGACGTTCCATATTGACCTCACCAATGGTACCGGAAAAGTCGGCGAACGGTCCGTCATTTACTTTGACCGTATCCCCCGCCTGGAATGGGAACTCGGTCGGTTCTTCGGTACGACTACGATTGACCTGACCGACGATTCGTTCCACTTCGTCTTGCTTAAGCGGCCTCGGTTTGCCGCCGCCGCCGACAAAATTCGTAATGCCCGGTGTGGACACGACCATCTCCTGAGTCACCTTGTCCAGAACACATTCGACCAGAATGTAGCTGGGCAGGAATTTCTTGGTCGAGGTCGACCGCCGACCCTGTTTCATTTCCGTCACCTCTTCCGTCGGGACCAGGACATCGCCGAATTTGTCTTCCAGACCGGCGTTGGCCACGGCCGACTCGAGGTATTTTTTGGCTTTCTGCTCATGACCGGAGTAGGTGTGAACAGCATACCAGCGCTTAGTCGCCATTAGCTTCTCAGCCTCCAAAACCACCGAAAATCGCCCTTACCGCCACCGACAGCAATCGATCCACGATACCTATGAAGATCGCCACTATTAATGACACCACTATAGTCACGATCGTTGACCCGATCAGTTCGTCCTTGGACGGCCAGGTCACTTTTCGCAACTCTGCTACGACTTCCTTGAGAAACTTCTTAATCTTTTCCAATTCACTTCACTCACGTTTATTATTTGCAGGCCAGGAGGGACTTGAACCCCCAGCATCCGGTTTTGGAGACCGGCGCTCTACCAATTGGAGCTACTGGCCTGTAACCAAACTTGCCTATCTTGTCTCCTTGTGCGGAGTATGCTTGTTGCAGAAGCGACAGTACTTGCGGTATTCAACACGTTCAGGATGAATGCGCTTGTTCTTCTTCAAGTCGTAGTTGCGACGTTTGCACTCGCCGCAAGCCAACACTATTCGATCTCTTGGCATACTCTATAACTCCGCGTGATTTTCTCTCTATCGGGTTGTCGACTACTCGATTACTTCGGCGATAACGCCGGCGCCTACCGTGCGGCCGCCCTCGCGAATCGCGAACCTGAGCTCCTGCTCCATCGCGATCGGCATGATTAACTCTATGTT
>Ga0224509_10000229_pt1 | contig 15032 bp, 11 predicted proteins | sample SF_Jan12_sed_USG_5_FD_170158 | JGI IMG/M metagenome (GOLD analysis project Ga0224509, IMG submission 170158) | Sediment microbial communities from San Francisco Bay, California, United States - SF_Jan12_sed_USGS_24 | ecosystem: Environmental > Aquatic > Marine > Sediment | place: USA... | reverse complement strand
CGAACTCGAGATCGACTTCGCCCTGTCGGAAGAAGGCCTCGGACGATTCCGTGTGAACGTCTTCCATCAGCGTGGCAATGTCGCGATGGTGTTGCGATACATCACGGCGGAGCTTCCGACGCTGGACGAGTTGGGGATGCCGGCCCAGCTCAAGGAACTGGTCATGTTGCGGCGCGGGTTGATTCTCATGGTCGGCGCGACAGGTGCCGGTAAGTCGACAACGCTGGCGGCAATGGTCAACCATCGCAACGAGAAGACATCCTCCCACATCATCACGATTGAGGACCCAATCGAGTTTCTGCACCCGAACAAGCAGTCGATAATCAACCAGCGCGAAGTCGGGCTGGACACGAAGTCGTATGCTCGCGCTCTTAAGAGTGCCGTGCGTGCAGCGCCCGACGTCGTGCAGATCGGCGAGATTCGCGATACCGAGTCCATGCGTGCGGCCCTTGACATGGCGGGTACCGGGCACCTGGTATTGGCGACAGTCCACTCGAATAACGCGCCCGAGACCCTGGATCGAATTATCAACCTGTTCCCGCAGGAACAGCACGCCCAGGTGTTCATGGACTTGGCACATTACCTGCGCGCAATCCTCTCGCAGCGCCTCGTGCGCTCGCGCAACGGCAAGCGAACAGCCGCCGTCGAGCTAATGCTGAACACGCCGCACATCAAGGATCTGATACTGAAGGGCGATATCTCAGCTGTGAAGGAAGCGCACAAGGATTCGGACGAGGCTGGCATGCAGAACTTCGACGATGCGCTGCTGCAGCTCTATAAAGACGGTACGATCACGCTCGAAGAAGCAATGTCACACGCGGATTCGCGCTCCAACCTCGAAGCCAAGGTCAATTTCGGCGGCTGAGTGCTTACCAAACGACCGTCGATGCATCGAAAACTGGTCCGTCGACACAAACACGTTTCATGGCTTCGCCATCCGGTGTGCTGATCTTCACCGCGCAACCGGCGCAGCCGCCGACCGCACAGGCCATGAATTCCTCAAGCGATACCTGGCAGGGCAGGTCGTAGCGAGCGGCGAGATCTGCAACCGCTTTGAGCATCGGTGTCGGGCCGCAGGCGAAAATCTCCACTTTGCCGAGCTCGTCTTTTGAAAGTGTCGACAGCCACTGGCCGGCAAGGTCGGTTACGTAGCCATCATGACATCCTTCGTATCCCTGCAGGCTGGTAAGCCTTGCGGGGATGCCCCAGCTCTCCAGCAGCGGCATCGTGCTGTTCACATCGTCAGCCACGCCATCAACGGGGAGCGACGATTTCTTTAAGTCGAACGGGAACGGAATTTCGGACCCGAGTATCGCGAAGGCTTGCCAGCTGCCCTTGTCCTGTCGCAGCCAGTCTGCGATGTAGACCATTGGCGGTATGCCGACGCCGCCGCCTATCAATAATGTGTTGGGGCGATCGGGAGACGGGCGGAAGGGTTGCCCGATCGGGCCGAGCACACTCACGAAGTCACCGGATTTCTTCTTCGACAAGAGGCGCAAGCCATGGCCAACGATTTTATAGAGAATCTCAATCCAGTCGTCACCGACGCGCATAATAGAGAGTGGCCTGCGCATCGGTAGCGACTCATCACACGTGATATGCACGAAATTTCCGGGCTGGGCCGATGCGGCGCACCTGGGTGCGCGAATGCGCATGATGAACTGCTCACCCGGAAAGGCGTCTATGGAGACCACCTCTCCGTCCTCGACGAAGATCGTGTCTCTGTTTGCCTGGGCTTTCTCCTGGGCCGCCGTGGTCAACGTGCTGCCATCGTGTTGCCGACGCGGTCAAGTACGGCCATGCGGATTGCCACACCGTTGGTAACCTGTCGCGTGATGACAGATTGCGGCCCATCGGCCAGCGAGCCTTCAATTTCTATGCCACGATTCATTGGCCCGGGGTGCATGACGATCGCATCGGGCTTCGCGAACTTCATGCTCTCATGGCTAACGCCGTAATTGGCGAAGTACTCGTCGATCCCGGGGATGCCGTCGAGATTTCCAATTCGCTCGCGCTGAATACGAAGCGCCATAACGACATCCGCATCCGCAAGGCCTTCCTCGAGGTTATCGAGGACCCTGGCACCAGGTATCGAGTCCGGCTCCGGGGCGAGTACCGGCGGCGAGATCAGCCGCAGCTCCCCAACGCCGAGTGTAGACAGTGCATGGGATGCCGACATTGCGACACGCGAGTGCCTGATATCACCGACAATGGCGACGGCAAGGTCTTCGAAAGAACCTTTGTGCTGACGCATGGTCAGGACGTCGAGCAGGCCCTGCGTCGGGTGTGATACGTCCGACTCGCCTGCGTTCAGGATGCTTACATGTGGCAACACATGCCGCGCAATGAAGGCGGGCACGCCGGCACTCGCATCGCGAACAACCATGATGTCGACGTGCATTGCCTCGAGCGTGTAGATCGTGTCGAGAATGCTTTCGCCTTTCTTGCGGGACGACGTATTGACGTCGAGATTGAGAACGTCGGCGCCGAGTCGCTTGCCGGCCAAGTCAAACGACGCACGAGTGCGCGTGCTGGCTTCGAAAAACAGGTTGGCGACCGAGCGGCCCACGAGCGACTGGCCACGGGCCGGCAATTCGCCCGGCTCGGTCAGGTACTGCTGGGCGTCATCGAGAATCTCGGTAAGCAGCGACTTGTCGAGACCCTTGAGAGTCAGAAGATGTCGCAAATTGCCGTTTGCATCGAGCTGCAGGGTGGCTTCGTCTTTGAGTACTTCGGTGGGGGCTGCAGTATTCATCGCGCCGAAATTCTACTCGCTTAGCAGGTATCTTTCAGCGATAAATACTGCAGCCGCACTATCGATCATCTCCTTCGAAATACGCCCCCGGGTGCCCGCCGCGCGTGCCTCCTTGAGAACGCGCTCGGCCTCGACCGATGAATAGCGTTCATCGACGGTACTGATGGGGAGCCCATAGCGTTCGAGTTCCCCGATAAAGGCCTCCACGTGTTGCTGAATCTCGCTCGGTGAGCCGTCGGCGTGGGCCGGCATACCCACGACCAGGTTCGTTGGCTGCCACTCTTTAATGAGTGCGGCGAGCTGTTGGTGGTCCACACCCGAATCGCGATTTTCGACAACGCCGAGCGGACTGGCCGACCCAGTCACATCCTGACCGACGGCCACGCCAATGCGTCGCAGCCCAAAGTCGAAAGCGAGAATCGTGCGGGGACGGGACAATTCAGGCGTGCCCGGCATCCGTGGACATAGAGGCGATATCGATGCCCAGGGTACGAGCTGCGGAATCCCAACGCTCCGCGAACGGGGTGTCGAATACGATCTCGGGCGTTGCAGGAACGTTGAGCCACGCGTTGGCGAGCATCTCATCCTCGAGTTGGCCCGGCTCCCAGCCTGCGTAGCCAATCGCCACGAGTGCATTGTCAGGTCCCTGACCCTTGGCCATCGCATCGATAATGTCGCGCGATAAAGTCAGGCGAATATCGTCCGATACCGCCAGCGTGTTCTCGTAGCTGTGCTCTGGTCCATGCAAGACAAAGCCGCGCTCCGCACCTACGGGTCCCCCGGACAGCACGGGACTGCTGGCCGCATCGGGATCGGCGTCTTCCACGGAAAGTTGGTCAAACAGGCCGCCGAGCTTCAGCGTGGTTGGACGATTGATGACGATGCCGAGCGCACCTTCGTCGTTATGTTCACAGATCAGGGTTACCGTTGTGCTGAAATTCGGGTCCAGCATGCCCGGCATGGCGATAAGTAGCTGATTTACCAAGGAGTCGTCGGCTTGCATATGGACAGTATCTGCCCATCAGTCGTTGCGTACAAGTTGCTCCGTGAACAGGAACTTGTATTCGAATGCGACCGTATCGTATTCGCTTGCCATTGACGCCGGAAACTCGTTAAACGGTGACGCACGCTGAATGATATCGACGGATGCGAGATCCAGGATGGCGGAGCCGCTGGTCTTGCTGACCGTCGCATCGAGCAATTCGCCGTTCTCGCCAATCCTGACCAATAATGTCGGGCTACCAGTCAGGTTGGGCAGGTCACCGAGTTCGGGAAGGTAAGCGGCGCCCACGGCTTCAATGCGTCGCTTCCAGGCATCGAGGTAAGCAGCCGCCACGGACTCGCGGGTGTCGGCTGAAATAATGAGTTGCTGGGGATCGTCGTCAGTCAACAGGAAGCTCGCCTTGTCTTCCTGCGGCAGCGGCAACGTAACTTCGCTGCCGGCCTCCATGGCGACGGCCACGGTGTCCTGCGATTGCGGGTCGGTACGCGGATCGACGGCGACCTCGCGATCGCTTGTATTCTCCGAGGCCAGCACCTCGTCCGCCGAGCGCTCGTGTGCCCGTGCATCGGTGAGCGCCGCGCCATCCTCACGTCCGGGGTTGTCGACGGGCATGGCACTTTGCAGCGGCGCGGACGGGCGAATCTGATCGGTAATGTTGCCGCTGCCTTTCTGGCTTGCCTGCGCGAGGTACGCGGCTTCGTCGGGGCGGTCGATCTGCTGGTCGGGGTCGGCCACGATTGTGACCTCGAGCGAGATTGCGTCGGCAAACGGGTCGGTCAGCGCGGCATTAAACGTGACCCCGATGATCAGGATTCCGTGCACCAGCGCGGCCAGGAACAACATGGCTGGCAGCCGGTCGGGCACGATCGGCGTCATGAGCCGCAGCTCATCCAGAGGGTCGACTGTTATAAAGGGGTTCGCCATATTCGCGCGAATACTCTGCCATTTTGTTTACATAAACAAGAACCTGCGTCGCAAAAATGGGGTGACTGGCACCGTATTACTTCAATTTCTGCGATGCGTAGATGGCGTCGAACAAGAGGCCCGCAATATTCAGGCCGAATTGCTTGTCGAGTTCCCGAATGCCCGTAGGGCTCGTGACATTGACCTCGGTCAGGAAATCACCGATGACATCGATCCCTGCGAACAAGACGCCGGCATCACGCAGATACGGGCCCACCTGTTCACAGATTTCGAAGTCACGCCCCGACATCTTCTGCCCTTTGGCAACGGCGCCGGCAACCATGTTGCCGCGGTTATCGTCACCGGTCGGAATCCGGGCGAGCGCATACGGAACAGGCTCACCCTGAATGAGGAGAATGCGTTTGTCGCCTGCCCTGATCTCAGGGACGAATACCTGGCACATGGCGAATCGCGTGCCATAGTCGGTGAGCGTTTCAAAGATGACGTTTGCGTTCTTGTCACCTTTCTTCACGACGAAAATGGAACGCCCGCCCATGCCATCGAGAGGCTTGGCGACGACGCGACCATGTTCGGCGAGAAACGATTTCATTTCGGCCATTGAGCGAGTGATCAGGGTTGTCGGCGTGATTTCCGGGAACCAGGCCGTATATGCCTTTTCATTCATATCCCGAAGCGCCTGCGGCGCGTTGACGATGAGGGCACCATCCTTCTCTGCCCGGTCCAGGATATACGTCGTGTACACGTATTCCATGTCAAACGGCGGGTCCTTGCGCATCAGGATCGCGTCGAGATCACCCAGTTCGATTTCCTGGCGTTCCCCGAGCGAGTACCAGTCGTCGTTGTCATCGCGAACGTGCAAAAGTGTCGACTGGCCCAGCGCCTTGCCCGACAGCAACCTGAGATCCTTCTGCTCGAAATAGTGGATTTCCGCGTTGCGGCGCTCCGCTTCCAGCAGCATCGCGAGCGACGAATCCTTGTAGGGGGTGATCGAGTCGATCGGGTCCATCACGATGCCGATTTTCAAGGATTTTTCAGTCATCTCTAGCCGATATTTCGATGTCGGGGCCGAAGGCGTTTTACTATACAGCGAAAATACGCGTAAGCGCCCGAATTTCGGCGATTTTGCACATCGCGGCGCGCGTCGTAGCGGGAGTTATGTCAATATGGTAAAAGTCGGTTTTCAACGTGGGGAAATTCGGTGACCAGTAACGTGTCCAAGTCCTTCAGTGGACTAAAGATCCTTGTAATTGACGATAGCAAGACCATTCGTCGGACTGCTGAAACCTTGTTGTCCAAGGAAGGCTGCCAGGTATTTACGGCAATCGACGGGTTCGATGCACTTTCAAAGATTGCGGATCACCGGCCTGACCTCATTTTCGTGGACATCATGATGCCGCGTCTGGACGGCTACGAAACCTGTTCGCTGATCAAGCACAACAAGACCTTCAAGGAAACGCCCGTAATCATGCTGTCGTCCAAAGACGGACTGTTTGACCGTGCTCGCGGCCGTATCGTGGGTTCCGAACAATACCTGACCAAGCCATTCACGAAAGACGAGTTGCTTGGCGCAATTTCCAACCAGATCAACTGAGGACTCTGAGGATGGCAGTGGTTCTAATCATCGACGATTCGCCCACCGAGCTGCATTTGTTTCAGAATATGCTCGAGAAGGCCGGCTTTGACACGCTCGTGGCCGACAGCGGTGAAGAAGGAATCCGGCAGGCGATAACGTCGCGCCCGGATTGCATACTCATGGATGTCGTCATGCCTGGCATGAATGGCTTTCAGGCGACGCGCAAGCTGACAAAGGATCCGGCCACAGAGTCCATTCCCGTCATCATGATCACCACCAAGGACCAGGAGACTGACAAAATCTGGGGCATGCGCCAAGGCGCTGTCGAATACCTGGTCAAGCCGGTGGCAGACAACGAACTGGTCGCGAAAATCCACTCGGTGATGGCCGCATAAGGTGCCTGGTTCTGCCGAACTCGCAGCTCTGGTAGAGCAACCATTCGAGTTGCTTCTCGAAATGGAGCGGCGCGCCCGTGCCGCGCACGCCGGGCAGGGTGCGGGTGCGGCATCGGCAGAGTGGGTGGGCGTCGGCTTTCGGATTGGCGAAGAGCAGTTTGTCGCCAGTCGTGACCAGGTACGCGAAGTCCTGATGCTGCCGGATGCAATTACGCGGGTTCCGGGTGCGAATCGCTGGTTGTTGGGTATCGCCAATCTTCGCGGTCATCTGCTGCCGCTCATTGACGTCAAACTGCTGCTGGGCAGTGGCCGAACAACCTTGAGGCGTACTACGCGCGTCATCTCAGTCAATCATCGTGAAGTACCGGCCGGCCTTGTCGTGGACGAAGTCCTTGGGTTCCGGCGCTTCATGGATCACGAATTCTCAAACGAGACAGCCGAGACTATTGTCCGCTGTGATCGTTTCCTCGGCGGGACCTATCAGCGGGGCGATGAGTCCTGGCCCGTTTTCAACTTGTTCGACCTGGTCGAAAGCAACATGTTTCTGCAGGCAGCTGCGGAGTAGAAGGTCTGAAGAACTATGGCCACAAAAACTGACAATGCGTCTACTTTCAAAATCGTTGCCGGCCTGATTGCGGTTCTGTTGATCGCTGCTGCCGGGCTGGTTTACCTGCAGTCAGAGAGTGGTGGCAGTTCCTCCGGACCGGAACTCGCGGCGTTATCGCAAGCAATCCCATCGCAGGCGGCACGAGCACTGGATGGAGAGGATGGCGCATTCGACCAGCTCGATGCCAGTATAAAGAAAGTGGCTTCGCTGCGACGTGGCGGTGCGCCAGGACGCTCCGCAGACTGGCAGCAACTAGAGTCACAGGCCTCGGCGATACTCGCAAAGCGCTCGGACGTTGACGCAGTGCATACGGCAGCGAAGCAACTGCTTACTGATGCGACTGCTGTGCTTGGCGGCTCCAACGAACTCCTCGATCGTTCCGGAGCGACGGCGATCATCCAGGAATTTCAGCAGCGTGCTGATCAGATCCGGCAGGCCGCCGCCACGCTGCCGAATGGAGGTGACAGCGCCGCCAATGCGATCGTGAAAAACGTTGCTTTCCTGCGCGATGTGGTCAACGGGCTTAATGGCGATGACAGCGATCTTGATATTCGCCCGCTCACCGACGACGGCCGTGCGATGGCGCTCGCACCAGTGCTGCCCGTCATTGCCAGTCTCGAAGATCAGTCTGCATCGCTGAGCGCAAGCATCGGCCGGATCGCGGGACTTGGCGCCACCCGGACGCAACTTGAGGCAAGTGCGAATGCATTGCTGAGTTCGGCGTTTGGCTCGTCGGGCGGCAACAGCCTGTTACCGGCGATTCTCAATGTTCCGTGGATTCCTATCGGCATGCTGGGCCTGGCAATCCTGTTGTTGCTGGGGCTGCAGCTGTTGCATGGCAAGAGCGCGGTGTTTGAACGTGCCGCGAAGGAGCAGGCAGAACAGAACGAACGCAACCAGCAGGCTATCCTGCGTCTTCTCGATGAGATGGGCAGCCTCGCTGATGGTGATCTGACCGTGGAGGCTACCGTCACGGAGGACATCACGGGCACGATCGCAGACTCGTTCAACTTTGCGATCGAGGAACTTCGCAAGCTCGTGGCAACGGTCAACGATACCGCCCTTATGGTCGACATGGCCACCAAGCAAACAGAAAACACGGCCGCACATCTTGCCAAGGCTGCTGACAATCAGGCGAAAGAAATCAATGCTGCGACCGAGTCGATTGTGTCGATGGCTGCGTCTATCGAAGAAGTCTCCGGCAATGCCGAGAGGTCGTCGGATGTTGCACGGCACTCTGTGGAAGTTGCTCACAAAGGCGGCGAGGCCGTTCGGCGAACAATCGATGGCATGAACGCGATTCGTGAAACGATTCAGGAAACCTCGAAACGCATCAAGCGTCTCGGAGAGAGTTCGCAGGAAATTGGCAACATCGTAGAGCTAATCAATGACATTGCCGAGCAGACGAATATTCTCGCACTGAACGCGTCCATCCAGGCGTCGATGGCCGGTGAAGCTGGCCGCGGGTTCGCGGTTGTTGCCGACGAGGTACAGCGCCTCGCGGAGCGTTCGACGAATGCAACCAAACAGATCGAGGTGCTCGTACGGACGATTCAGGCCGATACGAATGAAGCCGTAGTATCGATGGAACGCAGTACGACAGACGTTGTTGGTGGCGCGCTTCTGGCCGAGAATGCGGGCGCCGCGCTCGATGAAATCGAGCAGGTATCGAACCAGATTGCCAGTCTCGTGCAGAACATCTCGAGTTCGGCGCGCCAGCAGGCTGGTTCGGCGGCCGACGTGACGCGGCGAACGACACGGCTCAGGGAAATCGGCGATCAGACCGGAAAGGCGACGACGGCAACTGCAGCGTCGATTTCCAAGCTCTCTGAGCTGGCGACGCAGCTCAGGAAGACTGTCGAAGGATTTGCGCTGCCGTCGGATATGATGCAGGCGAGCGCGCTGACGCGCACGTCATCCAATGCGGCTCCGCCAGCGGCGGCGCCGAAACCCCAGGCGAAAACAGGATAAGGCGCGCCAGGCGCGGTATTCGCGAGTGACACGGACGACTAAATGACGGGTGACACGGGCATTCATGAGCAGATGATCGGCGACGACGGCGGGCAGGGAACCGTCAACGCGCTGTCGATCGTCAGTGCGGAGCTCATGGAGACGATTCGCAATGCGCATCTGGCGCTCGAGGATTGTGTCGATGGCCGAGGCGGCACGGCTGCATTGGTCAGGTCTGGTGAGCTTCTGCATCAGGCGAGCGGCGCACTTCGCATGTCGGAGACCTTCGGCGCGGCGCTGCTCGTCGAGGAAATGGAACTGTGTTGCAAGTTCCTGACAGCCTTGCGGTCAGGCAAAGGACGTGAGGATGGCCTCGATGCGCTGACGCGCGCCATGGTGCAACTGCCGATCTATATCGAGCGCCTGCTTGGTGGTGGCCGCGATATCGCGCTTGTCTTACTGCCCATACTCAACGACCTTCGAGCTGCTCGCGGCAAGCCTTTGTTATCCGAAGGCACCCTGCTGTTGCTCAATCTCTCGCCGACGCGATCGATAGACAAGCGCGGTGAACGTGAAGGTACCGGCGAAGACCCGGTCGTCATCGCGAAGCGTTTGCGACCCAAGTTCCAGCTCGCATTGCTCGGCTGGATCAAGGGCGGGGATAGTCAGCGCCATCTCGAGACATTGGGCAAAGTTGCCGCCGCTCTTGAACACTCGGCGACGCGCGATGATATGTACCAACTGTGGATGATCGTCGGCGGGGTTCTCGAATCACTGCAGAATGGCGGGCTCGAAACGTCGGTGGCGTTAAAGCGCCTGCTCGGCCAGGCAGACCGGCAGCTGAAATACGTGATCAACGAGGGGCTACTCGCTTTCGAGAACCACCCTGTCGATGATCTACTGAATAATCTCCTCTACTACGTCGCGCGTTCGTCAAGTGCGGGCGAGCGAATCAGCGCAATACGCGCGGCCTTCAACCTGGCCGAATTGATGCCGAGCGACGAGCAGGTAGAGCACGCGCGTGAAGCGTTGTCCGCGCCGAGCGCCAAGCTCATGGAGACGGTCGGATCCGCGATTCGTGAGGACCTGAGTAGCGTCAAGGATGTCCTTGATATCTTTGTTCGTACGGGGATGAACAAGTCGTCAGAGCTTGTGCCGCAGCTCGAATTGCTAAAGAAGATCAGCGACACCCTGGGCGTTCTGGGACTTGGCCAACTGCGTGGCGACATTGACGGTGAAATTGATCGTCTCAAGACCGTCGTTGAGCAAGGCGGCGTCGCAAATGATCGGGTCATTCTGGATATTGCATCCACGCTGTTGCGAGTCGAAGATCGTCTGGAGCAACAACTTATACGCCTGACACTACCGGCAGCCCCCGACGCGGGGGCTGGTGATGATGAGTCACCCGAAAACGCGGAGAACTTCCGCAAGGTCGCCGAGTCCGTCATGCGCGAGTGCATTATCAATCTCGCACGCATCAAGGAAACCATCAGCCAGAGTCTTGCCGCGGAAGCGCCATCCAGCGGTCTCGACAATATTCCATCTTTGATCGGCGGTATCAAAGCCGGCCTGCTCATGCTCGACAAGACTCGCGCCATGGAAGTTGTCGACCGCGTTGGTAGCCTTGTTACAAAAGTTCTGAATGTCGGCGGTTCAGCGCAGTTGACGCAGAAGGAAACCGACCGGCTCGCCGATGCGATCGTGAGCATTGAGTACTACATGGAAACGGTCAAAGCCGGCCGTAGTGAACCGTGGTACATGCTGGACAATGCGGAGGCCTGCCTTGCAGTGCTTCGTGATGTCGAGCACAGAACGCAGCTCGCAGAATTCAGGGAACCGGATCAGGTTGCCGCGACGCAAAAGCTCGAGGTTCTCGATGTCGAAGCCGCAGGGCAACGCGCGATTGCGGAAGCAGCCGCGGATGCGCCGCAGATGCAGGCGACCGAGGTTATGCCGCTTCCTGTTATCGCGCCCGATGCGGAACACATGGATCCGGAGATCCTCGAGTTGTTCATCGAGGAAGCGAAGGAAGAGATTGCGTCAATCAAGCGCCACCTGCCTTCCTGGACGGCCTCGCCGGACGATCTGGAGATGTTGATCACAACGCGCCGGTCGTTCCACACGCTCAAGGGCAGCGGGCGCATGGTCGGTGCAGAGCGCATTGGCGAATACTGTTGGGCCGTAGAAAACCTGCTTAATCGACTGATCAACCGGACACTGAAGCGGACACCGCCCATGGTGGACTTCATTGTTGAGGCCGCGGCCGCAGTTCCTGAACTCGTCGAGCAACTCGAGGTGGGTACGAATCCCACAGCCGACATCAGCCTTCTGATTGCGCGTGCCCATGCGTTCGCTGACGGAGATCCGAATGCGGCCGTGTTGACAATTAGTCGACCCGCGAGCGAGGAGCCGGTCAAAGAAGAGCCGGCGCTCGAAATGGACCCCGTTCTGTACGACATCTTCTCGAAGGAGACGGCGGGCCATCTCAAGGTTATCTCTGATTACCTGGATGCCTGCGAGGGCCATCATCCTCCGTTTGACGTTACTGACAAGTTGTACCGTGCGTGCCATACGCTGCACGGCAGCGCCAACATGGCGAATGTTGAGCGCGGCGTTGCCGTCGCTGCTGCATTGAACCGTTTCGTCAGGCGCGTGTACGACCACAAGATTGGATTTCAACGGTCCGGACTTGATGCGCTGCGCGCCGCCTCGCGTGCGATCAATACTATTGTTGGGGACATAAATAATCCCGATCGGGATCGTGCCGATTTTTCTGCGCTCATTGAGCACATTACCAAGCTGACAAGTGCAGTGCAGGTGGAGCCGGTTTCTGAAGCTGATGCAGAGGAAATGCCGTTAGCCCCGATGGAGCAACTGCTCGACGAGGTTCCTGCACCTGTCGCCGAGGTCGTGAGCGACGAGGTGGAATACGATGCCGAAATTGCCTCGATCTTCACCGAGGAGTCCGCGGAGTTACTCGAGTCGGCCGACAAGGCACTGATCGAGTGGGTCAAGGAACGCACAGCACAGCCGATGGAAGAGCTGAAGCGCCACTTGCACACGCTGAAAGGCGGAGCACGCATGGCCGGTATTACGGCGATGGGGAATCTGAGTCACGATATCGAAGCATTGCTGATTTCGGTGGACGATGGCCGTGTGAAAGCGACGCCGGCGGTTGAGGACCTGTTGCAGCGCAGCATTGACGAGCTGCACCGTATGCGCGACCTCGTGATTGCGAGTAAGCCCGTGCGTGCCGCTGCCGACCTGGTACAGCGAATTCAGCATGCAAACGCAGGGTTCGAGGTGGCCGACGATGCCGAAGTAGAGTGGGCACCGGATGACACGAGGGTCGAAGACACTCCATCTGCCGAGTTCACGATCGAGCCGGAAGACACGGTCAGCATGGTCATCGTCGATTCACCCCTTGCCGACGAGCTCGCGGAAATTGGCGTAAAACCTGAAAAGCCGGTTGAGCCAGGGATTGCGCAAGAACCAGAAACTGAACCAGAACCCGAGCCGGAACCCGAACCCGAAGCAGAGCCTGAGCCTGAGCCAGAACCCATAGTGGAGCCGGAACCGGCGCCACCGGCGAGAGAAACAGCACGGCCGCCGGCCGATATGCGGGCCTTGCGCACGCCGGACCAACGCCAGGAATTTGCGCGCGTTGACGCCGATCTGCTCGAGGATCTGCTCAATGCTGCCGGCGAGATCAGCATTTATCATTCGCGCCTGAACCAGCAGGTCAACCTGTTTGAGTTCCACGTTGAGGAGCTCGAACAAACGGTTGCCCGCCTGCGCGAGCAGCTGCGCAAGCTCGAGATTGAAACGGAAGCCCAGATAATGCACGGCCACCAGGACACGCTCGTGGCCCGCGATTTCGATCCACTTGAACTCGATCGCTACTCCAACATCCAGCAGTTGTCACGGGCGCTGGCCGAATCCGCAAATGACCTCGGTAGTCTCAAGGACCTGTTGAAGTCCGTGACGACGGAAGCAGATGGTCTGCTCCTGCAGCAGTCACGTGTCACTGCCGAGCTTCAGGACGGTCTCATGCGCACCCGGATGGTGCCGTTTCAGCGCCATGTGCCTCGTCTGACGCGACTCGTGCGTCAGGTAGCCGAGGAGGCTGGCAAGCGAGCCGAACTTGCGGTCGAAGGGGCCTCGGGCGAACTTGATAGGCAAGTACTCGACAAGATGCTGCCACCATTCGAGCATATGTTGCGCAATGCCGTCGTCCACGGCATCGAGGATGCCGCCGACCGCCAGGCTGCGGGCAAACCTGCCGTAGGCCGAATCACGATCCGACTGCACAGAGAAGGTGCCGAGATGGTCATTGACGTCGCCGACGATGGCGCCGGTCTCGATGTCGATTCGATTCGCCGCAAAGCTTATGAGCTGGACCTGCTCACGGCGGATAGCAAAGTCAGTGACGAAGAGATCATGGACCTGGTGTTGAAGCCGGGCTTCTCGACAGCCGGTGCCGTGACGCAGTCTGCCGGGCGCGGCGTGGGTATGGATGTGGTCGCCAATGAGGTGAAGAAGCTTGGTGGGTCGCTGCGCATATCATCGGTTACCGGTCAGGGCACAAACTTCACGGTGCGGCTGCCATTCACACTGGCGATTACGCAGGCACTGATCGTCCGTACGGGCGAGGAGGTCTATGCCTTGCCGTTGCCAACCGTAGAAGGTGTCGCACGCATTCCACGCCGTGAACTCGAGAGCCTGCTGAGTCACAGCGAGCCGAGTTACCAGTACGGTGAACAGGAATACAAGTTCCGCCACCTGGGCATGTATCTTGGTGGACAGGCCGCGAAGCTGCCAGAAGATGAAACGTCAGTGCCGATCATACTGGTCCGTGCAGGCGAGTATTCGGCCGCCCTGCTCGTTGACGAAATGCTTGCCAGCCGGGAGATCGTCGTCAAAGCAGTCGGTCCGCAGCTGGCCGGCATTCGCGGCATCTCGGGCGCAACGATTCTCGGCGATGGTCGCATCATCCTGATTCTCGATATCCACGCGCTCGTGCGCACCGGAGCGCCCGTTGTCGAGATCAAGAAAGCGGCGCCGACGCCCAGCGATGACCGCCCGCTTGCGCTCGTTGTCGATGACTCGATCACGGTTCGGCGTGTAACGGAGCGCTTCCTGCACCGCAGCGGATTGCGGGTTGAAACGGCCAAGGACGGACTCGACGCAATCGCAGTCATGCGTGATCACAAACCCGACGTCATCCTGCTCGACATTGAGATGCCCCGCATGGACGGTTATGAATTCGCGTCTCACGTGCGCAATGATCCACGCATCGCTGATGTGCCAATCATCATGATCACGTCGCGCGTCGGCGATAAGCATCGTGCTCGCGCGATCGAACTGGGCGTAAACGACTACCTCGGTAAGCCCTATCAGGATGCGCAGCTTCTCGAGGCGATACGCCGGCAACTTGAAGAAAAAGGGATTGAACTGCCGTGAGCAGCGAAACCGAAGAACTATATAGCTTGCTCATTCCGCTGTCCGAGGATCGCCTGATCGTGCCGCGTGCCTGCGTTGCGGAGGTCGTTCGTTTCACGGCGCCGGAGCACGAGGCTGGAGCGCACGCCTGGATGATGGGCAGCGTCAACTGGAATGGTCGTTCGTTACCGGTGGCGTCGTTTGAAGGCGCCTTGGGCAAGGACGTCCCGGTAACGACGGGCCGAACGCGAATCGTGGTTTTTAACGCCACCACCGGGCAGCTGAAGACGGGCTATTTTGGCGTGTTGACGCAGGGCTTTCCGCAGCTCGTGCGTGTAAACGAAGATGTGTTGCAGCTACACACGACGGAAGGTTGGCCGAAG
>Ga0224509_10000228_pt1 | contig 15054 bp, 12 predicted proteins | sample SF_Jan12_sed_USG_5_FD_170158 | JGI IMG/M metagenome (GOLD analysis project Ga0224509, IMG submission 170158) | Sediment microbial communities from San Francisco Bay, California, United States - SF_Jan12_sed_USGS_24 | ecosystem: Environmental > Aquatic > Marine > Sediment | place: USA... | reverse complement strand
GCGTTCGCGCGCGATACGCCAGCTCGATCGACGGGCGCGCATCTTCGATGCCGTGGCCACGGCCGGCGAGAATCTCCTCATAGACCGTGGTGTGTAGGTCCCGAAAGCCCGTCGAAAACTCGATCGCTTCGTCATCCATCAGAATCGAACGGTAAGCGTGCCCGCCCTCGGCGCGCACGTGCTCCGGGAGATCGCTCTCATCGATAGACAGAAACCACCGAACGTTGGCGTGCTCGAGCTCCATCACGCCGCTGACGCGGTCGGGCTCTCGCGCGTGAATCTCCAGGTGCGACATCGGACCGAAAACCCAGAGCATCAGATCGAACAAGTGAATACCGATGTTCATGGCGAGGCCGCCCGATTTCTCCTCTGAGCCTTTCCAGGAGTGGCGGTACCACCGCCCCCGTCGGGTCATGTAGCTCAGGACGACGTCTCGCTTCTTCTCCTGTGGGTTCTCTTGGATGCGTTTCCTGAGCGCCAACAACGAAGGCAGGTACCGCAACTGCAAGACGGTGCGAATGTCGGCATCGTGTTCGCGCTCGAGCGCCTGAAGCTGATCGAGATTCCACGGGTTGATCACGAGCGGCTTCTCGCAGATGGCGTGTGCATTGACCCGCAGCGCAAGCCTCACATGGGCATCGTGAAGATAGTTCGGCGTACAGATGCTCACGTAGTTCACGGCGTTCAACGCGCCCTCTCGCCGCCGCTTCTCGAGGAACCGATCGAACCGCTCGACCTCGGTGAAGAACGATGCATCCGGAAAGTAGCCATCTATCACCCCCACGGAATCGTAGGGGTCGCAGGCTGCGATCAACCTGTTGCCGGTTTCCCGAATGGCGGCAAGATGGCGTGGGGCTACGAATCCAGCCACCCCCAAAAGTGCAAAATTCGCCATGTCGCCAGTTATCACGGGGTGAGTCGGTTTTCCAAATGACGGACGAAAGCGACCAAAGCCTCACCGGCAAGCCGTTGTCTTGAGGATTGAGGACCGCACATGCTACGCAAAAGAGAGGTGGGGAGCGCAAAGATGCGCGAAGGGGCAACACAGACGCGCAAGCCTCGCGTGGCTCACGTCACGACGGTGGACTTGTCTTTGCGATACCTGTTGCTCAACCAACTCCAGCGGATTCAAGCCGAAGGCTACGAGGTCTTCGCGATCAGCGCGGATGGACCAGACGTGCCCGTGGTGGAGGCAGCCGGGATCCGCCATTTCGCTGTGCCGATGACCCGCCGAATTACCCCGATTGCGGACCTGCGGTGCCTTTGGAATCTCTTCCGAATCATGAGGCGCGAGCGGTTCGATGTGGTGCACACACATACCCCCAAGGCAGGACTCCTCGGACAATTGGCAGCCCGGCTCGCCGGTGTGCCAACCGTCGCCAACACACTTCACGGCTTCTATTTCCACGACGACACGAAGCCCTGGCTGAGGCGCTTCTACATCTGGATGGAGCGTGTCGCGGCCAAATGCTCGGACACCATCCTCTCCCAGAACCGGGAAGACATGGCCACCGCCACAGCAGAGCGCATCGCAAGTCCTAAGCAACTGAAGTGGCTCGGCAATGGGATCGATGTGGCGCGATTTGATCGTCGGCGCCTGGCGGACAGCACCCTCGACGATCTGCGAACAGAGATCGGTATCGATTTGAGCGCGCCCGTCGTTGGATTCGTAGGCCGCCTGGTCGAGGAAAAGGGCATCCTGGACCTCCTGCAAGCCGCCAAAGTGGTGATCGAGGCACTCCCCAACGCGCAGTTTCTGATCGTCGGCCCGTACGACAAAGAAAAACCGGATGCATTACGGCCAGAGGTGGCCCGCCTATATGGTGTCGCCGCCAACTGCCGCTTCGTCGGCATGCGCAACGACATGCCGGAGCTCTATGCCCTGATGGACGTTCTGGTGCTCCCTTCCTATCGCGAGGGTTTTCCGCGCGCGCCAATGGAGGCGTCGGCGATGGGGATCCCGGCGGTGGTGACGGACATCCGTGGGTGCCGGGAAGCGGTCGACCACGGCGAAAACGGACTGCTTTTTCCGATAGGGGACCCCGACGCGCTCGCTCGGTTCTTGATCGAGCTCCTGGGAGATGACGAGCGGCGGGCACAGATGGGTGTCAAGGGACGCCGAATCGCAGAGGATCGCTTCGACGAGCAAAAGGTCTTCGACCGAGTCCTCGGCGAATATGAGAGGCTACTCCGGTGACCTTTTACCGGCGAATCGGGAAGCGTGTGCTGGACCTCGGGCTTGCCGTGCCCGGCCTGGTCGTGCTCACACCCATTGGTCTGGCGCTTGGAGCGCTGATTCGGCTGAAGCTCGGTAGTCCAGTGTTGTTCCGACAACAACGGCCAGGTCGAGATGGCCAACTTTTCGAGCTGATCAAGTTCCGAAGCATGAGTAACGCGCGAGGCGCGGACGGAGAGCTGCTTCCAGATGAAGAGCGGCTGACGCCGTTCGGTATGCGCTTGCGTCGCATGAGCCTCGACGAGCTCCCTACCCTGTGGAACGTCGTGCGCGGGGACATGAGCTTGGTGGGGCCTCGTCCTCTGCTCGTACAGTACCTCGACCGGTACACCCCGGAGCAGCGCCGGCGCCACGAAGTCGCGCCGGGCATTACCGGGTGGGCGCAGATCAATGGCAGGAACGCGATCAAGTGGAAAGAGAAGTTCGAGCTCGACCTGTGGTACGTCGAAAACCAGTCGCTGCGAACCGATTTAACGATACTTTTCCGAACCGTGGCGCAGGTGCTAAGCCAACGAGGCATCTCGGCTGAGGGGCACGTGACAGCGCGGGAGTTCATGGGGAGCAACGATGAATAGGTTCGTGAGCGCCGAGCAGAATTCACGGATCTATCTATCGCCACCGGACATGTCCGACCGGGAGCGAGCGTCCCTGATGGCGGCCTTCGACTCGAACTGGATCGCACCGCTCGGTCCCGAGGTCGACGCATTCGAGCGGGAGCTGGCCATCCGCACCGGAGTCTCCGCGGCAGCAGCCCTGAGCAGTGGAACGGCCGCGCTTCACCTCGCGTTGGTTTTGCTGGATGTGGGACCGGGAGACGAGGTGTGGACCTCGACGTTGACGTTTGCCGCGACAGTCAACGCGATCCGATACGTGGGCGCAACACCTGTCTTCATCGACAGCGAACGCGCGAGCTGGAACATGGATCCGACGCTGCTACACGAGGCCTTGCAGGACGCGGCTGTCCGGGGCTCGCTCCCTAAAGCGGTCATCGCCGTCGATCTGTACGGCCAGTGCGCGGACTACGATGCGATCCTCGGAGCGTGCGAAGAACATGGCGTTCCAGTGGTCGAAGACGCCGCCGAGGCACTCGGGGCGACGTATCGAGATCGCCCTGCAGGCTCGTTTGGAGCCATCGGCGTGCTGTCCTTCAACGGGAACAAGATCATGACGACGAGCGGCGGTGGGGCGTTGCTCAGTGACGACGTGACCCTCGCGGGGCGAGCTCGGCACTTGGCATCTCAGGCCAGGCTGCCCGCGGCGCACTATCAGCACGAAGAAGTCGGCTACAACTATCGACTGAGCAATCTGCTCGCCGCGGTCGGCCGAGCACAGCTCACGCGGTTGGACGAGTTCGTCCAACGGCGACGCGAGATCAATCGAAGGTATCGGGCGGCGCTCCAGGGGATCGACGGAATCGCTTTCCTGCCCGAAACACCGGGTGGCCGCTCTACGTGCTGGCTCACTTGCGTCTTGCTCGACGACGAGCGCCTCGGGGTCGGACCCGAGCAGATCCGTGAGCACCTAGAAACCCACAACGTCGAAGCACGCCCCGTCTGGAAACCGATGCACCTACAGCCGGTGTATCGAGGCTGCCGCGTGGTTGGCGGTGCGGTCGCGGAAGACCTATTCCGCCGCGGACTTTGTCTGCCAAGCGGGTCGACCCTCTCCGAGGAAGCACAGCGGCGCGTAGTCGATGGGTTCCTCGAAACACCTCGGCTGCGACGCAGCGAGACGTGAGCTACTCGATGATGCGTGGATTCGTCCTCTTGCGGAGCAAGAAGAGTTGAATCGGTGCGTACGTTCCGCGAGGGGGTTGGTCCGCAAAGAATCGCACGAAATGGGTGTTGTACTTGAGGTCTGTCCGGGTTACCGCGGGGTAGACCACACGACTGATGAAGTAGTACGAACTGAGGAAGTGCTGGGGAACCCCAGCAAACGACTGCGTGTCGACCACCTCGAAGTGCTTCGCCGCTTCCTGCCGGAAAGCTGCTTCTTCGAACCATAGATTGTGGTAGGCCTCCGCGTTCGGCTCGAGTCCCAGTTCGGCGCGTGCTTCGTTCAGGCAATTGAGCCCGTCTTTGAAGGCCTCGATGCAGAGGTAGTACCCGCCCGGACGGAGGACCCGCGCGATCTCCGTAAGCGCCTCCCACTGGTGTTCTCGATCCATCAGGTTGATGATGACCCTCTCGCCAACAACGAGGTCGAAGGTCTCACCCTCGAAGTCGAGCGACCGGACGTCACCGTGGGCCACATCGCAATTGGCAATGCTCCTGCTTTTGGCCAGCTCAACCATCGGCTGGCTGAAGTCGCGGCCGGCCAACTTCAAGTCCGGATAGCGTGTCCGCAGTACGTCGAGCAACACGCCGTTTCCGCAGCCAATTTCGAGCAGCTGACCGGGCTGCTGAACGAGTTTGTCGAGCACCGTCGTGATCGCTTCGATCTCCTTACGACGTGTCGTAGTGTCCTCCATCGTCGACGTTTCGGACAAGCCATGCTGCTCCGCCACCTGCTCATAGTGCTTCGTGACGGTTGCCTCGTACGTGTTGCTCATTGCATCTCGCTCCATTGATTGTTCGAAGGGTGCGCCCTCGACTCCGAGCCCCAATCTGCAATGGGGCGTACGGAACCGCAACCGGTGTATCGCTAGTCGGAGAGCACGTCTCGAAACAGGGCGTCGTACCGCGCGGCACCCGAATCCAATGAGAAATGCTCCTCTGCGGCAAGTCGGGCCCGAACCAGAGCCCCAGCCTCCGGAACGCCGCCCGCTATGAAATCGACGGCACGCTCGAGCGAGTCACTCGAAAGATCGTCGAGCACCATTCCGCTGCCAGTCCTGTTCACCCAATCTGTCACTTCGGAGTTCGCTCCGTGACCGATCGGCGCAACGCCGGCCGCGAAAAATTCCCCGAGCTTGGTCGGCATCGATGCCCGTTTCGCTTCGTTCGGAGTTACGAGAAGCGTCAAACCGAAGTCGATCCACGGAAGCCAAAGATGAATCTGGCTGTGAGCGACGCTAGTAATGAGACGGCGACTGGTCGGAATGGCGAACTCGTCGGCAAGCGAGCTCATTTCCGAGACCTGAGATGTGAGCGCAAGAAACTTCGCCTCGGGCACCCGATCCAGAGTCGATGCTGCCAGACGCAACGACGCACGATACTCGTACGAGGGATTGAGCGAGCCGACATAGGCAACGATCGTTCCACCGTTGAGGAAATCATTGGGAGCAGAATCTCGTTCCATCGTGAACTTCGTATAGTCCACGCATGTCGGGATGCAGATCGAGCGCTCTCGAGGATGCTGCCTTCCGAACCGGCCATTTCTCACGTCTTCTGCTGCGAGCTCGGTCAGTGTGACGACGCCACTGGCTCGCTCGTACAGCTCTCGTTCAACGCGCCTCGCAATCGCACGCGATGCGACGTCCTGAAACCAGAAGCCGGCTTCGATCTTTTCGTCGACCCAATAGCCTCGCGTATCAAAAACGTATGGGGCGCTCCCAAAAACATCCGCTGCAGCCGGGAAGAACGCGCCGAAATAGCTTCTGCAGTGAACGACGTTCGTGCGTTCCCGCACATCGCGAAGCATTGCCGTCATCGACAAGACGTTCCCGACCGCTCCGATGCGCCCGCGGCGATAGGGTCGATGCTGCCAGAGAATCCCACTCGAGGCCGTGCGCGTGCCGAGCCGGTCGAAGGCTTCCTGGTCCACGGGCTCCGGCTCGAGTGAAAGTATCGTGCATGCCCACCCCATGGCCTGAAGCCGCTCGCTAACCGCAAGTACCTGCGACTCACCAAGGGGCGTCGAGAGCCCATCAAGGGAAACCTGTGTGATGCGGCCGCGCATCTTCACGAGATGCACCGTCGTCGAGAACGCGGTAGATAGTCGCCGTGGAGGCTACCCATGAGCCATATTGGAATCGTCAGGCACAAGAACGCAAGCCAAGTCCGGATCCGGATGCCAGCAGCTGGCTGGCGCGATGCTTGGAAAAGCTGGGGCACGACGTGATCTGATGGCTCTGTTTGGACGCGTTCGAAATGTCCTTCGCGAGATCCGCGAATCCATGTTCCTGGCGCTCGGCACCTGGCGCCCGCGTCTGAGGGTCCCCGATCTGCATCGGTGGCGGCTGTATCGGCTGGCCGGTCTGCGGATGGAGGACAATAGCCGGTGTTCCCGAACGCTTGATTGAGAATTTGCCCCCTAGCAGCTGAAATGCCCATGCGGATTCTGTTCGTCTCCCCCTACTTCCCCATCCCTCAACGCAGCGGCGGCAAGGTCAGGGTCTTCCATGTCTTGCGCGAGCTCGCGCGGACCGACCAAGTGACGTTGGTTTGCTACTTGAGCGAGGAGTCCGAGCGGTTCGTCCAGGAGGTCGAGCGGTGGGGAGTCGAGGTGCGTTCGATTCCCAAAGAGATTCGCAGACGGCCTCTTGCAAGGCACGTGCGCTATCTCGCGACGCCGATTCCCTTCTCACTGGTCGATCCTGACCCCCTAATGCAGGATCTGGTGTGCGAGCTTTGGAAGGAGAGACCGTACGACGTCCTGCAAGTCGAGTTTCTCGCGATGGGCTACGTGGCCAGCCACCCGATGTTCGAGGGACGGCGCTTCCTCACACATCATTATTCAGCAACCGACCACTTTCAGCGCGTGCTGGGCATTCGGTCGAAGACGTCGCTACGTTATTGGTCCGACCTGATCGAGTCGATCAAAGTATCCCCGTACGAGCGTAAGATGCTCTCTCAATTCACGAGCGTGTTCGTCACATCCGAACAGGATCGCAAGCTCCTGTCGTCGGTCGCGCCCGAAGCAGCCCTGGTGGTGGCCAACAACGGTGTCGACGCAGATTTCTATCGACGCTCACTCCCGAACCACGACGCGAGGTCGAGACACCTCGTGAGCACGTGCAGCTTCAAGACCGACGCCAACATCGACTCCGTCGTGTGGTTCGTCGAGGAAGTCTGGCCGCTCATCCTTCGACAGGAGCCCGACGCACGCTACGAGATCGTCGGATACGACCCCCCCGAGGTGGTGCGAAGAGCGGCGGCTCGTTCATCGGGTGTCACCGTGAGGGGCGGCGTCGAAGACGTTCGGCCATGCTTGGAGGGCGCGGCGGCCTCGCTCATCACGATGCGCGCAGGCAGCGGCACCAAGATCCGCGCACTCACGAGCTTGGCCATGGGGTGCCCCATCATTGCGACACCGCTGGGCGCCGAGGGCCTGCAAGCCGGCGAACCCGAGGGGGTTTTGGTGCGCGAATCCCCCGAAGCGTTGGCAAGTCTTGCCATCGATCTTCTCAGGCACGGTGTCGCGCGGCCCACGCGAGAGCGGGCTCGGGCTCATGTAGAGCAGCACCACTCGTGGAAGAACGCGGTCGATACAATGCGGCGCTCCTACGAGGAGGCACTTTGCCGATGATGATCGAGCGCCCACGAGTGACTTTCGCCGTATTTGCCTACAATCAGGAGCGGTTTGTTACCGAGGCAATTGAGGGCGCACTCGCTCAAACCTACGAGCCGCTCGAGATCATTCTCTCGGATGATTGCTCTTCAGACCGCACGTTCGACATCATGCGGGAGATGGCGGCGGCGTACGACGGGCCTCACGATGTGAAGGCGCGGCGGACCGTGCAGAACGCAGGGCTGTTGAATCACGTCCTTGACGTTGCGAATGTGGCCGAGGGCGCTCTGCTGGTCGTGAGCGCGGGTGACGACATCTCCCTGCCTTCGCGCACCGGCGCTCTGGTGGACGCCTGGGCCATCAGAGCGAGTGGCGCGCTCTTTTCTTCGTATGTGCCGATGGGCAACGACTCGATGGTTCTCGAGCGCGATCCGAAGGCGCAAGGGCTCGAGAGAGCCATCCCCTTTTTGGGGGGCTCGGGCGAAAGCCTGCCACTGGTCCTCGGCGCGACGGCGGCTTACGACGTCGAGCTTCTTCGGAGCATTCCGAAGCCCTCGGCAAAGATCTTTCACGAAGACATCATCTTCACCAACATCACCCATCTGCGCGGCAGAGAGATCACGTACGTCGATACCCCTCTGGTCAAGTATCGGTTTGCCGACTTCTCAGGGGAAGATCGGTCGAGCATTCGCGACGCGTACCATGCAATTCTCGACTGGGAGATGCGCGCAAATCACAGACTCCGCGACTACAAAGACGTCCTCGCGTACATGGATGCCATCTTGACGGCCGAGGATGGCCCGAAGGAGAGGCAGCTATTGTCCGCGGAGCGGTCCGAGAACGGCTTCATGAACGACTTCGTAAACGGAGGCCTCCTTCGGCGATTCACGCTGCTGAGTCGATGCCAGGACCGTGCGCTATTGCGGTGGGCGCTTCCTCGCATGTTCGGCTTCCAGGTATTTTCTGGCGCAAAGGCGTTGCTTTCGCAGTGGCGAGATGGATTCGGAACATGAGCTGGGCCAAAACTGCGACGCACTTACTTGGCGCTTGTGTCGTGCTGGCCCTGAGCGTCGTTGTCTTCGACGCCCTGGCATACTTCCTCGTGCCTGACGATTGGGTCTCCTTCGTTCCGTACTATCGGTCAACACTGCAGACCCAAAATCTACCAACTCACGCGCGCGGCTATCCACGGGGATACTTTCGAGCAGACGAGGAGCTGGGTTTCGACGTTCAAGAGAACGTGCGTGATGCGATCCACGTGTTTCCCGAGGCGTCGATCCACATATTCTCGAACGACATCGGATGCTTTGACAGGAACACTCTAGAAGATTTGAAGCGAAGCAGCTCTTTCGACTATTTCGCCGGAGATTCCCAGACCTGGGGCTACGCCTCCTACGAAAAGAAGTTTCCAACCGTCTACGAAGCCGAGACCGGTCGTACGAGCGCAAAATGCGGGGTCACTCATACGGGGCAGTGGCATCAATACGACAAGTTCAAACGAATCGTCGGCCTGATTGGGCGCTATCCCGCCAGAGTATTCGTTGGGTACGTCGGAAACGATCCCTCGAATGATTTTGCGCATCCGCACAGCACCGTCATTCATGGCTTTCAAGTCGACACGGTCGAGGTGGATGGCACGACTATCGTTCCCAGGGACATGAGTGAGATCGAGAGGAAGATATCCAAGTGGTTGGCGACGAGCCCCGAGTCCGAAACACCCATCGATCGGGTCAAAGACCAGCTCAAGAAATGGTCGCTGACAGCGAACTTGTTCTACGTTGCCAAGCAACGATTGGTTTCGGCTCGCCGCGGTGGGCCGCAACCCATCTATTCGTTGGATCGCGAATACGACTTCGAGCAAAACTACGCGTCGAACGACGTCACTGCTCGAAACAGAGAGGCAATTCGCAAGTGGTCCGAGGATGCGAAACAACACTCCTACCGGCTGACGTTTCTATTGTTTCCACCCAAACAGCGTTTCGACGACATCGAACATTTCTCGGATCTGAGGGACTTTCTAACAGGCCTTGGGGTCGAATTCGTCGACTTCACGGACGCTTTCGCGGCGTCAGGCAAGACCGCCGCCAGCCTCTATTGGCCCGTCGACGGTCATTTCAACCATGAGGGCAACGTATTCGTGGGCGAGTACTTGTCGACGCAGTAGCTCGCAGGACTTTGGCCGTGCAACGATTTGAGGTTCGATCATGACCCGCGTGAGAATGAATCCCTTTGGGCGCCTCTGGAGCGAAGTGCGTGTCGACGTGCTGGCGGCCGTTGAACGCGTGGGCGCGAGCGGGTGGTATGTGCTGGGCAAGGAGGTCGAAGCGTTCGAGACGGCGTTTGCGCGGTTCTGCGATGCTCCTCATGCCGTGGGGGTTGCCTCAGGTCTCGACGCCATCGAAGTGGGACTCCGCGCGCTCGACATTGCGCCCGGGGACCCCGTGCTGACGACCCCACTCACGGCATTTCCGACCACATTGGCAATCATCCGCGCAGGAGGGGTCCCTGTTTTCGTCGACGTCGATGAGCACGGCCTCCTCGATCTCGACCAAAGCAACGCTCTTCTCGAGGAACGCGCCGACATCCGTCATTGCGTGCCGGTTCATCTCTATGGGCAGAGCGTGGATCTGCAGCGGCTTCGCAGGCTGAAGGAAAAGTTTGGTCTCCGCGTCGTGGAGGACGCGGCTCAAGCGCACGGGGCGAGCTTCGATGGCGCGCCGGTAGGCTCGGTAGGCGACGTGACCGCGTACAGCTTCTATCCGACGAAGAATCTCGGCGCGCTGGGCGACGCCGGGGCGCTCACGTGTGGAAGCCAATCCATCGCGTCGCGCGCTCAGTCACTACGAGACTACGGGCAGTCGGCTCGCTACGTTCACGACGAGCTCGGTCTGAACAGTCGGCTCGATGAGCTTCACGCCGCGATCCTACTCGAGGCGCTACTGCCGAGAATGAGCGCCTGGACACAACGACGCCGTGAGATCGCGTGTGAATATCGCGGAGCGCTCGACGGAATTGCGCTTACCCCGCTCCCCATCAGCGATCTCGAAGGCTGCGTCTACCACCTCTTTCCAGTCCGCGTGAGATTCGGAACACGGGACGCGTTTCGGGAATTCCTGGCGGCTGGGGGCATCGACAGCGCTGTGCATTACCCCACCCTGGTGTTCGCGCAGAAAGCCATCGCGGAACGCTACCCCGATCTGGAGACCCCAGTCGCCCAAACGATCGCCGATGAACAAGTGTCTTTGCCGATTCATCCACTGGTGACCGACGACGAGGTCTCACGAGTCATCGATCGTTGCCGAGAATGGGAAGCCCTTTACGGATGATGGGCGACTATCGATGCAATCTCGTGATTCCGGGTTTTCCCAAGTCCGGGACGAGCAGCTTCCACGAGTATTTGTCTCAGCATGCGGCCATTTGCATGTCGCGCCCGAAGGAGACTCACCATTTCACACGGAGCGATCGGTGGGCCCGCGGCGTCGAAGCACACAACGCGATCTTCGCTCATGCCGCGGGGACCGAACGATACTTTGGCGAGTCGAGCACCACGTACTGCATCTGGCCTGAGGCCGCAGAGCGGATCGCCTCCAGTCTCCAGTCGCCGAAGGTGATCCTCCTCCTGCGCCACCCGGTGGAACGAGCCCTATCCCATTATCTGTGGATGCACCGATTGGGCCTCGAGTCGCGCCCGCTCCAAGAAGCACTTCGCGGCGACGGGGAGGAGTTCCATCCGGATCGAGACGTGAATGGGAACTACCGGGGCTATCTGACGTTCAGCCGATACGCCGACCACGTACCCCGATGGGAAGCGCTGTTTGGTGCCGACGACATTCTCCTGGTTTCCACGTCCAACCTGGCTGACTCTCCCGAGAGCACGCTTGCGCGCGTTCACGAATTTCTTGAGCTAGCGCCCCAGCCGCTAGTCAAGATCGAACAAGTCAACCGGACCCGCGATCAACGACCCGTGGGGCATCGACCTTGGGCATCTGTCATGCGCGCTGCAGTCCCCGACGGCCTCGTGCGTGCGCTGAGACAGGTCCCCACCCTGACGGAGCTCTGGTCGAATGCCTCCCGCCCGGGCGTTCGGCCACCCCCACCAATCACCGAAGCGGAGCGCGCATGGCTCGACCGCAGCCTCCAAGCGCACGTTGAGTTCTACGAAGAGCGAACGTGACACAGAGCTATCGCCAGATCGTGAAGTCGACCGGGCTCGTCGGAATCGGACAGGTCGTCGCTGTCCTGATCAACATGGTTCGGGTGAAAGTGCTCGCCCTCCTCGTAGGTACGGCGGGCATGGGACTCGCGAGTCTCTACCTCTCCGCAATCGACGTCCTGAGCATCGCCAGCGGTATGGGCATTGCGGTCAGCGGGGTCAGGTACATCGCCGCCGCGAAAGACGAGCGCGAGCGGGCGTTGACGATCGCCGCTGTCCGCAAGCTTGCGCTGATCTTGGGAATCCTCGGTTCTGCGGTGGGGCTCGTGCTCAGCCCGTGGTTCGCCAAAATCACGTTCGGCAGTGAGCTCGAGCCGTACCACGCCGCGGGCATGGCCGTCGTCTCGCTGGCTGTGCTGCTTCGGAACGCGTCGACGGGCCAGATCGCAGTCCTTCAAGGGTTGCGACAGGTCGGAGAGATGGCGGCCGCAAAGGTATTGGGCGCGCTTTTCGGAGCCATCGTCGGCATCTTCGTGGTGTGGGCGTTCGGGGTCCGCGGCATCCCCGCCTACCTATTGAGCGTTGCGGGTGGAGCATTGCTCGGGAGCTGGCTCTTGGCACGGCGGTACGAGCCCGCGGGAACGGCGGACGATCGAGCCGGCTTATGGCGGCAATCGAAGAAGGTCCTCGCTACCGGGAGCGCGGCGATGGGTGGCGCGCTCGTCACCGCGCTCGGCGCCTACCTCATTCGGCTGATCCTCCAGCGGAGCATCGACCTTTCGGCAGTCGGCATCTACCAGGCGACCTGGGTCGTGTGCTCTCTCTATGTGGGCGTCGTGCTCGATGCGATGGGCGCCGACTTCTTTCCTCGCCTGTCGAGTGTGCAGGCCGATGACGAGGCGGCCGGGCAAGTGATCAACCAGCAGATGGAGGTAGGCGTGCTCCTCGCCTTCCCAGGTGTCCTTTTCCTCGTCGTGGCGGCTCCCTGGGTCCTCGAGCTTCTCTATTCGGCTGATTTCCGCGGGGGCACCACGCTGATGCGATGGCAGCTACTGGGAGTCGCACTGCGCGCTATTTCCTGGCCGCTTGGGTACCTCGTGCTTTCCCGGGCGATGAATTGGACCTTCTTGGCTACTCAGGTCGTCTTCAACCTCACCTATCTGACCGCTGCATGGATCGGGGTGGACCATTGGGGACTCGAAGCCGTCGGCGCCGCGTTCACGGGCGCGTACTTCGTCCTGCTCGCGGTTCAGTGGGGCATCGCACGGCACGCGATCGATTTCCGCTCGAACCCAGAGGTGCGGTGGACGATCGGCTGCTCCCTCGTCACCCTGGTTGGCGTGCTGGCGGCCTTCGAGACCGCCCCAACTCAGTCGGCGTACACGCTCGGCGTGGTGGCGCTGGCTGCATACGCAATATGGGCGCTGAGGCGTCTACTCCGCAGGACGAACATGGACCTCGCAGAGGCGTGGCGGCGGGTGCGTGGCAGGCTGGGCTAGTCGCTCGGACTGGCTATACTCCGGCTCCAAGACAGGAAGGCAGGAGCAAGTGAGCGAACCCGAAGACGTCCCATTCGTTCATCCCGAAGGGATCTGTGAATCTACCAACGTGGGCGGCGGCACGCGCGTGTGGGCCTTTGCCCACGTACTGCCCGCGGCGAGAATCGGGCGGGACTGCAACATCTGCGATCACGTTTTCGTCGAAAACGACGTGATGGTCGGCGACCGCGTGACCGTCAAATGCGGCGTTCAACTTTGGGATGGCATCCACCTCGAAGACGACGTTTTTGTCGGGCCGAACGTAACCTTTAGCAACGACCCGTTCCCGCGAAGCAAGGCACGTCCGGCGCGTTTCGCCGCGACCCATGTGCGTACGGGGGCTTCGATCGGCGCAAACGCCACCATCTTACCTGGCGCGGAGATCGGCTCTTTGGCCATGGTCGGTGCAGGCGCGGTCGTCACCCGCTCGGTCCCACCGCGCGCCATCGTCATCGGAAACCCTGCCCGGATCGTAGGCTATGTACAGGCCGACGGCTCGCGCCAGGACCCGGTCCCCGAGCTAGCAACGGGGCAGGCCACGGGCGAACCAAAGGTCGAGGAACTGCCTGTCCGAGGTGTGACACTCCACCACCTCCCTGCGTTCGAAGACATGCGCGGAGCACTCTCCGTTGGAAACGTCGGCTCGGACCTCCCCTTCCAACCGCAGCGATACTTCCTTGTTCACTCCGTGCCGAGCATCGAGGTTCGCGGAGAGCACGCCCATCGGGCCTGCCATCAATTTCTCGTCTGCACCCACGGCGCATGCTCGGTTGTCGTCGATGACGGTCGATCGAGCGTGGAAATCCGACTGAGTCGACCGTCGCTCGGTATCTACATGCCCCCGATGACTTGGGCGGTCCAATACAAGTACACGGCCGATGCGGTCCTGATGGTCTTGGCATCACATGCCTACGATCCCGAGGACTACATCAGGACCTACGGCGCGTTTCTCGCCGAGGCGCAGTGATCAGCGAACCCAGAGCCGCGCTCGGCTCGCGTTCAACTGACCGCCGTCGCTGTCTTTGTAGGCCGGAATGCCGCCATTCGAAGGCATCGGAGTGCCGACGGCCCACCACCAACAGCCAGGCGGCGGGTCGCCGTCGAGCGTGGCGGTTCCGTCGCGCGCAAGCAATCCTGCGAATGGCGTACCCGTGCAGCCGGTCTGATTCCCCGGGAGCTGAGTGACGTTGCTGACGGTCCCCCGTCCGATGAACGGGTTCTCGGACTGTTCCCACTGGATGAACTGAGGACCATCTTCCGGCCAATCGATGAAGAACTCGTAGCCGGCCGTCGCGCCTTCGAACTCCGCGGTCAGATTCAGGATGCTGTAGTGACCCATGTTGGGCTCGTCGACGTTGATTCCAGCTGCCCATTCGCCAGTTGAAGCGTAGCCCGGCGCAACGTTGACGTCCTGGTCGTACAGCTGCGTCCAGCCCCCCGGATCGGTAGTCATGTCGCAGTAGACCAGCAAGGGGGAACCGTTGACCTCGATCGTGTAGGCGCCATCAACGTTCACTCCGTCGTTGAACAAATCGAGGCAGCTCGAAGCTGGGACGCCCACGCCGCCTGTGCCGCCCATGCCGCCTGCACCAGCCATGCCGCCCATGCCGCCCGCACCGGCGCTGCCGCCCATGCCGCCTGCACCAGCCATGCCCCCCGCACCAGCCATGCCGCCCATGCCGCCCGCACCGGCGCTGCCGCCCACGCCGCCTGCACCCGCCATGCCGCCCACGCCG
>Ga0224509_10000227_pt1 | contig 15062 bp, 11 predicted proteins | sample SF_Jan12_sed_USG_5_FD_170158 | JGI IMG/M metagenome (GOLD analysis project Ga0224509, IMG submission 170158) | Sediment microbial communities from San Francisco Bay, California, United States - SF_Jan12_sed_USGS_24 | ecosystem: Environmental > Aquatic > Marine > Sediment | place: USA... | reverse complement strand
CAAGCCCCGTTTTCGGCGCCACCGATCCGTGCCGATCTGAAAAGTACGTCCTGCCGCCGCGCATCACCCCTTCCGGGGGCCGCTGCTACTCCCTTGAACTAAGCCATTGACCGAGTAAGTCAATGACCTATTCTACTCCCTTGTGGACTTCGAGTGGGACGACGAGAAGAATCTCCAGAACCAGTCGAAGCACGCCGTCTCTTTCGAGGATGCCTGCCGGATCTTCGAGTCCGACATGGATTGCCTCGAGATCTTCGATGAAGCTCACTCCGACGACGAGGATCGCTTCATCGCCATCGGACCAGCCAACGCCGAGTTGCTGGTCGTGATCTTCACCGAGCCGGACGACGGGGTCGTCCGAATCATCAGCGCCCGACCTGCGACGGAACACGAACGAGCGATGTACCGCTCCCACATGGACCGATACCGATGACAGACATCCCCGAACTGACGGAAGAACAGCTTGCGCGCGCAATCCCTGCTCGCCTACGAAGGCGGCTCATGCAGGGGCGCTTCGAATCCGGTGAAGACATCGCCGCGCTGCGGCGGTTCGTCGGACTGACCCAGGTGGATTTCGCCCGCGCGATCGAGATCAGTGTCCATACGCTTCGCAATTGGGAGCAGGGTCGGCGACGACCCGAGGGACCGGCGATCGCACTGCTGAAGATCGCGGCGCGTCACCCGCGCATCATTCGGGAGAATCTGCGGACGGCGGCCTGAGCGATTGGGCGGCTGCGATGCGAGGGCGTAGTTAGAAGAAGCCCCGTTTCCGCCACCGCCGCTAAGTTCGTTTCTGACAACTAGCCCCCGCTGGGGAGAAAACGGCCCCTTACCGGGACGGCGGCGAAGTGCGCGCGCTGCGGTTTGGTGGCGTAGGTCGCATCAAGTTCGACCGGCCCTGGATATGGACGCTGTTTCTCGCTTCCAATGCTTTCGACAAAGGTATCGATGTCGAGGACATCGACGACTTTCGGGTATACGACGCAAGGCTGGATATCCCGCTGGCGGATCAAGTCTCCCTGTCCGTGGGCAAGCAAAAGGAGCCGATCTCGATGGAGCGGCTCATGTCATTGCAATACCTGCCCATGCAGGAACGCCCGGCATTTCTCGACGCACTGCTACCCGCGAGAAAGGTTGGGGTGGCCCTGTCCAGCAACCTGTTCAATCAGCGTGTTACCGTGGCCGGCGGCGCCTTCAACAGTTGGTTGGATAAAGACAATGGTGGCGGGCTGGACGATAACCCGTCCAGCTTTACCGGGCGGGCCACCTGGATGCCCTTCGAGTCGGAGAACCGCACCACGACGCTGCACCTGGGAGGGTCGCTGCGATACAGCAACGCCCGAGGCGGCATCTCCGCCGCTGAAACCCCGGAATTTATCGAAGCGCCCCCGTTTGTCGAAACGCCGCTGCTTGATGCCGACAGCCTGGGCCAGTTTCAGGGCGAGTTGTCCTATCGTACCGGCCCCTGGTTCTTCCACAGCGAATACCTGGGAGCCGAGCTGCAGGGCACCCAGTATGGCGACCTGGACTTTAAAGGCTACCAGTTTACCGGCGCCTGGACGTTGACCGGTGAAGTCAGGCCGTATCAACGGGGCACGGGGACCTTCGGCCGGCTGCCGGTATCGAAGGGGGTGGACCTCGGCGGCTGGGGCACCCTGGAACTGGCCACGCGCTTCAGCCACCTGGACCTGAGCGATGGCGGGGTCGACGGCGGCGAGATGGATATCTGGTCGCTGGGATTCAACTGGTGGCTCACAGGGGACATGACCCTGGGCGTCAACTATCGCTACGTGGAACTGGACAGATTCGGCGAGAACGGTGAAAGCCATGGCTTGAACACCCGCCTGATGCTGCAGATAGACTGAGTGGCAAGTACGCTTTCCGAGGATCACGGAATTGATGAATCGCTTTAAAAAAACGGTGGCACGAAGATACCTGCTGCTCCTGGTGACGATGTTAGGTGTCAGCCTGGCCGCGTGGGCCGAGACGCCGGACCTTCACGCGCTGGAGGCCAAACTCAAGCAGCGCGAAGAGCGGGTCCAGCAGATCTCCAGGCAGCTCGACGCCGACGACGTTTCATTCGCGACCCTGGACTCGCTGCTACAGACTCTGCTCGGCTACCAGGACAACCTGCAGAACGACACCGAGACGTTGAAGGCGGCCCTCGATGATCCGACCCAGCGGCTCGACGATCTGGGTCCGCCTCCGGCCGAGGGACAGCCCGCGGAGTCCGCCGACATCGCAAAGTTGCGCAAGAGTCTGACCGACGAGGTAAGCCATCTGACCGGCCTTTCCAAGGAAGCCGATCTGACCCGGGCCAGCGTCGACCGGCTGGTCGGTCGTATCAGAGATCTTCAGGGCGCCCGATTTCGTTCGAGCATCACCAAGCGCGGCGTATCGCCGTTCTCTTCGGAGGTCTGGACAAAGGCCGCTGCCGAGATCCCCCCCGCCCTCGACCACTTGACCGATCACGTCGTGGATTGGTGGCGGGATCAACGCTCAAGCGGGAATTGGGCCGCGAACCTGGTGCTGCTGGCGGCTTCGCTGGTAGGTGCGATCGGCTTGCTGCTGCTCCCACGTTGGTCGGGCTGGCGTCGATTCGAGGCTAAGCTGCACGAGGGTTCGCCGCCGTCCGCTGTCGCCAAACGGCGGCGAGTGGCCGAGAGGGCGTTGAGGCGTGGCCTTCTCACCGCGGGCGCCGGTGCGCTGCTCTACCTGGCCGCCGTGGAAGCCGGGTTCATCAGCCTGACGGGCCAGAGCTTTGCCCTGAGACTGTGGTCCGGCAGCGTGCTGCTCGTGGCCGTCTGGAGCTACGCGGGAAGTGTTTTCTCCCCACGGCACCCCCAGTGGCGTGTCGCGCAGTGCAGCCCGATGGCCGCAAGGCTTCTGCGAACCTTGTTCATCGCCGCCTTCGGCCTGTTCGTTGTCGATCGCATCATCGTCACCGGCTTCGAGCTTACCGGGGCCGGGATCGAGCTGACGCTGGCCCAGGCGGCGCTGGGGAACGGCCTGTTTGCCTTTCTACTGTGGCTGCTACTCGATCCGAAGCTTTGGTACACCGACGGTGCGTCTCCCGACCCCGCCGCCGCACCATCGGGCGACTCTTCCGATAAATCAGCGAAGGCAGAGCCCGTCCGGCCGCACGACGTGCTGCGCTCTGCCGGCCGCCTGCTGGCGCTGCTGATCCTGGTGGCAACCGCGCTGGGGTACGTCAGGCTGGCGAATTTCGTGTTCCATCGCGGAGTGCTTCTGGCGACATTTCTGATCTTCGTCTGGTCCGTGCGCGTCCTTGCCGCTTGGGGTCTGTCCCGGCTTCCGACTGCGAAGCCGCCTGGTGCCCACGCAGCCCGGGGCGACGAGGATTCCGCAAAGGAACACATCGGCTTTTGGCTGAACATGGGTCTGGACCTTGCGTTGCTGGCGCTGAGCGTGCCGGCGTTCCTTCTGATCGTGGGTTTCGACTGGCTGGACCTGCGCCGCTGGTTCGGCCTGTTGGGCTCCGACATGCGGATCGGCGCGGTTTCGGTATCGTTCACCGACATCCTGAGCGCGGTTGTCGTGTTCCTGCTCGTCAGTATCGGTACGAAATGGACAACCGGCGTCGTGGACAGGAAACTGCTGCAGCGCACGCGCCTGGAGCCCGGAGCGCGGGATTCGATCATCACCCTCGTCAACTACACGGGGGTTTTCATCGGCATCCTGATGGCACTCGGCACCGTCGGAGTGGGGCTCTCCAAGCTGGCGATCGTGGCCGGCGCCCTCTCTGTCGGCATCGGCTTCGGCCTGCAGAGCATCGTCAACAACTTCGTATCCGGGTTGATTCTGCTGTTCGAGCGGCCAATCAAGATGGGTGACTGGGTGGTGGTTCCGTCCGGCCAGGGATATGTGAAACACATCGGGGCGCGGGCCACGGAGATCGAGACCTTCGATCGGTCGTCCATTCTCATACCCAATTCCGAGCTGGTCTCGTCCGCAGTGCAGAACTGGTTTTACAAGGGCCGACATGGTCGCCTGTCAGTGGACGTCGGCGTCTCCTACGGCTCAGATCCGGAACAGGTCCGCGAGATCCTGCTCGACTGCGCCAAAGAGCACAAGTCGATCTTGAGCTATCCCGCAGCGTTCGTGCGCTGGACCGATTTCGGAGACAGTGCGCTCCAGTTCCGGCTACTGGCCCATCTCAGTAACGTCGACGACATCTACGAGGTCCGTAGTGACCTGCGTTTCGCAATTTTTAAGGCGTTCAAGGACGCCGGAATCGAGATTCCCTTCCCGCAACGGGATCTACACATCCGGTCCGACGGCACACCGGTTAGCCGCGGTGCCGCCCCGGAACGCAGCGAAGGGGGTGAGAAAGCTTAGAAAAGCGCGCCACGCCGTCCACCCGGTGCACTCTCAGCTGCGTTCCAGCAAACTGAGAATTATTGCACATGCTGGTCGCGAGATTCGCTCGGCTTGATGCCGAATTCTGCGCGGAAGGCCCTGGAGAAGTGAGCGGTATCCGCGAAGCCACACTCCTCGGCGACGTCTGTTACCGACCTGTCGCTGTTGCGCAGCATCCACAGGCCGTACTGTAGGCGCATGCTGCGGTAGAGCCGCTGCAGGCTCGCACCGGTTTCCTGGGTGAAACAACGCTCCAGCTGGCGCTTCGACAGGTTAAGGCGAGCGGCAATCTGGTCGTTACCCAGTGGCCGTGCCATGTTCTGTTCCATGATCAGCAACGCACGTCGCACGCGACGATCCGTTATCAGAAGTTGCCGCTCCACGGGTGGCTGTGGTTGCGGCGCGTTGGCCGGCCTTGCCTGGTCCATGACAAGGATTCGCAGGCTTTTGCGCGCCCACTGCTGCCCGAGGTGCCGCTCGATCAACAGCGCGGCCAGGTCCATGGCGGCGCTTCCGCCGGCGCAGGTAATCCTGTCTCCGTCGTCCACGTACAGCTGGTCCGCAACCGGAATCACGTCGCTCAGTTCATCCCGCAAATCCTGGTAGTGAAACCAGCTGACACAACAACGGCGACCGTGCATCAAGCCGGCGCGGATCAGCGCAAAAAAGCCTGTGCAAAGGGCGACCAGTGGCACATGCTGCTTGTCCGCTCGCCTCAGATAATCTATCACCGACTGTGGCGCGGTCGTTCCACCGTGGAGCAAACCACCCACCACGACGATGTAGTCAAATTCCTCGGGATCGCGGAACACTTCCCAGGGACGCACGCTCACGCCGCAGCTGGACACGACCTCTTCGAGCCCGGCACCCATCACTGTCCATTGGCAGCGAATCTGTCGGCTCTGGTCGCCCTCGTCGGCGGCAAGGCGCAGGGCGTCCACGAAGCCCGCGAAGGGCAAGAGGGTGAAACGAGGCAGGAGGATAAAGCCGACCCGCAGCGCAGCCGTTGGTGCTTCTGGGGGATCAATATTCAACATCAAAAGCCTGAAGTTTGAACACAAACGCCAATATACCACGTCGATGTCGCAAATTTACAACAGACTCGACCGGATTATTCAGGCGGCAGGGGACGACACAGAGTACTGTGTGCTCAGCTGACGGGAAGGCCCGTCCCGGGCGCGCGGCGTCAATGTTCCAAAACCATAAGACAGAGCTCTCAGAGCAGGAAGTTAAAACTATGCAAAAGACTAAAATCGCCGGCGCAATGGCCGCTCTCACTCTCTGTGCCAATGCAAACCTGGCGTTCGCGCAGCTGGAAGAAGTGGTGGTCACCGCCCAGAAGCGCTTGCAGAGCGCCAACGATATCGGCATGTCTATCAGCGCGCTGAACAGTGACGCGCTGACTGAACTTCGGGTGTTGGACACTAGCGATCTCGCCATCGCCGTGCCGGGACTCACCTTTGCTGACGTGGGTTCAGGTACCCCGGTCTATACCCTGCGCGGCGTCGGCTTCAACGAGTCCAGCCTGCAGGCACAGGCCACGGTCGGTATTTACAATGATGAAGTCGCAACGCCATTTCCGATCATGACAAACGGTCTCATCATGGACCTGGAGCGGGTGGAGGTGATGAAGGGCCCCCAGGGCACGCTGTTTGGCCGCAACTCAACCGGTGGCGCCATAAACTACATCGCCAACAAGCCCTCGGACGAATTTGAGGCGGGCGTTACTGTCGGTTACGGCCGATTCGAAACCACCGATGCCGAGGCCTACATCAACGGCGCACTGACTGATTCCGTGCGCGCACGCCTGGCCGTCAAGACCATACAGTCCAGCGAGGGCTGGCAGGAGAGCGTCAGCCGTAACGACGAACTGGGGGAGCAGGACCGGATCAGCGCACGCTTGCTGCTGGCCGCGGACTTCGGCGACTCTGTCGATGTCCTGTTGAACCTGAACTGGTGGCGCGACAAGTCGGATTCGCTCGCCCCGCAGTTAGTGGAAGCGAACTTCCAGAATCCTGCCAACCAGCGTGTTATCGACGCGATGGCGCCCTACTATGTGCCCGACACCAGGGACGACAATGATCGCGCCGACTGGACGCTCGGGATCGACCCCAGCAAGGACATGGAGAACAGGAACGCCTCCCTGACCCTGAACTGGCAGATCAATGACGATGTGAAACTGACATCACTGACCAGCTACTCGGATTTTGACGACAAGTCCCAGTTCAACCGGGACGGTTGGGGTGGTGCGCCAATTTCAGACCCGGAGATCGCCGCACTGATCCCGGTCAACTCCACGCCGGCACTTGGCGGCACCTGGGAAGCCCCCGCTTCGGGGTATCTGAACAACAGCTCCTACGGCAGCGACTCCAGCATCGATGCCTTTTCCCAGGAGCTGCGCCTCACCGGTGCGGCGGAACGCTTCACCTGGATTCTCGGCGCCTACTACAGCGACGATACGGTCGACGCCGACCGCCCTACGAATAACGCTATGAGCACTAACACAAATCTCTTAGCCGAGGTTCCGGGCCTCGGGACTCTCGGCCTCCAGGGGGCGGCCTACACTTCCAAGCAGGATGGCGACGCCTGGGCGGTGTTTGGCCACACCGAGATCGATATCAGTGAGCAGTGGATGCTGACGCTCGGCGCCCGCTACACGGAAGACAACAAGGATTTCAAGGGCTGCGCCCGTGACAGGTTCGGTGACCTGGCCTTCCTGTTCGACGTAAACCCCGGGGAATGCATCACGGAATTCCCAGACGGCGAGAGAAAGGAATACAAAGACTCCCTGGACGAGGACTCTGTCTCGGGTAAGGTCGCGATCAATTACAGCCTGAACGACGACACACTGCTCTACCTCTCTTATAGCCGCGGTTACAAGTCCGGGTCATTCCCGACGATTGCCGCCACCCAATCGTTTCAGATGGAGCCTGTTGAGCAGGAAAAACTGGACGCTTACGAAGGCGGCTTCAAGCTGCGGCTGGGGGATGGCAAGGCCCAGCTGAACGGCGCGGTCTTTTACTACGACTACACCGACAAGCAGCTCTTGGCCAAGGTCGATGACCCCCAGTTCGGCTCGCTGTTCAGGCTGACCAACATCCCGGATTCGGAAATTTACGGCGCTGAAATCGAACTGCAGTGGCAGCCGACTGAAGGCCTCTTTATGGGCGTTGCGGGCTCCTACCTGGATACCGAAATCAACGATTTCTTCGGCTTTACCCAGGACAGCACCGAACCATTTGACCTGTCCGGTTCCAAGATGCCGCTGACGCCTGAGTATCAAGCAAGCGCCAACGCCAGCTACGAGTGGTCGGTTTGGCAGAACATGACCGCCTTCGTTGGTGGTGACCTGTCCTATTCAGACAGCTTCCAGACCGACTATGCCAGCGGTCAAGCGCCATTGAAGCCCGTCTACGAAATCGACAGCTACACGCTGCTCGGTCTGCGTGCCGGTTTGCGAGCCGCCGACGGAAGCTGGAACGTAATGGCCTGGGGCCGCAATGTCACCGATGAATTCTACGCAAGCAATGTGTATAAAAGCGTGGACGGCATTATTCGCACCAATGGCATGCCGGCAACCTACGGCGTGAGCTTCTCGTACAACTGGCTCTAGATACTGGCTTTTTGAATCCCCGCCCTGGCGGCGGGGGTTCCTTTTTAGCCACAGGATCAGTCAGGCGGCGGATTACGACCCAATCACCTGAATCAGCCGGTGCTGAGGCAGCCTCTGGCTCAGCATTCTGTTTTAGGAATCGGGACTCGATGGCATAGAATAAGAATGACAATAAGCAAGGGTAAAGTAGGCATGAAAATGAGAGAGATTGCACAAAAACTGTGCTGGCAATGGTGTGTGCTACCTGTGCTCGCACTAAGCCTGACCGCGTTCGCCAATGGTGCTCTCGCACAGGCGGATCGCAAAGTGTGGCTGATCACCAACGTCAATGTTTTCGACGGCAGCAACGAAGCACTTGCGATGAACACCGATGTGCTGGTCGAAGGCAACATGATCAAGCAGGTGGGCAAGAACCTGGACGCTTCCGGGGCCGCGGTGATCGACGGCGGCGGTCGGACCCTGATGCCGGGACTGATTGAGGGTCACGGGCACATCATCGGCGCGGCATTCTCGTCGGCTGAACTGGTCTCGGCCTACTGGGACGAAATCGGCGCGAAAATGCTGGTTCGCGCCCAGGACTACCTGAAAATGGGGTTCACGACCGTCCGCGATGGCGGATCATGGGCGCTGGGTACCAAAAAGGCCATTGACGACGGCACTGCCGATGGCCCACGCATTATTTCACCGGGCTCGGGCATCTCGCAGACAGGTGGCCATGGCGACTTCCGATTGCCTTACCAGAACAATCCGTTCTTGTCGCCCACCTCGCAGCAACCCGAACATTCCATTCTCGGCTTCCTCGGCGCAACGCGCACCGCGGATGGCGTTCCCGAGGTGCGGAAGCTCGCGCGCGCCAACCTGGCTGCCGGCGCCCATTTTCTCAAGGTGATGGGCGGGGGCGGGATCTACAGCCCGATGGATCCCCTGGCCTCGCTTCAGTATTCGATAGCGGAACTTGAGGCCGTCGCGGAAGAAGCGGCGAACTACGGGACCTATGCGACGATTCACGTGCACCTCGACGCGGCGGTCGAACGGGCTATTGACGCCGGTTTCAAGATGATTGAGCACGCAACGGTGATGGAGGAAGATACTGTTCGGAAAATGGCCAGGAACAATGTTATCTGGTCGATGCAGACTTCCATCTTCCTGGCCGATCCGAAAACGAATCCCAGTATTGACACAGAAGTGCAGAGGGCCAAGGCACAGGTCGTCCACGACGGCCTGTTGCAAACCATCAAGTACGCAAAGAAGCACAAGTTGAAGACGCTCTGGGGCACTGACATCATTGGCCCCCGCGATGCGTTCCTGGAGCTGTTTCCGACCGAGTGGTCGTTCCGCAACGATTACTATACGCCCTACGAGCAGCTGCAGCAGGTTACCAGGATCAACGGCGAGGCAATTGCCCTGTCCGGCGTGAAGAACCCCTATCCCGATGGCCCGCTAGGCGTCATCCGGGCGGGAGCGTATGCGGACATCATTCTTGTAGACGGCAACCCGCTGCAGGATATTCTGGTCCTGCAGAACTACGATGAGAATATCGACCTGGTCATGAAAGATGGAAAGATCTACAAGAACACGCTGGACGACTAGGCGACCCAATAACTACTCGGGCCTGGCGCTGCTGAAGCATGCCCTGCGTAAGCACGAGAACTGGCAGCGGGCCTGGCGCAGCCCCGAGCCAAAATCCGCCTACGACGTGGTCATCATCGGCGGCGGGGGCCATGGCCTGGCGACCGCGTATTACCTGGCCAAGGTGCACGGCATTACCGACGTGGCGGTGCTCGAAAAAGGCTATCTAGGCGGCGGCAATACCGGCCGCAACACCACCATCATCCGCTCGAACTACCTGTGGGACGAGACGTCGCGCCTGTATGATTTTTCCCTGGACCTCTGGGAGGGCCTCAGCCAGGAGCTGAACTTCAACGTGATGTTCAGCCAGCGCGGGGTGCTCAACCTCGGTCATACGCTGCAGGATATGCGGGATATCGAGCGCAGGGTGAACGCCAACCGGCTCAACGGGATAGACTGCGAGGTGCTCGACACCGCGCAGGTGCAGCAGCGGGTGCCGCTGCTCGATTGCTCGCCCGGCAGGCGTCACCCGGTGCTCGGCGCTTCCTGGCAGCCGCGAGCCGGAACGGCCCGCCACGATGCCGTGGCCTGGGGTTACGCGCGCGCCGCCGACGCACTGGGCGTCGATCTCATACAACAAACTGAAGTGACAGGCATTCGCTGCCAGGGCGGCAGGGTCCTCGGCGTCGAAACCGGCCGTGGCTTCATCGGTGCGAAGAAAGTCGCCTGTGTGGCAGCGGGCAACTCCGGTGTCGTTGCCGCAATGGCGGGGCTCAAGCTGCCCATTGAGTCACATCCCCTGCAGGCGCTGGTATCCGAGCCACTGCGGCCCTGTCTCGATACGGTGATCATGTCGAACGCCGTGCACGGCTACATCAGCCAGTCGGACAAAGGCGACCTGGTGATAGGGGCCGGCATCGACGCCTACAACGGCTATGGCCAGCGGGGCTCGTTCCAGCTCATCGAGCATACCCTGCAGGCCATTTGTGAGTTGTTCCCCGCGTTCAGCCGTGTGCGCATGAACCGCCAGTGGGGTGGCGTCGTCGATACCTGTCCGGATGCGAGCCCGATCATCAGCAGGACAGCGGTGGATGGACTCTATTTCAACTGCGGCTGGGGCACCGGCGGCTTCAAGGCGACTCCCGGCTCGGGCTATGTGTTTGCCGATACCCTGGCCCATGACCGCCCCCACCTGCTGGCAGAGGCATTCTCGGTCGACCGTTTCACCACCGGCGCCCTGATCGACGAGCACGGCGCTGCCGGCGTGGCGCACTGAGGAAGGCACTCCAGATGCTGCAGATTCACTGTCCCTATTGCCGGGAAACACGAGCCGAAGAGGAGTTCTGCTACGCCGGCGAGGCCCATATCACGCGACCGCCAGATCCGCGTGGACTCAGCGATGAGGCATGGAGCGCCTACCTGTTCCTGAGGAAAAACCCGCGTGGCCTGCACCATGAGATGTGGCGCCACACGGCCGGATGCGGCCGCTTCCTCAATGCTACCCGCAACACAGTGAGCAACGAGATGCTGGAGACTTACGCGATGGGTGAGCAGCCCTCGGTGCCTGCCCCCGGCGAAGGGGAGCAGCGCTGATGTCCCCGACGCAGCGCAACCGCCTGGCCGAGGGTGGACGGATAGATCGAGGCCAGCCCGTGCATTTCACCTTCAACGGCCGCAGTTTGCAGGGTTTCCGCGGTGATACGCTGGCCTCGGCGCTGCTGGCCAGCGGCGTCAAGCTGGTGGGACGCAGTTTCAAATACGGCCGCCCCCGGGGCATCGTCGGCCACGGCGCGGAAGAGCCCAATGCGATCCTGCAGGTGGAGCGCGGCGCCAGGACGATTCCCAACCTGCGGGCGACCCAGGTTGAGATCTATGAGGGCCTGGAAGCGTCAAGCGTGGCAGGCTGGCCCAGTCTCGAATTCGACCTGAAATCGATCGCGGGGTGGTTCGGTGCCCTGCTACCACCGGGATTTTACTACAAGACCTTCATGTGGCCCGCCAGGCTGTGGATGACCTACGAGCGCGTGATCCGCAAGGCGGCAGGGTTGGGAACGGCTCCCACAGAGTCTGATCCGGACAGCTACGACAAGCTCAACCACCACTGCGATGTGCTGGTGGTGGGCGCCGGTCCCGCGGGCCTCGCTGCCGCCCTGGCGGCAGCCGCCTCCGGCGCCCGGGTCATCATCGCCGACGAGCAACAGGAACCGGGAGGCAGCCTGCTCTCCTCCCGGGCGGCGATCAACGGGGAAGCCTGTGCAGCATGGCTGTCGGAAAGCTGCGCCCGTTTGCAGTCCAGCGAGAGCGTCGTTGTGCTGCCGCGGAGCACCGTTTTCGGCTACTACGACCATAACTTTCTCGCCATCCTGGAGCGCCGGTCCGACCACCTGGCACCAGGTCAGGCCACCGCGACAAGACAGCGGCTGCACCGGGTCCGGGCGCGGCAGGTGGTTCTCGCCACCGGTGCGATCGAACGTCCCCTTGTCTTTGCCAACAACGATGTGCCCGGCGTGATGCTGGCGTCGGCGGTGTCCACCTACGTGAACCGCTACGCCGTGGCTCCGGGACACGAGCTGGTTGTTTTCACTGCCAATGACGGCGCCTACCAGTGCGCGCTCGACTGGAACCGGGCCGGACGCCGCGTGGTTGCCGTGGTGGACGTGCGTGCGGCCGCGAATGGCCCACTGCCCCAGGCCTGTCGTGAGGCGGGCATTGAAATCATCGCCGGCCACGCTGTAATCGATGTGAAAGGCGGTAAGGCGGCGAAGGCCGCCGTGATCGCGCCTATCGACGCAGACGGCACCTCGCTGTGCGGGCCGACCAAAGTACTACAGTGTGACCTGGTAGCAAATTCCGGAGGCTGGAGTCCTGCGATCCACCTGAGCTCACAGACGGGCACGAAGCCCCGCTGGAGTGATGAGATAATCGGGTTTCTGCCAGGCGACTCGCCACAGGCGCAGCGTTCCGTGGGTGCCGTTGCCGGCGCCTATACACTTGGCGCCTGTCTGGAAGACGGCGCCAAAGCCGGCGCTGCCGCCGCCCTCGACTGCGGTTGCAAGCCGGTCGAGCCCGATGCCCCCGACACCCTGGAGTCACAGGAGCAGGCCCCACAGCCCCTGTTCCTGGTGCCACACCAGCGCAGCACCAGCCGCGCGCCCAAGCAGTTCGTGGATTTTCAGCTCGACGTCACGGCGGCCGCTATCGAGCTTGCCGCCCGCGAGGGCTACGAATCCGTGGAGCACGTCAAGCGATATACCGCCCTTGGCTTCGGCACCGACCAGGGTAAGCTGGGCAACATCAACGGCATAGCGATTCTCGCCCGCGCGCTGGGCCAGGACATTCCCAGCACGGGCACCACCATGTTTCGCCCGGCCTACACGCCGGTCACCTTCGGTGCGCTCGCCGGCCGCGACCTGGGAGAACTGTTCGACCCGGAGCGCTATACCGCGATGCACCGTTGGCACGAGGAAAATGGGGCGAAATGGGAGAACGTGGGCCAGTGGAAGCGACCCTGGTATTACCCGCGCCCCGGGGAGGGCCTGCAGCAGGCGGTCGATCGCGAGTGCCTCGCGGTGCGCAACAGCGTTGGGCTGCTTGACGCCTCGACCCTGGGCAAGATCGATATCCAGGGCCGCGACGCCGCCGAATTCCTCACCCGGATTTATACCAACGCCTACATGAAACTGGGGGTCGGCAAGTGCCGCTACGGCCTGATGCTGAAGGAGGACGGTATGATCTTCGACGACGGGGTCACCGCCCGCATCGACGAAAACCAGTTCCTCATGCACACTACCTCCGGGGGCGCCGCAGGTGTGCTGGCCTGGCTGGAATCCTGGCACCAGGCCGAGTGGCCGGAGCTGGAAGTCTTTTTCACCTCGGTGACCGATCACTGGGCGACAGCGACCCTCACTGGCCCCAACGCGCGCAAGGTGTTGACAAAACTCTGTGACGATATCGATCTGAGCGCCGGGCAGTTCAAGTTCCTGGAGTGGCGCGAGGGCTCGGTCGCGGGTATCGCGGCGCGGGTTTATCGAATCAGCTTCACCGGCGAACTCACCTACGAAATCAATGTCCCCGCCCATTACGGCAGACAGCTTTGGGAGGCACTGATTGCCGCCGGTGAAGAGTTCGGCATCACGCCCTACGGCACGGAAACCATGCATGTGCTGCGTGCTGAGAAAGGCTTCATCATCGTCGGCCAGGATACCGACGGCTCCATGACACCCTTCGATATGAACATGGCCTGGATTGTCGGTAAAAACAAAGCGTTCAGCTTCATCGGGGAGCGCTCGCTGCATCGCAGCGATACCGCCCGCGAGGGTCGCAAGCAACTGGTCGGCCTGAAAACCCTGGACCCGCAGCAGGTCATACCGGAGGGGTCGCAGATCGTGAACGACCCCAACCAGGCTCCGCCCATGTCCATGCAGGGGCATGTCACATCCAGCTATTACAGCGCCAACCTGGGCCACTCGATAGCCCTGGCCGTGGTAAAGGGCGGCCTGTCGCGGCTGGGCGAGCGGGTCTTCTGCCCCCAGGCGGACGGCAGCGTGGTTGCCGCAGACATCGTCGAGTCTGTTTTCTACGACCCGAACGGGGAGAGGCAGAATGTTTGAACAGCCGCGGCCTGAAACGCCGTTACACTACCTGCGTGGCTCCAGGCGCGGGCAGAAGGAGACTGAAGGCCTGTTGATCGCGGAAGCCAGCCTGCGCCGCTGCCTGTCTATACGAGGCAGCGCCGACAGCGCGCGACTCGGGGAGGCGGTCAGGTCCGTGACGGGCCTGCCATTACCGGGGAAGACGCTTGGCTTTGAACATCGGGCCAATAGCTTTATGTTCTGGCAGGGACCGACGGAATGGATGCTGGTGACCGATCACGAGGGCAGTGAGACCCTGGAAGCCGACCTGCGCCGGGCGTTGGCAGGTGAGGCGGCCGCCGTCGTCGATGTCAGCGGTGGCCAGACTTTGCTGTCACTTTCCGGGTCGGCGCTTTCCGAGGTGCTGCAGAAATCCTCCTCCTACGACTTCCACCCGGCAAACTTCCCTGCGGGTAAATGCGTGCAAACGGTGTTTGCCAAAGCCACGGCCCTGGTGGCCAGGCTGGATGACGACGCCGTCCTCATGCTGGTGAGGCGCAGCTTCGCCGATTACATCGCCCTGTGGCTGCTCGACGCCGCCGCCGAATACGGGGTGGCCGTGCGCGAATAGACGACACCGGGCGGACCTTTCCGATACGGATTCCGGGGACCGGCGAGATTAAACATATTGTCGAGTCAGTCCAGGAATTTTTTCGGGAACTGCTTCAGGAAGTCTTGCTCGGTAATCGGTTCGAAACGTCCTTGCTCCTCGACCGGGTAGCGGATCGGTTGCCCTGGATACACCCGCTGCACTGTTGAATCCTTCACCACGATGGTGCCGTTGACGACGACGTAGGGAATGCCGGTGCTGGGGCGCCCCTGCTCACCGGCCTTGTAGGTGGCGTTGTCGGTGGTCGTCTCGGGGTCGA
>Ga0224509_10000226_pt1 | contig 15078 bp, 13 predicted proteins | sample SF_Jan12_sed_USG_5_FD_170158 | JGI IMG/M metagenome (GOLD analysis project Ga0224509, IMG submission 170158) | Sediment microbial communities from San Francisco Bay, California, United States - SF_Jan12_sed_USGS_24 | ecosystem: Environmental > Aquatic > Marine > Sediment | place: USA... | reverse complement strand
GGCCACATCTGGATCCAAGAACGTGCTGTCCAGAAAACCAGAGTAGGCAAGCCCCAAGCCGACAAAAACTCCCAGTGCCCCTGAGCCGGTGACCAGTATTCTCTGATCTTTCTCCAGGCTACCGAGCTTGCTTCTCTCATATGAAATCATGCTCTCGGACACTTTTTGATTCATCAAAATGCTCTTCGTCTCCTCCAGCACTATCCCTGAAACAATGATGTCTAACACTCCATCATCAAAATGCCCGTTGGGTAAATTGTTTGGCGAGATAATGTGCTCAAGTTCTTGCCATTCACGTCCCTTTCTATAGGTGAATACCTTGAAGCCTTGTTGGTCATCCTTTTCGTAACAGTAACCTCTAACGATAGGTACGTTTTCTCTGTAACCTTTTTCCAACAGCAGTTTGTTCGCCAGACCGTAATGACTCAGATCGACTATCAGGTTGCAGCCGTTGAAAGCATCATCCATAGCAGGATGGGTGTAAAATCCTTCCAGGTACATCAAGTTGAACCGCGGATTTACTCTTTTCGCTGTATCTATGAGAGTCTCATCCAATACAGGCGCAATGGCAGAAATATTGTTAATCCCGAGAGCTGATGCAGACATTATATAGAGAGATGCTAAGAGATCATTATCACCCACAACACCAATCTTGGCCCCATCCAGAGCGGCTTGATCCCAACCGTGAATACGTAGTTGCCGGTCAAGTCGGTCATCGAACGGTACTTTTTTTTCCCTCTCCGGATAAACGGGGGTTATTTCGTCGTCCACTGCATACATTGCTTTGCTGTCCTCAGTCAGCTGGCTTCGCCGTCACTACGCTTCGCTGTCATTCGGGCTACGCCCGTCATTAGGTCGGTACAATGAATGACTATAAATGACGCCGAAGGCATAGTGACAGCGCAGCGTAATGACCAAATGACATTTCGTTCTATGCGATTTACATTCGTTCGATTATCTCGGTCGGCGGATTGGTGTTGGGCTGAATCTTCTCCGCAACCTCCTTGCTCAGCACAATGATCTCAGCCTGAGTCAAAGATCTTCCATTGTCTATAAGAACCAGATCTGCGCTCTTCTTGCTCACGTGGCTATGGCCCGAGATCACACTCCTTTCTTTGTAATGGATCTCTTGCTCGTGCCAGCCTTCGTCGCCAATCACAATACTGTAGCTAAATCCACCATATATGGTTTCCATGAGGATCGCCTCTGAGACGACCGCATCGGTTATAAGAGAAACACTGCCCTCTTCCAGCTCCTTTTCTTCGAACTTGTCTTTCACCAACAATTGGAGGTCCTGGATGGGAATCTCCTTTTTGGCCACAGTTTTTCTGAGCCGGGCAGTTACAAAATCCAGCACTGTGGCATGGTTTGCCTCATCAGTGTGAGAGAAATGCATGTATTGGAGAGCGCCATGGGAATGTATCCATCCATTTATGATGGTGTCCTCCGAAAGCGAATCGTAATATTCGGCTATCCGCGCAGAGCCTATGGCCGCATAATCTTGAAGGTTCTGATCGTTCTGAGGCAAGCCAATGTCTGTTATTAATTCGGGGTTCTCTTTGTCGGCAATGGTGAACCCGTACCACTCATAACTCTCTTCATGAATCTCGAGGACAAGCTCACTAATCTTGAAAGCCTTCTCCTTGGCATAATGAGTCATAGAAACTTCCTGCGGCAAGGTCGCCAGGGTCACTTCTTTTGGCTTCTGCCGCTTTAGGTCAGCAAGGCTCTTGAATCTCATCACAATTTCGACCTCACATAATCTGCATCCACCATGAATTCACCGGTATAGTTTCCAGGCAGCCTATACATATCATCTAACAACACCCGGTGGAGAATACTGATCAAACCCCGTGCTCCGGTCCCCTCCTCTTGAGCACGTAGTGCCACTTGGGCTAGGGCATCGTCGGTGAACGCCAAATCGATGTCCCATGCTTTGAGGTCGCCGGCGTATGCCAAAAGCGGACTTCCTGCGCTCTTACTAAGTATGTCTTTCAGATTCTGGGTCGTGAGCCCGTCATATACTACCTTGACGGGAAATCTCCCCATCAGCTGTCTCTCCATACCGAAAACTGCCAAGTCTGCCGTCATCAGGTAATCAGCCCAGTTGCCTTCGATACCCTGCCTTGACATCCTCCGCTTGACGATGACATCCAGATTCTCAAACGCTCCTCCGGCAATGAACAGGACGTGCTTGGTGGTTAGGAAGATTTTTTCTCTACCCAGGTCAACCACGTTCTCCACCCCATCCAACAGGTGCAGGAGACCTTTCTGGACACCCTTACCTGACACATCTTTATAGGAAACGACCTCTGACGCCACCTTATCAATTTCATCCAAATACACTACTCCCATCTGGGCTACATGTGGATTTCCCCCAGCTGCAACCAAAAGATCCACGAGAATATCAGTAGCGTTCCGCCCCACGTAGCCCACCTCACTGAATCTGGTCATGTCTTCGTGAACGAATGACACCCCCACCAACTGCGAGGCTATCTCACTCGTATATGTCTTGCCGCAGCCAGTGGGACCTACTATCAAAATATTGGCTTTGGGGGTACTCGTGTCCTTGAGAGCTGCGTCAATATCATCCCCACTTTCAACAATCGCCTCCTTGAGCGCTTTTCCCAACCTTCGATAGTGGAAGGCGATTGCTGTAGCGATAACTTTCTTTCCTTTTTCCTGCCCAATCACGAATTGATCTACTTGTCCTTTGAGGTCAGAAGGAGTCCTGTTGAACTCAATGATTTCTTGTACCGCCTCCCTTGTCTGTCTCTCCTGCATCTCTTCCATTTTTCCTTCGATGCGCTGGCGACTCTTTGCGGATACGCTGTCGTACATTTGCACCACCTCATGAGCTTGGCTATCTTCAACTCTTGACGGCTTCGTAAAAAGTCCATCTGCTTTGTTGCGCTTCATCTTTAGTCATTGCGGCGTACCTGTAAGTACTCCTCATTCCTAAAGATTCTTCGCGCTCGCTGCGCTCCACTCAGTCCCACCACTTCGTGGCGGGTTCCCAGTTTCGCGCGCCTTGCATCTGGAGCTTTTTACTGTGCCGTCTCATTAATGACTTTTTTCGAGATCATCAACTCTGGCGACGAAGCTCTGTAATTGGTCAATCCTTTTCTCTAAAGAGTCCGGTAGTGTACGTCCGTCTCCCAGAGATTCCTTTGCTGATCCTCTACCCTCTTTCCTCCGGCGATCTCTTGCTTGCTGCAGCAGGTCTTCCATCTCTTTCTTGGCACGCTCACAGAGCAGCAACGTCTCAAAGTGATACCTCTCCAATGTGTCCGCACCAAGAGAGGGATTGAGATCAAACAACGTTTTGCTTATGGCTATTTCGTCTGGTGATTGGGCAAATTCCAAATATGGATTATTGACCTTGCTCATAATTGCTGTAGTCAGTCGATACTCTTCTTCTGCTGATAATGAAAACAATGGGAACTCGATCGGTCTCTTTTTTCTAAGCTGGGCAAATTCTATGTTTGCCTCAGACAAATAATCCTCTGGAACCTCGAGTTTGGACAGGAAGCTCTCCTCCAGGCTGTATGTTCTGACGAGATCATTTACCTTATCGAAAAGCCTTCTCTTGAAGGGCCTTTTCTTCTTACTCTGAGCCCGTTCACTTTTTATTTTCTGTAATAGATCCATTAATCTAATTCACCACTGAAAATCACGGATTTTCACGGATTTAAACCAAATCGTTAGAATATTCTTCTTATCATTTCAAAGATTTCTGCTCCCCAGGTGGGATTCGATAGTCTTCGAATTCCACTGTTCTAACGTACTCCCTCGTTCGATCAAGACTGTGGTAGCCGTTGCGACGCCTGGCGTCGTAACCGTAGAGCAAGGCATTAATGCCCTCTTCCAATAGGTTAATAGCATTCTCGGCGCTAAACTGTTGTGGAGGATAGAACCCGTGCATGCAAATTTCTTGTCCTGAATCGTGAGCGTAGAGAAATGGATGCTTATATTTTTCCATCACCACGGGTTTGAATGGGCTAAAAGTGGGCACGGCTACTCTGCAGTCACGAAACAGGTACGACCGACCATAATAATCTTTCAATCTGTATTCTCCCGTCCGTTTGTAGATGAGATAGTCGTCACTCGTGCCAATCCGAGTAAATCCAAAACCGTTTATCTCCAGTGAGCCTTTGTGCGCGACATACAGCAGGATGTCCATATCCTCATCTACGCTGGCGATGAGTTGCTCCCGCCTGAGCACTTCATTCTTCAGTAGGGTTCTCTCCTTCTCTACTACCTGTGCTCTCAGTGCTTTTTGGAGCCAATGGTTCAGTTCGCTCGATGAGATTATGCCATCCCTTGGCAATTTGAAGGTAGAGTCCAGTTTCTCCAGTTCCTTCAATGCTTCTTGAAGGGGTTTCAAGTCAAAAACGGTGTTGGTTCGCTCATACTCTCTTGGCGGAACATCGACCTTTTCTGCAATGAGTTTCAAAATTTCTTCTTTGCCAAATTTCCCTCTTTCAAACCCTCTGTTTTTCTTAATGAAATATGGCATTACCTGGAAAATGATGGTTATCAGTTTCCAGCTCAAAGACGTCTCACCCCTATCTACATTACCCGCAACTTGCCGGAGAACAGCGCTCTTTACCTGGTCATACAAGTCCTTGCCGATCCTTTCATAGTTCGCCACCAGGGAATGCAGACTGAGCGATTTCACGAAGTGTTTCCCCTCATTCAGGATTACAGATCCCGATGTTTCTTTTGATTCAGTGGGATCCGGAGTCGCTTGAATCTCTTTTTCTATGGCAGGATCGTACAGAAGAGGCAGATAGAGAAATCCTGCTTCCACCAGAAAATCAATGCCAGATCCGATCAACCGCCTCATTATTCATTGCTCCTGTGGGCAAGTTCTTTTAACCCCACCTCATCATGTACTTAATTCGGATTTCCAAGTAGCGATCCTTTGCAAATCCGAAATCCGAATATCGAAATCCGAAACAAATTCGAATTTTCAAAATCCAAATGACCGAAACACCAAGGAATCTTATTAGATAGTCACGTTTTGAATATTTGAGAATTCGGATTTTGGATTTGTTTCGTGCTTCGTGCTTCGAATTTCGAATTTCCGACTACTGCTTCAGAATTCAGCATCTAATAATGTCTCCCTCTGGCGACGGACTCCCCCAATCCTTGCTGGCAAAAGCCCCCTTCCTGGGGTTTAATGGCCCGAATAGGCACATACAGGTATTTCTCTCCCGCCTCAGTTTCTTCGATTACTGCATATTCCGAAGCCGCACTATCGATTTCTTGTCCTCGAGACAGGAATTTTCCTCCGTCAAGTTGCCTGTTGATGTCTTCCAGGATCAATTGTTCTTCTATGGTCAAATCTTTTTTCTTCAGCGTGCTTTCACATAGCTTCCGCAGTGATTTACCCTCGTAAGCACCTGGTTGGTAGATGTCAACTAAGCCTTCGCCTGCCTGTCCTGGCAGGACTTCAATAACGAGGGGTAGCAACTGCTGTGCTTCTTCAGTTTCTATGGCCCTCTGTGTTTCAGCATCCTTCGACATATTACACCTCCTTAAGATAAATTCCCCGGTCCAGCAATTTCACCACACATGTGTCCACAACTCGGTAGTAGATATTAATACCGGTCCGTTTCGAAGCAAGGATGCCTCGGTCTGTCAACCGTTGAAGTTGGTTGGAAACTGCCTGTGGTTTCATCTCCAACGCCGCAGCCAGATCTGTAACACACATCTCCCCGGCCCTGGTAAGAGCATAAATCATTCGCAGCCGCGTGCTGTTCCCCAGCATCTTGAATACCGCTTCCAGTTCTGCTGCACTCTCCTCGGTCAGTAGGGGACGCTCCAGGCCCGTTGATTTACCTGAAGTGTGACTCAACTTGTCGAGTTGCTCTTCTTCGTTCCGCATAGTACCACCTCCATTATGATATCCTTCAATTATATAGTGTAATAATGAAAGGTCAATCAGCCACGTTTTTACCCATTCTATCCCGTACTCATTTTGGGTAAATTTACCCATTTTGCGTACGGGACAAAATGGGTAAATTTATCCGGTTGTGCTGTTTGTTAAGGGTACTCCATCAACTGATTTGTATCGCTGCACAATGAGGGCTAGAATGAATGAACTTTCTTTGATAAACTATCAAGATACGAAATACTAACCAAATAGATCCCTGATCAACAATCAGCAAATATTAACGACAGCCTATAAATAACTTGCTAGGCTGCAATGTGGCCGTTTGTTTGGGCTTTTTTTTCTGAAAGCTGATGGCTGGTCGCTCACCATTCTTTGGCATAACCCGGATATTTCATGAATTACTTGCTGCGACCACAGATATGGCCATCCTTCCTGGCGTCCTCGGGTGTCGGCCCCTGCGACGTACCGTTCAGGTACGCCTCGGAACCAACACCCTGCGGTTGCCAGGTGGCACACCCATCTTTGTGGTCTCCCGACAGCAATTCATGAAATATCCGGGTTAAGTAATTACGAGGTAGCAACATGAAACATCAATTCGACGTCATCATTGTGGGTGCAGGTTTGGCTGGTTTGCGCGCCGCCATCGAACTCGGTGAGGACACCAGTGTCGCCGTGCTCAGCAAGGTCTTTGCCACCCGCTCCCATTCCGGCGCCGCCCAGGGAGGAATTGGCGCCGCCCTTGGCAATGAAGAAGAGGACAACTGGGAATGGCACATGTTCGACACAGTGAAAGGGAGCGATTATTTGGGCGACCAGGATGCCATTGAAATCCTAGCACGCGACGCTCCCCGCACTATCTACGAATTGGAACACCTTGGGGTGCCTTTCAACCGAACTCCTGAAGGTAAAATCGCCCAGCGGGCTTTCGGCGGCCACACCCGCAATTTCGGCGAGGCCCTGGTGAAGCGAGCCTGCTTTGCAGCGGACCGCACTGGTAGGGTAATCCTCGACACCCTCTGGGAAAAGTGCCTCCAGGGGGGCATTCGATTTTTTGATGAATTCCAGCTGATGTCTTTGATTGTCAGTGAAGGCCAATGCCATGGAGTGATTGTTTATGAACTCGCCTCCGGAAAATTACACACTCTCCATAGTAAGGCGGTTCTGCTGGCTACCGGCGGTTATGGGAAAGTGTACAAAACTACTTCCAATGCCTTTGCATCAACTGGAGACGGTTTGGCCATTGCTTTTCGCGCCGGAGCGCCCCTGGAAGACATGGAGTTTGTCCAATTCCACCCCACCGGCATTTATAAACTGGGCATTTTAATCAGCGAAGCAGCTCGAGGTGAAGGAGGCGTCCTGCGCAATAATGAGGGTAAAAGATTCATGGAGCTCTACGCTCCTGTGATCAAGGATCTAGCGCCACGCGACATGGTAAGCCGCTGTATTTTGGAAGAAGTTCGAGCCGGCAGAGGTATAGACGGCAAGGATTATGTTCACCTAGACCTAACCCACCTTGGCGAGGAGGTCCTCAATACCAAGCTGGCAGAAATAACTGGATTTGCCCGCACTTATTCGGGTGTGGAGCCGATAACAGAACCAATTCCGGTCCAACCTACCTGCCATTACATGATGGGAGGAATTGCCGCCGACGCCGACGGCAAAGTCATTACCGACAGTGAAGGCACACCATTTCCCGGTCTTTATGCTGCCGGGGAATGCGCCTGTGTTTCCGTACATGGGGCCAACAGATTGGGCTGCAATTCTCTTCTGGACACTCTGGTCTTCGGCAGGAGAGCTGGCAAAGAGATGCGTCGCTATATTCACACCGTCGGGTTTTCTCCACTTCCAGCTAATCCTGAAAAAGAGGCTGCCGCCAAGATTGCCACCCTCATGGAGAGTAATGGAAATGAGACTGGCGGCCCTATTCGAGAGGAACTGCAAGAAGTGATGATGGATAAAGTCTCGGTTTTCCGCAATCGCTCAGGATTAACCGAGGCCCTGGAAAAGGTTAGAGAACTCAAGGGACGGTATCAGAAAATTGCCATACAGGATAAGGGGAATTGTTTCAACCGTGACCTGCTTGATGCCATAGAATTAGACTACATGTTGGATCTGGCTGAAGTGATTACCCTGGGGGCCCTGGCCCGTGAAGAGAGTCGTGGGGCTCACTCCCGGGAAGACTTTCCCGATCGTGATGACCAAAAGTGGTTGGTCCATACAATGTTTCGCTACTCTAAAGAAGAAGGGCCACAAGTCTTCTTCAAACCAGTGACCATAACCAGATTCCAACCTAAAGAAAGGAAATATTAAGATGAAATGCACCTTTATCGTCTACCGTTTCGACCCGGCGGTGGGTAAAGAGCCCAGGTATCAGGAATACATGGTCGAGGCAGAGCCCACAGACAAAATCCTGGACTGTTTGAACAAGATACGGTGGGAACAGGACCCCACCCTGAGCTATCGCTATTCCTGTGCCCATGGGATCTGCGGTTCGGACGCCTTGATGATCAATGGCAGAATAGAGCTGGCCTGCCAAAAGCTGGTCAGGGATTTCAAAACCGCCAACAATTTTGTGATTGAACCTTTGCCGCTGTTTAAGGTTATTAAGGATCTGGTAGTGGACATGAATCCGTTTTTCGAAAAACACCGAACCGTGAGACCATATCTCATCAGTGATGAAGATCCGCCTGAGAAGGAGTGGCTGCAAGATCCTGAAAACCAGAAGTTCTTTGAACCTGCACTCGCCTGCATCCTGTGCGGTTCGTGCACTGCAGCCTGCCCAATAAACCGATCAAACGACAAGTATCTCGGTCCTGCGGCTTTGCTGAGAGGTTTTAGGTATGTTGCTGATTCCCGCGATACCGCCACAGGAAGCAGACTGGCTCAGCTTGACAATGAAGACGGTGCCTGGGGGTGCAAGAGCATGTGGTGGTGCACAGACGTTTGCCCCAAGTCCATTCCACTAACAAAATCTATTGCCCAGATCAAACGGCTTATTAAAGAGGAAGAAAAAAGAAAGACAGCGGGCAGTTAGCAGCAGGCAGCGAAGAGTCATTTGGCTCCGCCGTCATTGGGGCTGCGCCCGTCATTAGGCCTTACGGCCGTCATTATGTCGTTACAACAAATGACCACAAATGACAGCGAAGCGTAGTGACGGCCACTTTCAGTGTGGCCAAATGACCATGACTTACATCGAAGCGCAATGCCTTAATGACCCTCCAGCGCTCTGTTTGCTACATAATCATTGGTGCGGCCACTTCCTCAGCTTTTTCTTTGCCATATAGTAGCTCCACCAGTTTCAAGGCAAATTCCAGAGCGGTCCCAGGCCCCCGGCTGGTAACACAGGTTCCATCCACTACAACCCTCGATTCCACCGAATCAGTATTCTCTAGGTGACTAACAAAACTCGGGTGACAGGTTGCTTTGCGTTGGTCCAAAAGGCCATGGTGCTGAAGCACTACGGCTGGAGCGGCACATATGGCCCCGTATAACTTCCCCTCTTCCTTTTGGCGTTTCAGGATCCTCTGCAAATCCTTGGAGTCACGGAGATGCTCCGCTCCTGGCATGCCTCCAGGTAAGACAACTAAATCGTATGTTTCATCCACACAGTCACCGATCAGCTTGTCAGCAACCAACTTCACTCCCCTAGACGCGATGACTTGCAACTCATGCACGGACGCTACAGTCACAGATGATTCTGCTCGTCGCAACACATCAATAATGCATACCGCTTCGATTTCTTCGGTGCCGTTGGCTATGGGAACTAATATCTTTTTGGACATAGGATACTCCTTGAGCGCTGAAGTACTCGTGATCATGAAACTGCTTCATTGCCCTTCGGGCGGGGCTAAATCCACTGAGCGTTGAAATAAGCGATCTGAAGCTTTTGTCGCGTGACCATCTGAAAGCGATCAATGCTGTTGAGCTAACACTTCGATCGACGAAATCCCCCTCGATCCCCTCTCCGAGGCGTAGGCTCTACGAGCCGGAGGCCTTTCCAAAAGGGGGAAGATATCGCAGTGATTTCATTAAGTTCCCCCCTTTAGCAAAGGGGGGCTAGGGGGGATTTGAAAGACCATAACGCAAAAAATACACAGCTATTCCGAATGCCACCGCCACGTTGAGCGTTGTTTTAACCCCCTGCATCGGCAGGTAAAGAACACGTTCGCACTGCGCAAGAATGCCAGGGTCAACACCAGAGAGTTCGCTTCCCACCACAAGTACGATGGGAGGGCCACGAAGGTCACCCACTGCTTCAAACAACGATTCCGAGCGAAGACCACCTTCGAGCGCCCATAAACGCAGCCCACTTTCTTTCAGGGATAGTGCTGCAGCCAACCCATCCCTATGGTAACTCCAGGCGACAGTATGCTCAGCACCCAGGGAGGTCTTGGCTAATTTGGGATTACTCGGAGTAGGTGTGATCCCACATAGATGCACATGCCTGATGCCAACACCATCCGCTGATCTTAAAATATTCCCTACATTGAAAACGCTACGGATGTTGTCCAATAAAGCTTCGACTTCAGGTCCGGTGGGCACGATTTTGCCGGTCTCCACTTCGTGAGCGTTATAAGGAGAATTGACCACCCTGGTTTGGCTACCACACTTTGGACACTCCTCCCCGAGCCCACTCTTTTCAACAACAGGAAAACGAAAGTGGCAGTCTAACCGGTCGCACTGGCGAATTTGATGACGGGGGATAGTCATTGTTCTGTTAACCTGCACATGATACTTACTCTCTGCGCCGGGCTACGCTATGGTAAAAGATTTGCCCGTGGGTGTAAAGGTGGGGCATTTCATGAAAATGCTCTAGCGAGCGCATTCCCCGTAGCTTGTCGTAGCGAAGCGGAGATCCCGCCTTCGGGGCTGCGGGGTTAGCGAGCGATCTATAATAAAATGGTCGAAGTACCTTACATTTCGAAGATTCCCTGCAGTTTGCTGCAGGGAGCTTCAATTCTTGACATGTTTTATCCACTTGTGATAAACAAAAAACTGGGCGAGGATCTCGATGATGCCTATCATCGCCTCGCCCGGTGCCCCTAGCCCCCATCGACCCAAGTGCGCCGGGTTGATGGGGGCATTTTTTCGCTATATTTTCACAATGGGAGAGGGTAAGGGTAGAAACATGGAAAATCAGCTAGGCCCAGAAAAAACTCTGGAGATGATTGAGCAGGATCTGGCCACATTTGAACGTCTAAGCAAAAAGGAGTTCAATTCCGAATTAGTGAAAAGTGAACTTGAAAAATTGAGCAAAGAGGAATTAATTGAACTCCAGATGAATATGTTTGTGCAGTACCATCAAATGGCAAAAATCATAGTAGAATTGGCAGAGGCACTCAGGGAGGCTTTAGGCTAGCCCATTCAGGCGGTCAAACCGGTAAAACTAAACTCACTGATCTTCAAAGCCGGGGCCCGTGTCGCCTGACCGCCAAATTCACTCATGAGCAAACGTGTCTCCTCACCCACGGTTTCCACCTTCGCCAATGCCTCAACGTATGACTGCGTGAAGCGCAGATCCTTTACCGGATAAGCCAATTCCCCATTTTCAATGAAAAACACTCCATCGCGGGTCATGCCAGTTATCACGCAGTCCCGTGGGTGGACCAGACGAGTGTACCAGAAGCGGCTGATGTAGAGACCTCGTTCGGTCGAACGGATCATTGCTTCAGTGCTGGTTTTGCCCGGGGACATAAAGAGATTGGTGGCTATCGGCCCCAGGGAGCGCATGGTTGGCGGAAGCGCGTGGCCGGTTGTGGTCTTGCCCATTTTCTGGGCTGTTATACGATCATATACCGGGCCTTGCACCACACCTCTCTCAACAACCTCTACCCTTTGTTTGGGCACACCCTCAAAATCGAAAGGCATGGGAACACCTTCGGGCTCCAAACCATCATCCCGAATATCAACCAACTCGCTCATGACCTTCTCTCCCAAGCGGTCATTCATCCACGAACGCCCCTCCAATACTGCTTGCGCCCCCATGCCGTAGTAATTGAGCATGTTGAGAAGATCTTCGGTTGCATATGGTGTCAGGACAACACCGTATTCACCCGGATCGATTTGGCGTGGATTGGTCCCATCTTCAGCCTTTTGAATTGCGGCCCGCGCCAAGGATTCTGTCGGGATATCTGTTACCCGCCACCCCGAACCCTGTTCTCGGCCTGAAGCGTCTTCTGCCGCCACCACAATCTGAAAATCTCCGTTTGTACTGGAATGATAACCGAACAGTCCGAGCGTGTTGGCAACAACGATCTCGTTGGTGCCAGTGGAGAAGAGACCCGAGCCGTTTAATCCCTTCTCCCCGGTCAAACGACATGCCGTGCCCACAGCCTTGGCACGTTCTTGGGGTGAATATCCAGCCGTGGCTTGATCAAAAGCATCCACAGCAACATATTGTGCTAGCTCAGGCAGCCCAGGATAATCCGGATCTTCAGGACTGATCTTCGCATTGGCGCGGGCTCTCTCCACCAAGATGTCCAATCCATGTCCATCCAGTCGGTTGGTGGTTGCCAAACCCATCCTTTTGCCCCGAAGCAGGCGAACCATCAGGGTGACATTGCGTTGTGCAACGTTCTGGTGGATGTAGTTGTTGGCGAAACGCGTCAGACTCTGATCCTCGAATGAAAGTATGACTTCGGCAGCATCTTTCCCGGCACGCCGGAGAGCTTCTTTGCATATATCTTCAGCTTTTTCTCTCCCAAGCATTTCGTCCCTCGCGTTGAACTGTCATCTATTGTCATGTGGCCACTTGCGTGGCCGTCATTACGCTGCGCTGTCATTAGGTCATTAGGTCTTTCAATGAGCAACCTAATGACGGCCGCAGGCCTAATGACGCCGCAGGCAAATGACGGCGTAGCCAAATGACTCTCTGCTGCCCGTTGCCTACTCCTTACTGCCTACTCTTGTTTATATACTCCAACGCGTATATTGCGGAACCGAGCGGGTGCCGCACCATGACCAGTATGAGCAATCTGGGAGGGCTGTCCTTTACCGCAGTTGGGCGTCCCCCACATGTTCCAGTGATTTTTATTGCATACCGCGTCACAACCATACCAAAACTCGGGCGTAATGCCGGTGTAGGTGCAATTGCGAAGCATGCGGCCCAATTTACCATTCTTGATCTCATAGCCTATTTCAGTGCCGAACTGAAAATTGTAACGTTTGTCGTCTATGGACCACGAACGGTTGGTCGCCATGTAGATGCCTTTATCGGTGTCGGCAATCAAGTCCTGCAACTCCCATTCACCGGGCTCCAGGCTAACGTTGGTCATACGAATAAGCGGAATTCTGTTCCAGGAAGAAGCCCGCATGCACCCATTGGAAACCTTTTCTAGTCTTGTGGCGGTCTCCCGAGACATCAGATAGCCAACGAAATTACCCTCTTTAACAATGGGCGCAGATTGCGCTTCCACTCCTTCATCGTCCCATCCAAAGGTACCGAGACCATAGGGACTCACACTATCTGCAGTGATGTTAACCAGTTCAGATCCGTAGCGGAAGTTCCCCAGTTTTTCTTGAGTAAGAAAAGAAGTTCCGGCATAGGCAGCTTCACTGCCAAACACTCGATCGAGCTCAATCGGATGACCACAAGACTCGTGGACTTGAAGAGCAAGCTGGTCGCCGGCCAAAATTACTGTGGTGGTAGTGTCGGCTGGACAGGGATCCGCAGTCAGGAGCGCAACAGCCTCGTTGGCAATGCGCTCAGCATTGCCGGGCAGATCCCATTGGGGCATCATCTCCCAGCCACCGGTCACTTGCTGGCGGCCGAAAGAATTGGGATAGGAACGTGTCTGCACCTCACTATCTCCCACTGCAGTGGCAACAATCCCGCCCCCGGTCTCAATGATGGTCTGCTCAGTAAAAGCGGACTCGGTGTTAGCAAACCATTTCTTTTCTCGGATAAGAACCAGATTACCCTGTCTCACGCGGACACCATCCACCCGGGCCATCTCAGCGTCAGCAGCCAGGAGCACTCCCAACCTGTCTTCCACGGAGATGGTGAAAGGATCTATTGTCACCGGGGTTACATATTTACCCTGACTGGATACGGGAGGGCCAAGATCCACTTTTTCACCAGGCACAAGCCCTGAGGCAAGGGCGATTTCCAGGGCTTGTTTGCTGACCCGGTCAAGTTCCTCTGCTGTCAACTCACGGCTGGAAGAGAAGCCCCAGGCTCCGTTTACCAGAACGCGGATGCCAAAGCCCATAGAGTCTGAGAAGTTTAGCGACTCGACAACCCCGTTTTTAACTTGAATGCTTTCTGTACGATTTTCTACCACCCGAATATCGGCATACTGAGCGCCAGCCGACTGGGCCAGATCAAGAGCACGGCTCATGAGTGATTTCACGCTTGAACTCCTTTTCCTTGTTCGGAGACTTCTTTTTTAAGCGAGCTTCTCGGTATTGGTTAACCACAGAGACACAGAGAGCACAGAGTAAACTTTATTTTTGCCCGATCGGGAGACGGCGATCGGGCAAACCGGGAACCCGCCAGAAGGGTGGGACTCCAAGCGAAGCGCGGAGAAAAGAACCCAGCCCTGCGGGCAATCTACTTTTTGCGTTGGACCCCGAGGTGGCGGTCAGCTCTGAGACAAAAAGCCTTTCGCCGTCAGGCGATGGCTTTTTTCCCTGGCCGTCGTCTCCCGGCCAGGGAAAACATAATCTCCTCTGTGGCCTCTGTGCCTCCGTGGTGAAAAAATCAGCAATCACACCACTCTGAAATGCTTCTCCACTAGCATTATCGCTCTATCAATTGGTTCATCCCCTACGACATGTCTCGCACTAGACCGCACCTTGTCGTTGGAGGGGCATATGGCAATACCGAGGCCGGCCTTTCTTAATAGAGGGATGTCAGCCCTTCCGTCGCCGAAGGCAGCCACTTGCTCATCCCCGACCGAATAACGCTCGAGTATCTCGTCCATGATCTCTCCCTTGTTCTCCTCATTGACCTGAATCGAGATCTCGCCATTACAAATATCCCCGTCAAATTGCAGCTCATTACTGATGACTTCTTTGATTCCTAACTCTGCAGCGGTTATTTCATTGAATATGGACAAGCCGGAACTAATGCCCACACAGGGGATTGCGCGCAAGGTGAACCAGTTGATTAGTTCCCGGGCACCATCACGAAACGGGTTCGTTCTTAGAGCTGCAGCTATTGTTTCTCGGGTAGA
>Ga0224509_10000224_pt1 | contig 15155 bp, 12 predicted proteins | sample SF_Jan12_sed_USG_5_FD_170158 | JGI IMG/M metagenome (GOLD analysis project Ga0224509, IMG submission 170158) | Sediment microbial communities from San Francisco Bay, California, United States - SF_Jan12_sed_USGS_24 | ecosystem: Environmental > Aquatic > Marine > Sediment | place: USA... | reverse complement strand
AGCGATCAACGAGGTAATCGACGTCGACCGACGCGACCACGTTGCGCGCCATCGCTTCAAAGAAGCTCGTCATAACATCAGTCGGCGTCCCGGACGTCTGCGGTAACAAGGTCAACGTCAGCTCGTTCGACGCATTGCTGACGGTTATCTCGTTGCCGGTGATGTTGTCGAAGGTCGTGTTGCCTTCTCCGGTAACCAGGAAGTTGTTGCGATTGCCGGCAACACTCGTCCAGATACCCAGGCTGTTTCCCTGATCGTAGAACGTTCCCTTTTCGCCACCATCCGCGCGCAAGGTACGAATTACCGGTTCTCCCTGGTACGCCTTGACGTAGACGTAAGGCGATCCGTGTACGAAAGTCGCCTCCATCACGGACTGCCCGCCGCTCTGCCATTCCACCGTGACAGAACCGTCACTGTGGTTCTTGAGGTAGGCTTCCATGTCGGCAAAGCTGGTGTTGCCGATAGCAACACCGTCGAAGACCTCATTGAAGGGGTCGGGTATCGCATACATGAACCCGTCGACGGTGGGCGCGAGTCCCGATGGAATACCCATCACCCGAATGCCTTTGTTTGAAACCCGGGCGATAATCGGGTCCGGTGTGATGTAGGCGGCATCGTCAGCATCACCAACCGTCATCTCACCAAGAAAAGGAATCGAACCCCACCACCTGTGGGTGGGTGTCGGGCCGTTTGCCGCCGGCCCGGTCAGCTGCGGTTTCCGCGGTACTGGCGTGCCTGTTGGAATACCGGTTGCCGCATCACATGCCGGTATGGCCGGCTCGACGACGCCCGCGTTGTAGACCCAGTTGCCGTAATCAACGACGCAGCGGAAGCTGGCCGGATTAATGGTATCCGAGATACTCCCGGCGCCGTAGGCCGTGATCGTATAGTCCCCCGACGGCGGCGGAACGCTGTCATCGAAGCCTGTGAAGCGGATATTGTCGACCTGGAAGACCGTACTCGTTGCGTTGGTCGCCCAAATGACGATGCCGGTGTCCACTCTTGACAGGTCAAGGCCACCCGCCACCAGGGTCGCAAACGGCACTTCAACTGTCTCCCACCCGGCCGCGCCTTTGCTGCCAAGAGCCACATCATTCGACGTACACGGGTAGACACAATCGAGCTTCATCGTGATATTGCTGTCGCCGCTGATTACCCTGATGTCGAAGACGACACTGCCACCGGCGTATGCGGATACATCGAGCGGCGTGTTTGTGGAAATGAATAGCCCGGCAATGTCGCCGGCTGCGGTGTGAGTGACCTGCAGCACGTCGCCGCGGTCATTGTCGGCAACCAGTTCCCAGCTGATACTCGGGCACGCGGCACCACCGTCATTACTGCATACGCCATACTCTATCGCGGCATCGAATGCGCTGATGCCCCGATCCCAGACCGGATCGACGGTCCCATCAGAAAAAACCAGCAGGTCGCCGTCCGCAGGCGCCGCTTCGACGATGACGGTACGCGTTGCTGTCGCGGTATTGCCGGCGCTATCGGACGCGGAATAGGTAATCGTGTAAGTGCCGGCCTCGGCGCCTACCGACCCGCTTGTCGTCACAGATACTGAGCCGTCGACTGCATCGGTCGCCGTCGCACCCTGATCGACGTAGGCAGTGCCCTGCTCATGGTTCACGGTCAACGGTCCATTGACGGTGATCACGGGAGCAGTTCGATCAACCGAAGTGGCGTCATCCGAATCGCTGCCGCCGCCGCCACCACCGCAGCCGGACACGAAGATGATCGACAGTAAGGAAAGTACCAAAAACGCCGGTTTGGGCAGCATGACTAATCTCGTGAAGTGAAAACAGAGACTGGCGGCACATGACGTGCACCAGAAACCAAAGGCCATTCTACGGCAAAGTCCAACATATACTGACAACGCTGTCAATTTGTCCGGAAGACTGAAGAAATGAGCAAAACCTAAGCCGTCACCGCGGCAACCATCAGGTCAATCGCGTTCTTCAACCTGCGTCGATCGAGATCCGGTTCGCGCGCCTTGCGCGCCTTGAGCCCATCGACCAGCAGGATCAGCGCGAGCGCACGATCCCGTGCTTCTCGTATCGGGAGCCCATAGCCACCCTCGTCCGGGCTGCGGTGGAACCAGTCGACGGTCGCCTCACGCACGACCTCATCAATATGGTGCACCGCTTTCCTGATTTCCGGATCGCGCGTCGCTTCGGCCGAGATTTCCAGGAACAGCGGTGCATTGACCGAGTCGTTGCGCTCGTCGTCGTCATGCGGCTCAAAATAGTCGACCAGCGCGGCCGCCAGGTCGTCAGTGGTGCGCATTGCCGAAATTCGACTCTTCACGACGTCCAGTTGTGCCTCGACGATGGCGAGGATGATTGCATTCTTGTTTTCGAAGTATCGATAGATGAGTCCCGGGCTCATGCCGGCGGTCTCCGAGATCATCGCCATGCTGGCGCTGTGAAAACCATGTTGCACAAAGCAACGCCTGGAGGCTTCCAGGATGCGCTCGCATTGTGACTGTTTTCGAATTTCCGCTTTGCGGTCGGTCATGCCGAGGACCTCTCCACAACTTGCGCTGGTTGCTTGCGCCCGCCAATGAGCCGCTGGATAAGCACGAAGAACAGCGGCACGAAAAAGATTCCGAGGAATGCACCTGCCAGCATGCCGCCGAGCACGCCGGTGCCGATGGCGTGCCGCGCGCCGGAACCCGCGCCACTGGCCAGGGCGAGTGGTAGCACGCCCATGCCGAAAGCGAGCGAGGTCATGATGATGGGCCGCAGGCGATCGCGAACCGCCTGCAAGGTTGCTTCAATGATCTCGATGCCGTTGTCCACGTTTTCCTTCGCGAACGCGATGATCAGGATCGCATTCTTGCTGGTGAGTCCTATCGTTGTCAGCATCGCGACCTGGAAGTAGATGTCACGGTCCATGCCGCGCAGCAGGGCTGCAAGCGTAATGCCGAGGATGCCGAGCGGTGCCACGATCAGGACCGACGTCGGAATCGACCAGCTTTCGTACAGTGCTGCAAGGCACAGGAACACGATCAGCACCGACAGCGTATACAGGAGTGGTGTCTGCCCGCCGGCCTTACGCTCCTGGTACGACGCACCGGTCCAGTCGAGGCTGTAGCCCCTGCCGAGACCTGCGACGATGCGCTCCACTTCGTCCATCGCCTCGCCCGAGCTGGTGCCGGCCGCGCCCTCGCCGTTAAACGGTAATGCCCCGATGCCGTTGTAACGCTCGAGCTGCGGCGAGCCATACTCCCACCTGGAACTGGTGAAAGCCGGCAGGGGCACCATGTCGCCGTCGCGGTTCCGCACCGACCAGAGCCGGAAGTCCTCCGGCACCATGCGAAACGGCGCATCGGCCTGCAGGTAAACCCGCTTGACGCGGCCGCGATCGATAAAGTCGTCGATATACTGACCGCCCCAGGCAGTCTGCAACGTCGCATTGATATCGCCCACTGACAGCCCTAGCGCTCCGGCCACCTCGAAATCGACATCGAGCCGGAAAACCGGCGCATCGGCCTGGCCATTGAAGCGCACATTCGCCAGCAACGAACTTGCACGGGCCTCGGCCAGGAACCGGTCGCCGGCGGACACAAGCGCCTCGTGGCCCTGGTTACCGTTGTCCTTCAGGTAAAATGAGAAGCCGGCGGAACGGCCGAGTTCTGATACGGGCGGCGGTACGAACGCGAAGATCATCGCGTCCTTTATTGTCGACATGGCCTTGCTGGCACGCCGAGCGACTGCGGCTGCGCTCAGCTCCTTCGAGTCACGCTCGTCCCAGTCCTTCAACTTCACGAAGGCGAGCACGTTGTTCTGGCCTCTGCCGGAGAAACTGAAACCCTGCACGGCAAACATGCCTTCGACGGCATCGGACTCTTCATCGAGAAAGTAGTCCTCGATCTGGTAGGCCGTCTTCATGGTACGTTCCTGCGTCGCACCAACTGGCGTCGTACCCTGCGCATACATCGTGCCCTGGTCTTCCTGCGGCAGGAATGAAGTGGGGAGGTTGACGAACAATATGCCCATCAGTCCCACCAGCAGGAGGAAGACAGCCGCGTAACGGGCCGGGCGCGCGAGCATGCTGCGAACCGTGTTGCGGTAACGCTGGGCGCTACTATTGAAGCTGCGCTCGAACCAGGCGAGAAAGCCTTTCTCGGCACGATAGTGACCGTTAAGTGGCTTCAGCATGGTTGCGCACAGCGCCGGGGTCAGCGTCAGTGCGACGAACACGCTCAGCGCCATCGCCGAGATTATGGTCGCTGAGAATTGCCGGTAAATGACGCCCGTCGCGCCACCGAGGAACGCCATCGGGATGAAGACGGCCGACAGTACGACACCGACGGCGACCAGCGCGCCACTGATCTGACGCATTGACTTGCGAGTCGCTTCTTCCGGCGACAATCCTTCTTCGGTCATTACGCGTTCGACGTTTTCGACGACGACGATCGCGTCGTCAACGAGTAAGCCGATGGCGAGCACCATCGCGAACATCGTCAGCATGTTGACCGAAAAGCCGAGCACGGCCAGCACCCCGAATGTACCGAGGAGTACGACAGGCACCGCGATTGTCGGTATCAGCGTTGCGCGCAGGTTTTGCAGGAACAGGAACATGACCAGGAACACGAGCACGATCGCCTCGATCAGGATCTCGATAACGTTGGCGATGGACGCGCGCACAAAAGGCGCCGTTTCGAACGGAATGACCGCGGTCAGGCTCTCGGGAAAGAACTCCGAGAGTTCGTCGATACGCGCCTCGACGGCGGCCGCGGTCTCCAGCGCATTCGCTCCGGTTGCGAGGGTTATCGCGATACCCGATGACGGCTGGCGATTAAAGCGGGAAATCGAGGCATAGTCCTGTGCACCGAGTTCGACGCGCGCCACGTCGGACAATCTCAGGACAGAGCCATCCGCTTCGCTGCGGACGATAATGTCGCGAAACTCCTCGGCCGTATGTAATCGCGACTGCGCCGTGATGGTCGCGTTCAGTTGTTGTCCGGGAACCGCCGGCGTGGCGCCAAGCTGTCCTACCGCAACCTGGGCATTTTGGGCACGTACCGCCGCCGTTATGTCGGCCGGTGTCAGCCTGTACGTGTCCAGCTTGTTCGGGTCCAGCCAGATGCGCATGGCGTACTGCGAGCCGAATACGCGTATATCGCCTACGCCTGACACGCGACTCAACGGGTCAACGATATTGGCCGATACGTAATCGGAGATATCGGCGCGCGTGGTCGTCGGGTCATCGGAAACGAAACCGACCACCATGAAGAAGCCGCCGCGGGCCTTGCCGACGTTGACGCCTTGCCGCTGCACTTCCTGCGGCAACAGCGGCATCGCCAGCTGCAGCTTGTTCTGTACCTGCACCTGCGCAATATCGGGGTCGATGCCGTTGTCGAACGTCAGGGTGACCGTTGCGGTACCGTTCGACGAGCTCTGGGATTCCAGGTACAGCAGGCCGTCGAGATTCTTCATGTTCTGCTCGATGATCTGCGTCACCGAGTCCTCGACAACTTTGGCGGATGCACCGGGATAGTTTCCGGTGATTACGACCGTCGGCGGTGCGATATCCGGGTACATCGCCACAGGCAGGCGCGTAATGGACAACGCGCCCGCGATCATGATGATGATCGCAATAACCCACGCGAAGATCGGACGGCCGATGAAAAACTGGGGCATGGCGGCGCTCGTCAGGAACCGTCGATGAGTATCGGGTCGACCTGCACGCCGGGCGCGACTTTTTGCAGCCCCTCGACAATGACACGGTCACCGGCTGCCAGGCCATCGTCTACGAGCCAGCGGTTTCCAATTGCCCGGCTGACCTCGACCATGCGCCGCTCGACCGTGTTTTCTCCGTTGACGACCATCGCGAAAGCCTCACCCTGCGGGTTGCGCATGATGCCTTGTTGCGGCACCAGCAAACCCTCCTGCAGCACGGCATTGCTGACAACGGCACGCACGTACATGCCGGGGAGTAACAGCCGGTCCGGGTTAGGAACAACGATCCGAAAGTCGACGCTGCCGGTCATCGGGTCTACCGACACATCCGAGAACGCCAGTTCACCCTGAAACGCATACTCGGTGCCATCACTGAGCAAGATCGTTACCGGAATGCCGTCGGCATTACGAATGTCGCTTTCCTCCAGCAGGCGCCTGAGAGCCAGCAGTTCTGAAGCAGACTGGGTGACGTCCACGTAGACCGGGTCGAGCTGCTGCACGACTGTCAGCGCTTCGACCTGGTCCTTGGTCACCAGTGCACCCTGCGTGACGTTGGACTTACCGACGCGACCGGCAATCGGTGAACGAATGCGCGCATAGCTGAGCGGCAATGCGGCGCTCTGCAACCGTGCCTCTGCAACCTTGAGGTCGGCTGCGGCCTGGTTGTAGGTGGCCATGATGCGATCGTGTTCCTGCCCGCTGAGCACGTTGGACTCGCGCAGCTCCTCGGCGCGGTTCGCGTCCAGCCTGGCCAGCTCGAGTGTGGCCTCGGCGCGCACCACCGCGGCCTTCGCACTCGCGACCGCGGCACGATAGGTTGAGTCCACGAGCTGGTACAGCGGGTCGCCCGCTGCAACCAGCGCACCCTCGGTGAACAGGCGCTCTTTGACGATGCCGGTGACCAGCGGGCGCACTTCGGCGATGACGAAGGCGCGGGTTCGGCCAGGCAGTTCACGCTTGAGCGCGACCGGCTCGGTCTCCAGCACCACCACCGACACCGCGGTCGGCGTCATGGTCTGCACCATCGGCGACTCGGAGGCATCGCCACAGGCGGCGAGAAAAAAGGGCAGCAAGCCGCCGGCGACGATACAAAGACGCCAGGGGGATCGGAATCGATACAGGTTTGACACGGGCAACTCAGGTATACCGGGAACCGGAAGGTAAAGAATGAACGTTCATTCTTTTTTTGTCAATCTTGCTGGCCAAGTTAAATTGACTGATCGCGTCGGCGATCGTTATTGTCCGAAATTCCTTACCTCTTCTAATTCCTGGCGCGAAATAACCATGTCTGAAGTATTCCCAGTTATTGACCCTGACGGATTGCTCGAATACTCCGTGGTCTACACGGATCGTTCACTCAACCACATGTCACGAACTTTTCAAGGTGTGATGAACGATATCTCTGCTGCCTTGAAGAAGGTGTACTCGGCGGAGGCAGTTGTCGTTGTCCCAGGCAGCGGGACTTTCGGGATGGAGGCGGTAGCAAGACAATTTGCTACTGACAAAAAGTGTCTCGTTATTCGCAATGGCTTTTTCAGTTACCGCTGGACTCAGATTTTTGAAATGGGCGACATTCCGGCTGCGGCAACGGTGCTCAAAGCACGCCTCATCGAAGACAGCCCTCAAGCCCCGTTTATACCGCCGCCCATCGATGAGGTCGTCGCAACGATCAAAGCGGAGCAGCCCGACATCGTATTTGCACCACACGTTGAAACCTCCTCCGGCATGATTTTGCCGAATGACTATATTCAGGCAGTAGCGGAGGCCGTTCACTCTGTCGGCGGAATGTTCGTACTGGACTGTATCGCTTCCGGCACTGTCTGGGTAAATATGGAAACCAGTGGCGTCGACGTGCTCATCAGTGCGCCGCAGAAAGGCTGGAGTGCCTCGCCCTGCTGCGGACTGGTCATGCTAAGCCCACTCGCGCTCGAGAAAATGGCGGGCACAAAGAGCACCAGCTTTGCATGCGATCTCCAGAAATGGCTGGATATCATGCAAGCCTATGAGAACGGCGGCCATGCCTATCACGCGACGATGCCGACCGACTCGCTTGCCCGATTCCGCGACACGCTCCTGGAGATCGAGGAGCTCGGATTCGAAATGGCATCTCTCAGGCAAAGAGAGCTTGGCAGCAAAGTGCGCAACTTGCTCGCCAGTAAAGGGGTTCGCAGTGTCGCCGCTGACGGCTTCGTTGCGCCAGGCGTTGTCGTGGCCTACACCGGTGACGCCGACATAAAGTCCGGCAAAAAATTTGCCGACGTTGGTGTCCAGATCGCTGCTGGTGTTCCGTTGATGTGCGATGAGCCCGACGATTTTCAGACATTTCGTCTTGGCCTCTTCGGTCTCGAGAAGCTAAAGAGTGTCGATAGCACCGTTGCCCGTCTCGAGGAAGCCCTGGATAACGTATTAGGCTGACCTGTTGGTAGGTAGATCTGCGGATTTCAGCTCAGGCGCCTGACGACTTAACCTGATTAGCGAGGTAGCTATATGTTAGTCAGGTTTCGATCAAGAGCATCCGGCAACATCACCATGTTCGGTGACGTGGCGGTCAAGTTGCTCAAGTTGATGGGCCGCACTGGCAAGGTCCCGGGTGCAATTATGCCGGAGGACATACCAGCAGCACTGCAGCAGTTGAAATTGGCCCTGTCCGAATACGGTACGCAAGCCCCACAAGAGCGCAACGAGGAGCAGGACGAGCCCGCAGACTTCATCGACGAACCGGTCAGCCTGCCGACACGGGCGATACCACTCATTGAGTTGCTCGAGAGCTCGTTAGCGGAAGATGTCGGAGTCATGTGGGAAGAACAATAGCGCTCAACTTGTTCGTCCTTCGAATCTCCAGCCTGATCTATCGACCGCTCTGATGTGAATCTAGCGCCTGTACCAGCCTGGGTGCGTCGTCGATTCCAGCAGTCGCTCTACCGCGTAACGCTCCGCTTCGTCTTCAGTCAACTGCCGCGACCATGACACGCGCTCACTCGTATTGCCGCCGGGTCCGGAGCTTTGGTGTTCGGCGTAATAAACTGTGCCCTCTGCCTCGCTCGCAATGAAACCGAAACTTATGCATGCCAGCACTGTTATCAGACGTACATTTGACCAGGCCTTCACGTCACGCGCCCTCCGTTCGACAGGCAATTCAAACCTTTCGCTCCGGCACGCAATACATGTTAGCGTCACCGCATGCAGCATGTTAGCAGGGTTCGGATTGCCTCGATATCAGCCATCCTGTTGGCGACTATTGCTGTGTTAACGCACCGAGCAGCTCATGCAGAATCCGCGCTTGCCTCCTTCGACCTGTTCGAGATCGAACGCGAACGAATCCTGGAAAAAGCTTCGGCCTACCTGGATGAAGCGCCTCTGACGGTCACCGCGCAACGAGCCGAAAGAAGCGCAGGCGGCTTGCACGATTTCTATTCCGAAGGAGATTACTGGTGGCCGGACCCTGAGAATCCGGACGGCCCTTATGTGCGTCGAGACGGAATCTCGAACCCTGCCAACTTCGTAGCGCATCGCCGGGCGATGGTCCGCCTGAGCGAGATCGTCGCAACCCTGACTTCAGCCTGGGTCATCACACAGGAGGAGGTCTATGCGTCTCACGCGCTCGAACATCTGATGGCCTGGTTCGTCGATGCGCCAACGCGCATGACGCCCAATCTCCTTTACGGGCAGGCAATCAAGGGCCGCGTGACGGGCCGTAGCATCGGGATCATTGATACCGCTCATCTCGTCGAGGTTGCACGCAGTACAGAGATTCTCGGGCGGTCGGGGGCATTGCCGAGCGGGGACCTCGAACGTATCAAAGACTGGTTTTCCGACTACCTGGACTGGTTGACCACTCACCCCTATGGGAAAGAGGAAAGGATTCATCCGAATAATCATGGTGTTTGGTGGTCGATGCAGGTCGCCGCGTTTTCCAGTCTCGTCGGTCGCGAGGCCGAGCTCGAGTGGATTCGGAATCAATTCAAGACGGTCTACTTGCCAGAAATGATGGCTGCTGACGGCAGCTTTCCGGCCGAGTTGCGGCGCACAAAGCCATACGGCTACTCGCTCTTTGTGCTGGATGGCCTGGCCGGCGTGGCACAGGTTGCATCGACTGAGGCAGATGACCTTTGGGTTTTCGAACTTCCCGATGGTCGGAGTCTAAGAAAGGGAGTTTCATTCCTGTACCCGTATATCGAGGACAAGTCTGCATGGCCCTACGACAAAGACGTGCTGTATTGGGACGAGTGGCCAGTTCGACATGCGTTCCTGCTGTTTGCCGGCCTCGCATACTCGAAGCCCGAATACCTGCGTGTATGGGAGAGCCTCGACGCTGATCCGACGACACCGGAAGTCGTCCGGAACTTACCCCTGCGTCACCCGTTGCTCTGGGTTGATAACGGGAAGCCTTAGACGGAGTGATCAAAGGTGCCAGTCACCCTATTTCCCGTCGGGAAATAGGGTGACTGGCACCTTGTTTACTTGTTTGGTGGTGATGGGTACTACCCTATTTATCATTTAACTAGCTGTTTTTTAAATAGTTTAGTAAATCCAATGTCATAAGTTGCCTCCAGAGTTGCCCCCAACGTGGAGTAGAAGTATCTAGATATGGGTCCCATCCAGAGGGTACGGGGGGGCAAATTCTGAAAACGGGATTACAGTCATAACCCCGCTCGTCATAGCACTACAAAACAAAAGGGGAATGCTCGCAAAATATTTCTATCTTTAAACAAGAAGTTCCTAACGACTTTGGTTACGCAACGGCTAGAGTAAGTCAATGCGGAATATGCACGTAATACCTGAAGTGAAACTCATGATGAGCGCTTTGAAATTGGTGGCTCTAGTGAGATTACTGCTGGTCGTAGCGATTCTCAGCCTGGGCTATTGCAGTCTTGCGAAGGCGGACGATGGACAATCCGTAGAACGGGGTTTCGGTAATTGTGCGCAGACCTGTCTCTCAGTCATTGGCGGCGAATACCTCCGGTAACAGATTTGGTATCTTTGAAAGCAGGCTTGTTCTGCAACCTATGTTGAAAGGCCATTAGTAAACTCGATGATCGTGAGTCCAATGTCCGCTACCCGTAACAGCTGACGTTCATAGGCCGGGGGGAGTATCCAAGCTAGGGCTTTTGCCTCGACACCGAAGCGTGCCTTTTTCCTTTGCTAAATCCGTAGAAAAAAAGTTTTCGGCTCTAAAATGCGATCAAATTGTGCCTTTGGGAGCTTGGTATCGTGGATTATCGTGCCTAAAAAGACGCAAGGTTAGCCGAGGTCCGCAGTAAAAAAGCGAGCAGAATTAGGCGTAATCGATTTAAGTAAGTTGCTGTCGGGAACTGAGCTTTGCGGAGGTCCGCGCCGAAAAGGTAGTGAGAATCGTCGAGGTTCGGCACTAAAAGGGAACTTAGGACTGCACAGGTTCGTACCTAAAATGAACCAAGGTCCGAACAAGCCCGAACGTAAAAGGACGGTAAGATCGGCACTATCCGGAAAGAAAAGGAAAATGTCTGCTTTCATCCAAAGCAATGGTATGGACTCCTCCTCCCCTTAACGGCATCTAGGTGCCAAACTGGTAAGCGATACCACCAGCAAACGGAAAGGAGGAGTCACCATGAAGCTTAGTAGAGTTGGCGTAGATTTGGCAAAGAATGTTTATCAATTGCACGGTGTAGATCGGTCCGGCAAGACGGTCTGGAAGCGTCGCCTGAAACGTCATCAATGGTTCCAGGTGCTATTGGATACAGCGGGACCCGAGTGTGAGATTGGCATGGAGGCGTGTGCTGGTGCTCATCACTGGGGTCGGCAGTTGCAGTCAAGAGGCTACACGGTGAAGTTGATTCCACCGCAGTTCGTGAAGCCCTACGTGAAGAGCAATAAGAGTGATGCCAAGGACGCTGAGGCGATTTGTGAAGCAATGGGTCGACCGAACATGCGCTTTGTGACGGTCAAGCGAGTTGAGCAACAGGACATCCAGGCGACGCACCGGGTCCGTGCAGAGTTGATGACGCAACGCACGGCCAAGGCCAACCAGATCCGCGGCTTAGTGGCCGAGTACGGCCTGGTGGCACCGAAGCATCTGAGCTCACTTCGTGCAGCGATCCCGTGCTGGTTGGAAGATGCGGAGAACGGGTTGACGGGTGACTTCCGTGCCTTGTTGCAAGGCGTGTGGACGGATCTTCTTCTACTCGATGATCGTGTTGGTGAGATGGATCAGAAGATCAAGCAACTCGCCGATAACAACGAAGACTGTGTTCGATTACAGCAACTGCGTGGTGTCGGTCCGATGACATCCACGGCCATGATCGCCACGGTGGGCGACGCCCGACAGTATCCGAAGAGTCGCCAGATGGCGGCGGCGATAGGCATCACCCCCAAACAACACAGTTCCGGAGACCGAGATCGCCTGCTCGGTATCAGTAAACGCGGTGATGTTTATCTTCGTACGTTGATGATTCACGGCGCCAGGGCGGTGGTGGCCCGAGCAAAACACAAAGACGATCGGCTCAGCCGCTGGGTGACCAACATCGCGAACAAGAAACATCCGAACGTGGCAGCAGTGGCACTAGCCAACAAGACTGCACGCATGGCCTGGGCTATGCTGCGGCATGGAACAGATTACGACCCTGACTTCGCGATACGCTGAGACAGGAATCAAAAGGAAACCCTCCAAGACGATTGCTTAAGCAAACTGAATGATGGCAAACAGGTTAGACCGGCGTCGGCTAAACCCGGGAATGTCCACGTACGTAAAGTACGACAAAGCGATTGGGAGCCGATGCGCGAATAAACCATTATGGCCCGGCATCAACGTAATGAATGCCAACTTATGAGGCCGAATATACGTATGCAGTCGTGCCATGAATGCCAGATCAGCTTGCTAGCAAATGAGGAGGAGTCCATATACGGACATTGGTCTAACGCTGCCTGGTCGGATTCTGAGAAATATTAGGTACATCCCAGAATTGACTGTTTCCCAGTCATGTCGATAATTGCCCTGACAAAGGCAAAACCAGCGAAAGCTGGTGACGCAAAGCCACGGGTCCTCGCTTCCTCCGAGAAGCCATCAATGACTCCCCGAAGGACCCAAGATCGCCGGGTTCCCAAAAGTTGCTCAACAACACGAAAGGAGTGACCGAGTAGTGATAACGGGAGGGGAATATGATGAATAGAATCCGTACTTTCATGTATCGCGCGACTTTTACAGCACTTGTTGCAGTCGGTTATTTCATCGGTATTAATTCGGCAGTGGCCCAGGAAGCGAATGACAATCAGACTAGTGGAGCGATTGAGGAAATCGTCAAGATCGAGGCCCCATTAGATCGCCGTCTGGTTGGACGCCAGAATGAATTTGGCTCCAGGACCAAACTCTTCGAAGTCAAGCGGCAAGTAAACTTCGCTGATCTTGACCTTAGTTCTGACACAGATGTCATTAAGATCAAGAGCCGCATTGAATCCACCGCGAAAGAAGTGTGCGCAGAGCTTGATGAAATGCGTCCGATACCGCTTTGGAGAAAGGCTGATCACCAGCGCTGCATTACGGAAGCGATCGAAAGCGCAAATGACAAACTAGAATTGATCGTCGCCGGTTTGTGAGTAAGGTATTTCGCTAATCCTCAGTAAGCCCGCTTCGGCGGGCTTTATTTTGTCCGCAAGTGGCCGTTAGCTGCCGTTCAATTTCAATGATTCTGGCCTGAACGAACGTCCGCTATAGGTAAAACCGGACATTCAGCCTGGTCCAATGTCCGCTTTTCGCCTGATGATAGATCCAGGGGCAGGTATGACTCCATGCCGACATTCGGGTGACGGGCGACGTGCCGAGCGCAGGCCGCTTTGCGCGGGCAGGGATTTAGTCTACGCTTACTATAGCCTGCTAGCATAGGCCGGAAGTACTGCAAGAAGAATTCTAACCCACACCAATACGAGGACAGTATCATGCAAACCTTTATTCGCTGGGCCGCCGCAGCGACCCTCGCAATGATCTCCGCCGGTGTTTTCGCCGCTGGCCACGAAGGATCGAACGGTCACAAGGAAGTTGCCGTAGGCTGGTTCAACGCTTCCTGTGGCGAACTCGATCAATTCAAAGCTTACATAGAGAAGCACATGGCCGATGATGGTGTATCAATTCCGGCGCGGTATGTCGGTCTCGGTTTCCAGCTCGACAGCAATCCTGAGGACGAAATGCGTGTGGAAATGGTGACTCCCGGCACACCTGCATCAAAGGTTCTTAAGAAAGGCGATGTGTTTGTCTCGGTAAATGGTGTGCCATCCACGTATGAAAACCGCGACAAGATGACCTTTCGAGGTAAGCCTGGCGAGCCCGTTCCGGCTGTCATTATGCGCGATGGCAAGAAAATGGAAATCGAGGTGAAGCGCGGCGTCATCGAAGCAATGAACAATAAGGAGCGGGTGCTCGAAGGACTCGGTATTGCGGACGCGGACAACTGGCCCACAGATAGCTGTTCGCTGGTCGAAGTCGTTGCTGAAGGTAATGTGGTCTACCTTTACGGCAAGTGGAACGATACGGAGTCCGAGACCGGCTACAAGTTCAAGGGACAGGGCATTTCGCGCTTTGAGTTCAATGAAGCCGGTCAGGTCTCCAAGGTCTGGGGACTGGTCGAGAGCCGCTTTGTTCTTGAGCAACTCGGCTACACAATCACCCGCTGAGATTTGCGTCTCGTGCTGATGCGCGCCTGATTCCAGGGAAGTGCAGTGCCCCGGCTTTCTGGGGCACTGCTCCTGTGGATCGATTTGATCTAGCCAGTACTCATCTATCGCGGCACTCAAGCCGACCAGTGATAAATGCCTAACGAAAAGTCATTTTCACAACTCCAATGGCCAGTGGCATCAGAGCAGATGATCGCGGCGCCTGCGCAAGAAGTGTGGAACGCAATATCGAGGCCTGGAAACCTCAAGTTGTGTCATCCGTTTTGTGCGAGTAACCCCGTCCAAGTCTGGCCGGGACCGGATTCGCGGGATGAGGTGCATTATCTTAGTGGCTGGGTGTACGAGCGCCGTTTTCTACGTTGGCATGATGGGATCGGCTACGATCTTGAGATTGGCAGACGTGGTGGCAGTACATCATCTGTGTCTTGGAGAATCACTCCCGTCGATGAAAACAGTTGTGTTCTGCGTATCACAGTATATCCGGACATCCTGCAGAACTGGCCAACGGCAGTTCGCTGGATTCCATACTTGCTTCGCCTTCGACCAATGCTCAAGAAATACCTGGAATCTGTGGTCAGAGGATTTGAGTGGTATGTCATGCGCGGTGAACCGGTGCCACGTAATCAATTTGGCCGGCATCCGTGGTTTTCGGCGCAGTAACCAATAAATGAATGATCGTTAGTCAGTGTCCGCTTCTGGCCCAAAGCAATGGTATGGACTCCTCCTCCCCTAAACGGCATCTAGGTGCCAAACTGGTAAGCGATACCACCAGCAAACGGAAAGGAGGAGTCGGCATGAAGCTTAGTAGAGTTGGCGTAGATTTGG
>Ga0224509_10000223_pt1 | contig 15166 bp, 12 predicted proteins | sample SF_Jan12_sed_USG_5_FD_170158 | JGI IMG/M metagenome (GOLD analysis project Ga0224509, IMG submission 170158) | Sediment microbial communities from San Francisco Bay, California, United States - SF_Jan12_sed_USGS_24 | ecosystem: Environmental > Aquatic > Marine > Sediment | place: USA... | reverse complement strand
AATGACGATTCGGGTGATCGGGTCCGACAGCGTCCAGTTGATGACCTGTTCGGTGATGAACGACTTGTTCGGGACGATGATTTCCTTGCGATCCCAGTCGGTAATCGTCGTTGCGCGAATGCGGACGCGGGAGACCGTCCCTGTCAGTTGACCGACCGTCACCGTATCGCCGACACGGACCGGCCGTTCGAACAGGATGACGAGGCCCGAGACGAAGTTCGCGACGATTTCCTGCAGGCCGAAACCGAGACCGACACTGAGCGCCGCTACCAGCCACTGAATCTGTGACCACTGCCAGCCGACGACATTCAGCACTACGATCGTGCCGACAGTAACGACGACGTATCTCAGCAGCGTATTGATTGCGTAGCGGCTGCCGGGCTGCAGCGTCATACGTTGCAGCACCGCAATTTCCATCAGGCCGGGCAGGTTCTTCGACGCGATCGCCGTCACGCCGGCAATCACGAGGGCCAGGAGCAGGTCGGCCAGCGTCACGGGAACGATGGCTTCTTCACCCGCGATCATGGTCGTCTGGGACCACAGGGAGACCTGGTCGAGTATGCCGAGCGCCGGCACGACTTCCGACCAGATGCCCCAGGTGGCAAGCGCCCCGACAAGGAACAGCCCGGCGTTGAGCAGGCGCGTCGACTGCTGGTCGACCGCATCAAGATCGAGCGGCTTGCTCTCGACGACGGGCGCTTCCGACTCTTCTTCCTCATCACCGGCCGCTTTGCGCGCTTCCCGTTCCTCGATCGCCATCTGCCACGCGATCTTGCGTTTCGTGAGCGCGAGCCAGCGAGTAATCACCAGGTTGACGACAATGATGGCGAGGACCAGCCAGAAGGTATCAATGAGACGCCCGGTCAGCGTTGCGGCGGTGTAGAGGTAACCAACGAGCGCTGCCAGCGCCAGCAGCAAGGGGCTGCCTGCGCCCAGCACGTACCAGAGCCAGCTCAGGCGGCTGGTCCACTGGGACGACCGCGACGCATAGTAGGCGGCTGCGACACCCTTCGTCGGGTGCAGCAATGCATGCATGACACCACTGAAGATGAACATGACGATCACGAAAGCGCCCCGGCCCAGGCTCTCTCGGTACTCCGGGAAAGGCGCTCCATAGGCGAGTACGGCCACGAAAACGATCGGGACTCCGACGACGGTCAGCCGGTCCAGCTGCCCGCGGATGATGGGCAGCCGCTCCTTGCTCCAGCCGAAATGCACCTGCATCACGCCGTCTTTGGCGCAAAGCCTCCGGAACAGCAGCGTGTTGTAGAGAAACGGTGCGGTTGCTACCAGGGCCTGGGCGACTGCGGCCGTAAAATCCGAATGCAGCGGGCTTCGTGTCAGGGCCCAGGCGATGACGGCGAACAGCAACGGAATCGGAAGAGCGTGGAGTGCCGAGATCAGCAGGGCCTGCAGCGTCAGCCAGATAGTGTCGGTCGACAGGCGGCCGACCTTGCTGGTCAGGTCCTTGAATCGCCGGCCGAGCGGGCGACGCAGGAAGAACACGACCGCAAGCAACAGTAATGCTGCAGCCATGCCAAAGGGACTGTGCCCAACGGCTTCAGCCAGGTGGCTGACGGTTTCTGCCCAGGATGTCGGGGACGTCGTCCACGCTATCGCGGGCGCAAGATTGCGGATGTCCTTCAGCCAGAATGGTGAGGCGCTCGGAATCCAGAGAAGATGCTGGTCGAGGAACTGCTTGTACTCGTCCGCTGCATCGAGCAGGCGACGTTGCGCGACGTCCAGGTCGCCCAGCGCACGGATATAGCTCGTATACGTGGCCGCTACCTGGACGAGCAGGTCGCGCCGGTTCCGAAGCAATTCCTCGACTTCCCCCTGTATGGACTGGAGGTCGTCGTCATCGGCGGCATCTTCTCTTACCTCCGCCATCGCCGCTTCGACGCGATCTTCGAGTGCCGTCAGGTCGCGACGCTGCTCCTCGATTCGTACCTGGGCGAGCCCGATCTGCGACAGGGTCTGCCGCCGTGCTCGAACTTCCGCCCGGTACTGGGAGACCTGTGGCAGGTTGCGGCGCTCCTCGACGAAGAGCCGGCCGATAGCCTGGGTAACCCCGCCTACCTCCAGCCTCTGCCTCGAGCGCGTCAGGTTCTGCTCGATCTCGCGGGCCTGTTCCTCGATCGCCGACAGTTCGTTGGTCACGCGTTCGATATCTGCGGCCACTGCAGGTAGCTCGCGAGTCAGCTCAGCGTTGCCTTCCGCCAGCTGCCGAACGACGGGATGCTTGTCTGCGGCGGCGAGTTCGGCCAGAGCCGTTTCCTGCAGCACTTGCGTGGCGCTTAATTGCCGTTTCGCGTTCACGGCGGCCTGCAGTATCTCGACTTCGCGTCTCAGGCTTGCGAGCGTACGCGCGGCCATGTCGCGCTGCGCCCGGATGAGCTCGAGCCTCACATTGTTGCTGACGATTTCCTGGTCGAGGCGGTTGAGTTCTGCCGTTCTCGCATCGACCCTGAGCTCTGCCGCAAGCCTGCGTGCATCGGTGACGATCGCGAGTTCTCCCGGCGGCGGCGCCGACTCGATGCTTGCGGAGATTACATCCATACCGCCGCGCAGATCGTTGATGCGTTCGCGCGCTTTGGCGGGGCGTTCTGCCTGTGTCGATTCCTGCGATTCCAGCTCGGCAAGCCTCGCTTCCGTGGCGGCAACTTCGGCGAGCTTTGTCGCGAGGGCCTGCTCGAGGTCGGTGAGCGGCGTCGTCTCATCGATGCCCAGCGAGTCCGCCGTGGGCGCAGGTGGCGCTTCTTTATTCAGTTGCTGCCGCAGTTTCTCGGTTTCCACGGGGGCGGTCTGCAGCGATTTCGTAAAAGCGGCGGCCGCCGCCTGCGACGACTGCATGTTCTGTAGCTGCGCCTGCGCATCGCGGAGCTGGTCGATAACCCTGGCCCGGGTCTCGTCATCCAGCCCTTCACGGGCTTCTACAGCTGCAATCGCGGACGCGATCTGCTCTGAAGAAATCGTGCCGTCGGTCGGAATAGCGGGGATCGGCGATGCCGCCCACGTCACGCCGCCTGCGAGCACGATGATCGCGGCAAGGGCAAGATGACTGAGCAGGCAGGAGATGTGTGAAGATCGCGCGGACGAACGTCTGGTCACAGTTTGGGATCCGGGTGCGTAGGCAAAGCCGCATTATAGGCGAAACGGGAGTCGAGCCCGATGTGTTCGCCGTTACCGGCCCGGGTCGGTATGCTTGCTCGTCGGCACATCACCTTCGACCCGTGCACAGACCGGGGAGGACATATGAAAAAGACCAGCATTGCGAATTGGGATGAACTGGAGGACCGTACGCCGGCGCACGCGCTGGTCGCTGACGTGGACCTGGTCATCGTGCGTTTCGATGACAGTGTCTCCGTTCTGTACGGCCGCTGTGCGCATCGCGGCGCCCTGATGGCCGACGGTTTCGTCGACGGCGATAACCTGATTTGCGGCGTGCATCACTGGGATTACCGCCTGGATACGGGCATCAGCGAGTACGACAATTCGGAGACCTTGCATAAATTCAGCAGCTGGATCGAGGATGGCAAGGTGCTGGTCGACGAGGACGAGATCAGGGCATGGGGGCAGGCACACCCGCAGCCATACCAGCGCGACACCTACCAGGGTGTGTACCAGGACCACACCGGCACATCCGACGAGCCCCACGTCAAGTTCATTCGCAAGCTGGCGACCGAAGGCCTGGAGAAGACCGGGCATCACGGCCCGTCCTCGGCGATGGGCGTGTCACGCAACCAGCTGCCGAAGTGGGAAGACATCCAGTTCGTCGTCGCCCAGCTTCACAAGCTGCCGCTGCTCGACGAAGAACCCGTAGGGACCGACGTCGTCATCGGTGCGAACGCGAACAAGCCCCTGAAGCTCGACATCCCGCTGTTTGTCTCCGACATGAGCTTCGGCGCTCTTTCCGAGGAGGCCAAAGTCGCACTCGCGAAAGGCGCCGAGCTCGCGGGCACGGGTATCTGCTCGGGCGAGGGCGGCATGCTGCCCGACGAGCAGGAAGCGAACTCGCGCTACTTCTACGAGCTCGCGTCGGCGCGGTTCGGCTTTTCCTGGGACAAGGTGAAGAGGACGCAGGCGTTCCATTTCAAGGGCGGCCAGGGCGCCAAGACAGGCACGGGCGGGCATTTGCCGGGCAACAAGGTCAAAGGGAAGATTGCGGAAGTCCGGGGGCTCCAGGAGGGCGAGGCAGCGATATCACCGGCGCGGTTCCCGGACTGGACCTCGCTGGGCCAGTACGTGGACTTTACGGCGCAGGTTCGCGAGCAGACCGGCGGTATCCCGGTCGGTTTCAAGCTGTCGGCGCAGCATATCGAGAAGGACATCGACGCCGCGCTCGAAATCGGTGTCGACTACATCGTCCTCGACGGCCGCGGCGGCGGCACCGGTGCCGCTCCGCTGATATTTCGCGACAACATCTCCGTACCGACGATTCCGGCACTTGCACGGGCACGGCAGCACCTCGACGCCTGCGACGCGGCCGGCGTGACGCTGGTCATCACCGGGGGACTTCGGCATCCGGCCGACTTTGCCAAGGCGATGGCGCTGGGCGCGGATGCGATCGCCGTGTCGAATGCCGCGATCCAGGCCATCGGCTGCCTCGGCATGCGGGCGTGCCACACGAACAACTGCCCGGTCGGGATCGCCACACAGAAAGAGCACCTCCGGGCACGCCTGCCGGTCGACATCGCCGCGGAGCGCCTGGCGCGTTTCCTCGGCGCAGCCATCGAACTGATGCAGGTACTGGCCAGGGCGGCCGGGCACGATCATTTGGGCAAGTTCTGCAGAGAGGACCTCACCACGTTCAGCAGCGACATGGCGAGGCTGACCGGCATCGCCTACGGCGGCGTCAATCCGCCCGATTGAATGGATAGCAAGTGCCGCGGACGCTATTCGCGAATAAGGATCACGCGGGAATCGCCGCGATCGCGCGGGTCGGACGCCGGGACCCAGGAGTCCTCCTTGCGCCATACGATCTGCACGTCGCCGAATTCCCAGGGATGCGGTTCTGCCCGATAGCCCAGCTCGCCGAGCAACGAGATCGTTGACTCGGGCAGGGGGCGCGTCACGCTGTAGGTGATCAGGTCCGGCGGCAGCAGCTGGTGATGAAAGCGCGTCGCCGCCACCGCCTCGTACGGGCTCATGCCAAAGTCGAGCACGTTGACGATGGTCTGGAATACCGACGTAAATATTGTCGACCCGCCCGGCGTTCCGACGACCATCGCAACCTCGCCATCCTGCAGCAGGATGGTGGGCGACATGGATGACAACATGCGCTTGCCCGGCTGTATCTCGTTGGCCGTGCTGCCGACGACGCCGTAAACGTTCGGCACGCCGGGCTTCACGCTGAAATCGTCCATCTCGTTGTTCAGCAGGAAGCCCGCACCCTCGACGACGATGCCGCTGCCGTAGTTCCAGTTGAGCGTGTAGGTGTTGGATACTGCGTTGCCCCACTGGTCGACGATGGAATAATGCGTGGTATTCGGGGATTCGAGCCCTGGCTGCACGGCATCCAGTTCTGAAATGTCATCCGGGTTCACTTGACGGGCCCGTTGCGCGATGTAGTCGTCGGCGATCAGCCATTCGATCGGGTTGTCGACGTAATCGGGGTCGCCGAGGTACTCGGCACGGTCGGCGAACACGCGCTTCTCCATCTCTGCGACGAGGTGGATGTACTGCGGCGAATTCTGCGGCACGCCGTCGAAATCATCCGCAAGGTAGTCCTTCATCTTGAGGAGCTGGACCAGGGCGAAACCGCCCGAGCTGGGCGGCGGCGCGGCAAGAATCTCGTAATTGCGCCAGGCCGTTCGTAAAGGCTCACGCCAGACGGCCCGGTACCGGTCCAGGTCCTCGGCCGTGATCAGGCCCTCGCTGCGCTCCATTTGCGCGACGATCAGGCGCGCGGTTTCGCCGCGGTAGAAATCCTCGGGCCCCAGGTCCGCGATCCGCCTGAGCGTCTTGCCGAGCCCGGGCTGCCGGAACGGCTGTTCAGTGCTGATGCCGCCAAAGTGATCGTAGAAGTCGGTGGCTTCACCGAACCATTCCTTCATCGAGCGGATGTCATCGACGAGTGCTTGTGCCGGCAGAAAGCCGTCTTCGGCGAGGGCCACGGCAGGCATCAGGAGGTTTTTCCAGGGCAGCTTGCCGTAGCGCCGATGCGCTTCCCAAAGGCCCGCGACGGTGCCGGGCACGCCGGCAGCCCGTGCGCCGATCAGGCTCGCGTTTTCGATCACCTCGCCGTGTTCGTCGAGGTACATCTCGCGGTGCGCAGCGAGCGGGGCGGTCTCACGGTAGTCGAGGAAGGCCGGCTCGCCATCCATGTAGGTCATCATGAAGCCGCCACCGCCGATGTTGCCGGCGTCGATGAACGTCACCGCCATCGAGAATCCGACGGCGACCGCGGCATCCACGGCGTTGCCGCCAGCGCGGAGCACGTTCTCGGCGACCTGCGCGCCGTACTTGTCGGGGATTGCGACCGCGGCAGTTCGCTCGACGGTCTCTGCCGCGGCGGCCGGTGCCTGGTCGGCGGGTTCATCGGCCGGGCTGCAGCCGGCGAGCCAGAACGAGGCCGCCAGGAGGGCGGTAATTAACCATCGGCGAGTGCTGATCATCGGCAAAGTGTACTACCGGAAGCTCACGGCGTTGCGCGGGAGGTATCGGCGACTAGCCGAATATCCACCAGCCTTTGTCGAGGTCATCTTCGCAGCGCTTGAGCTGGGCACCCCATTCGCGGGCGCGGTAGTCGACTCGCCGTGCCGTGTCTTTGAGCCAGCCCTTCCTCTTGTAGGAGCCGCGCTTCCAGCCCATTGCGCCCTCGTGATAGGCGAGATACTGGTTGTAGGGGTCCCACTTCGAGATGCCGACCGCCTTGTGTGTGCTGTAGGTGTACCAGCCGACGAAGTCGATGGCGTCGTCGAAGTCGTCCCGGTCAGCGAATCGTCTTCCCGTGTCTTTCTTGTATTCCTTCCAGGTGCTCTCGAGCGCTTGCGCATACCCGTAAGCATCGGATGGCCGTTTCCACGGGATGAAGCCGAGCAACTTGGTGCGCGGCGGCTTTGCGTCGAACTTGAATGTCGACTCCTGGCGGATGATCGACATTTGCACGTGCGTCGGTGTGCCCCAGCGTTCTTCCGACTTCTTTGCCGCCTTGTACCAGCTGCTTTTCTCCTCGAAGATTGCGCAGATGTTTTCGACATTCTCGGGCGGTGTCGTCGCGCAGCTCGCAAGGAGCAACATCGCCGGAATCGGGAGCAGGGCAAGGACAGCGCCGCTCAGGCTCGTGCCGGTGTTGTAGTGTTTTCTCGAAAAACGATGCACGCTCTTGTTTAGATTAGTGAATATTCTCCAAACAAGAGTATAGCGTGGTCATCCGGGAGCCGCGACCCCGGCGGCAGTCAGAACTGTTCCTTCGGAACCACCTTGAAGATCGCGTTCATGACGTGCTGCAGGAATCCGCGTGTCGGCTGACGGGTGACGGTCTCGTCGCTGTTTTGCCATTGCAGGCGGCCGTTGTCGGCAGTGGACACTTCCCATGCGTTTTCGGGGCTCATGTCCCGGAGCATCAGTTCCCGAAGCTCCTGGCCAAGGCCGGCACTGTCGATCACCGCGCCCATTTCGGTGTTGATTGCCCCTGAACGGGGATCGAGATTCATCGATCCGATGAACGAGTGCCGGCCGTCCGCGACCGAGGCTTTCGTATGCAGCCCGACAAACTTCGCAGAAACCGGCGGCACGTCCACGATCGACTGGATGGCTGCATCGGCGCGCAGCTCGAAAAGCCTCGTCCCGGCGGCGACGATATTGTCGCGCCAGGGCTCGTAATGGCTGTTCACGGCGGGCACGTCGTGCGAAGCCAGGGAGTTCGTGAGTATGCGTACGTCTACCCCACGATCGTTGAGTGTACGAAGAAATTCGATACCGCGTTCGCCCGGGATGATGTAGGCGTTGGTGATGAGTAACTCGTCCTGCGCCTTGTCGAAGATGGCGAATATCTTGCCCAGCATGCCTTGCGTGACGCCTTCCGCTGTTACCTTGTCGTAAACCAGATCGCCCGTGCCGGGATGCAGCAGCGGCTCGAGTTCCGCAAACTCCTGCGTCCAGTCCTTCGGATCAACCGGGAAGGAACTGAGTTCCTCTGCCGTGCGCGTCTTATCCTGCATTTTCGACCACGACGTGGCCGCGCGCTCCGGGTCAGGCTCCGTCGTCAGGTTGGCCGCCGACGTCACCCACTGGCTGTTCCAGAATTCGTCGAACATGCCGTTCGATTGCATCGCCATGTGACCGATCGCCAGCACGTCGAGGTCGTGGAAGTTGTAGTTCTCGTTCAGTCCGAAGTAGTGATCACCGATGTTACGGCCGCCGATAATTGCAGCGCGGCCGTCGGCGATCAGCAGCTTGTCGTGCATGCGCGTGTTCAGGCGCTCCATCTCCGCGACCATCTCGCCGCCGCGCGAGAGCAGGCTACGCTTTTTCCAGGGATTGAAGAGACGAATTTCGAGGTTCGGTTCGCGCGCGAGATCGGCGTGAATGTGCTCCTGGCCGATCGTCATCAGGTCGTCCACGACGAGGCGCACGTGGACGCCGCGACGCGCGGCGAGTACGGCGCGTTCCAGGATCAGGCGGCCCGCTACATCCGGGTACCAGAGGTAGGTCATGATATCGAGCGACGAAACGGCGGAGTCGATCAACGCGAGGCGCCACGCGAGCGATTCGTGGCTGCCGTCGAGGAGGTGAAACCCCGAGTATTCAGGACCATGTTGTTCGTCGATGCGATGCGCGATGTCCGCCAGTACGCCGTAGGTCGCCGGCGGTTGTGCGTAACTGGGTTCCGGACGCTCGACGTCCTGCTCTAGCCGCGGCCCGGCGCAGCCGAGCAGCAGGACCGCGACGATCGGCAGCGAGGTCCGGATTCGCCAGCGGCATGGTGCCTGTGCGGGTTTGATACGGTTGTGCACGCGGACGCCCAGTTGGTTGAGGCCAGGAGACTGTAACGCGGCTGGATTAGTGTCACAATCATGGCGAATTCTCGCGCTGGCGGCTCGTCGGACCAAACAGGAGAGCAAATGAAGCCTGTACCCGGAATTTTAATAGTGGCCCCTATATTGCTTGCCATCATCCTGTTGTCGTCCTGCGCTACTTTCAACCAGCCACCCGATCCGGCGAAGGTGCAGACGCAGATCGCCGAATACCGGCAGCAGGAAATCGAGCTCGTCCGGGATACCGTTTCTGATCCCGCTCGCGTCGAACGACTTTTGGAACTTCTTGCCGAAAGAGACCGCCTGGTGGAAGCGCATGCGCAGCGTGTAACGGCACACCGGGAGAGAATGGCGGCCCTGGCGGCAGACTACGACGCCCGGCGCGAAGACTTCGAAACGCTGCTCGCCGACTTCAATAGACAACGTGCGTCGGCGCAGAAGGACACCATAGATTTGGTAGCTGCCATGAAAGCCGCTACGACCGCGGATGAGTGGAAAGTAATCTCACGGTTCCAGTTAAAGCGGCTTCATCCGCGAGAGCTGGCTTACGGAACCGCGGCACCGGGAGGCTGACGTGTTCTGGGCATTCATGTACTGGTATTTCTTTGGCGGCGGTGCCGGTGCTATTGACGCTGGTGCGCTGACGCCGGCAACGGTCGAGGAAATCAGCGAACGAATCGAGATCGTTGTTGAAATTCCTGAGCGCGTCGAGGCCGCACAAATGACGCTTGACGAGCTCGGGCAGGCGGTTAAGTCCTTCGAGAAGGATTTCGCCGCCTCCGGCAAGGCGGTTACTCGCTCCTATCGCGACCATGTGGCAGATCGCGCGGAGATCGAGGCTGTGCTCGATCAGCTGAATCGCGACTGGGAGCGGGGTCAGGAGCGTGTGCTCGATCTGCGATTCGAACTGCGGGATCAGCTGACCCGGGAGGAGTGGGCCGCATTGTATTCACAAGAGTAATCGCAATGCATCCAGCCGGTGGCATAATCTGCCGATCGCCGAGTCCCGGCAAGGCATGTGCTTAATCAGAATAGGAACCGGCCAAGCGTCATCGGCCGGCAATAAAAAGTTTGTTTGCTTTTGACTTAGGAGAGAAGAATGTTTCGTAGCGCAACCGCGAGTTTAGTATTCAGCATGTGCCTGATCTTCGCCGCGTCGGATGCACTCGCCCAGCGTTCGGGTCAATCAGTGACGGTACGCACCGGCACCGTCACCGCAATGAAATCCGTGGACCTGAACGACGGTAACGCGGTTAAAGGTGCGCTGGTCGGCGGCGCATTCGGCGCCGCGCTGACGCGCTCCAGTAAAGGATCAGGTCGCAGGGACCGCAATGCCGCACTCGGCGCAGTTCTGGGCGGCGCTGCCGCGGCCTCCAAGACCAGGCCGGGCCGCGTTTACACGGTTACCACGAACGAAGGCACGATGATCCAGATCGCGACCGAGCAGACAGAAATTCGCGTCGACGACTGCGTATACGTCGAAGAGGCCGGCAGCACCGCGAACATCCGGCGTGCCCCGGCGACGGCCTGTGCGCCCGAGTCGGCGGAAGTGATGAAGGATGCCGCCATCATCGAGGAAATGCAGGAAGAAGCGAGCGAGTGCGCCGCGGCCAAGCAGGAACTCGTTGACGCCGACAGCGACGCGGCGATCGATCGTGCCGTTCGCAAGGTACAGCTGCTCTGCTACGACTAGGGCGCCGGACTTCCCGCCGATCTCAGCCGGATAGTGCTGCGCTCCGGTGCGGTTGCCTGTAGCCGATATCGGGACCGACAGGCACGATGCGCGTCAACTTCGTGTCGTAGCACTGATCGCGCCGGTGCCCGTCAACCGGTAAACCCGCTATCCCGGTTCCTCCCGTGACTGAAAGTTGAACATCGAATTGCCGAGCCATGAAAGTGCGAATGCGCAACGCATGGTTCGCGGGTGCATAATGCAGATGTTATGCAGGCTTTCGATCCCGGCTTAAACACACAGATCATCGGACTGGGTATCGCGCTTGCGATCGGCTTTATTATCGGCCTGGAGCGCGAGTGGGCCGAAAACAAGCCGGTTGGCGTCCGCTCTTTCGCGCTGATCGCTGCCTTCGGCGGCATTTCAGCTCTCATGCTTTCGGAAACGGGCGGCTGGCCCATTGCGGCCGGCCTGCTGGTGCTGGGAATGGTCCTCGTGATGCACCTGCGCAACCGCCAGCTGGAAGGCATCACGACGCTTATTGCAGCATTCGTCGTTTACCTGCTCGGCGCGGCCGCGGTCGCGGGCTATTGGTTGCCTGCGATCGTCCTCGGCGGCGCCGTCACGGTGCTGCTGCACTGGAAGAAGCCTCTGCACAAGTGGGTGGACAGGCTGGGCGACCGGGATTTCGAGATCATCGTGCGGTTCGTCCTGATCGCACTGGTCATCCTGCCGGTGTTACCCGACAAGAATTTCGGGCCTTACGAGATCTTCAATCCGTTTACCACGTGGTTCCTCGTCGTCCTGATCGTCGGTATCAACCTGGCCGGCTTCGTTGCCTTCCGCCTCGTCGGTGCTCGCGCGGGTGGCTGGCTGGCCGGTCTGCTCGGAGGCCTCGTATCCAGCACCGCAACAACCATCAGCTACGCCGGTATGTCGAAACAGCAACGCAGCCTCGGTCCCGTCGCGGCCCTTGTCATACTGGTTGCCAGCACGGTTGTCTATGGCAGGGTGTTGATCGAACTGGCCGTCGTTGCGCCCGACCTGGTAAAGACCATGGCCGGTCCGGCGCTGGTCTTCGCCACCGTGTTACTCGGGCTGAGTGTCATCGCGTTCAGGGGATTCGGAAGCGAGTCGGAGACGGAACTTCCGGAACCCGACAACCCGGCGCGCATTCGCCAGGCACTGGCATTCGCCGCGCTCTACGTAGTGATCCTGTTCGCCGTGGCAGCCGCGCGCGAGATGATCGGCGACGAGGCTGTCTATGCCGTTGCGTTTGTTTCCGGACTGACGGATGTCGATGCGCTGACATTGTCCGTTGCCCAGCTCTACTCCGGCGGCGAGACCGTCGGCTTCGATGCCTGGCGGGCGATCTTCCTCGCCACGCTGTCGAACCTGCTGTTCAAGATCGTGGCAGCGTCGTTCCTGGGGTCCCCGGAACTCAGAAAATGGATGCTCGGCACAGGCGCGATCGCATTGACGGCAGGCATGGCCCTGCTGCTCCTCTGGCCCTGATCCATAATTAGGGGACAGTGACTTAAAGTGCCAGGCACCAAAAGTCACTGTCCCGTAATCTTGACTTCCCTGTGTAACGTTTTCTGTTCAGAATGCGCCCATCATGACGACGAAACATACTCGCAACGTGCTGTTCCTGTGCACCGGAAATTCGGCGCGGAGCATCCTGAGCGAGGCGATTCTCAATCGCCTTGGTGAAGGCCGGTTCAAGGCGTTTAGCGCGGGTAGCAAGCCGGTAGGCCGCGTGAATCCCGGCGCACTGGAATTATTGCACGAGCTGGGTTATTCGACGGAAGGGCTGCGCTCCAAGTCATGGGATGAGTTTGCCCGTCCCGATGCGCCGACGATGGATTACGTGATTACCGTCTGCAACAATGCCGCCGGCGAGACCTGCCCGGCCTGGCCGGGCCATCCGGCTACCGAGCATTGGGACATCGAGGACCCGGCAGGCGTCGGCGATTCAAACGAGGAGCGACGTGCCGCGTTCGAAACGGCGAATGCGACGCTCGATGGGCGTATCAGGGGCTTTGTCGACAGAGTAGCGAGTTAGAACCGTCATGTCTGATCACGTTGTCAAAGCTGTCGCCGCGAAAGAGATGAGTATCTTCGAGCGCTACCTGACGCTCTGGGTGGCACTGTGCATCGCCGTTGGCGTCGCCCTGGGCCACTTCTTCTCCGGCGTATTCCAGTTGATCGGCGGGATGGAGGTCGCGCAGGTCAACCTGCCCGTCGCCGTGCTGATCTGGCTGATGATTATCCCCATGCTCGTCAAGATCGACTTCGGTGCGTTGAGCCAGGTCAGGGAGCACTGGCGCGGCGTCGGCGTGACGCTTTTTATCAACTGGGCGGTCAAGCCGTTTTCCATGGCGCTTCTCGGCTGGCTGTTCATCGGCAAGCTGTTCGCGCCGTACCTGCCAGCCGACCAGGTCAACTCCTATATTGCCGGGCTGATCATCCTGGCCGCAGCGCCGTGCACTGCCATGGTCTTCGTCTGGAGCAATCTGTGCGACGGCGAGCCGCACTTCACGCTGAGCCAGGTCGCGGTGAACGACGTCATCATGATATTCGCATTTGCGCCGATCGTCGGCCTGCTGCTCGGCCTGTCCGCGATCACGGTGCCATGGGAGACGCTGTTCCTCTCTGTCGTGCTTTACATTGTCGTGCCCGTGATTATCGCGCAGGTGCTGCGCAAATACTTGCTGGCGACCGGGGGAGAGGCCGCTCTGCAGAGCGCGCTCGACCGCCTCGGGCCTGCATCGCTGGTCGCATTGCTCGCTACGCTGGTGCTGTTGTTCGGGTTCCAGGGTGAGCAGATCATCACGCAGCCGCTGATTATCGCGCTGCTGGCCGTGCCCATTCTGATCCAGGTGTACTTCAACTCGGGTCTCGCCTACCTGCTGAACCGCAGGTTCGGCGTCGCGCATTGCGTTGCTGCGCCGTCGGCCCTGATTGGCGCCAGTAATTTTTTCGAGCTGGCGGTCGCCACCGCGATCGTGCTCTTCGGCTTCGAATCTGGCGCGGCCCTCGCCACGGTTGTCGGCGTGCTGGTGGAAGTGCCCGTCATGCTCTCGGTTGTCAGGATCGTAAACGTGACCAAGTCCTGGTACGAGCGCGGGCCTGCCAGAAGCCCGGCAGGATGATGCCCGGCGCCACCTGGTGCTATAAGGCTGGCTGACCGGAAATGGGTGGCGAGCCGATGATCATCCAGATGCCACCGAGCGTGTTCGCCGAGGACTTCTTCTCGTTCACGCTGTAGGATAGCCCGGCGCGATATAGGCCGCAGGTGGACCAGCCCCCTCCGAGTTTGGCGATAACAACAAGGTCGGAAACAAGATGCTGACGATCTGCAATTAATGACGGAGTACAAAAAAATGAAACGACTAATCTCAATTGCTTGCGCGGGCGCTGTCAGCGTCGGACTGATCGCTACCGCACACGCGCAAGGACAGTCGCTGTCTTCAACAATGGACGTGTACGTCTTTCCCACGGAGGGCCAGGATTCGTCGCAACAGTCGAAGGACGAAGCGGAGTGTTACGAATGGGCCGTCGGTAATGCCGGCGCCGATCCGTTCGATCTTGCGAAGCAGGAAGAGGCGGACCAGCAGCAGGCGCAGGCCGAGCAGCAGGCGGCCCAGCAGGCGGGCCAGGGGGCCGGTGCGCGTGGCGCTGTCCGTGGCGCCGCGGCCGGCGCACTGATCGGCGAAATCGCCAACGACGATGCGAGCGAAGGCGCGGCCTGGGGCGCGGCGGCGGGAGCCGTTCGCGGCCGGCGCATGGGCAGAGAGGCCCAGGCGCAGGCACAGCAGCAGTCGGCCGCACAGGCCGAGCAGCGAGAACAGGCGACTGAGGAACAGTTGTCGAACTTCAAGAAGGCCTTCTCAGTCTGCCTCGAGGCCAAGAACTACATGGTCAAATACTGATCGCGCGGAGAAGAGAAATATGAAAAAACTACTTTTTGCATGTATTGGCGCGGCATTGACGACCCTGGTTGCTGCAGAAGACGTGACGGACGTCGAGCGTATGATCTGCGCCTCGGGCCAGGCACAGATTTGCTTTGAGACAGGCGAGTGCCACGCGGCGACGCCCTGGGAGCTCTCCATACCCGATTTCGTCATCATCGACACGAAAAAGGGCACCATTTCCACGACCAAGGCGAGCGGCCTGAGTCGATCCACCGAGTTCGCGAAGTCCGATCGCAAGGAAGGATTGATTCACCTGCAGGGCGTGGAGGGCGGTCGCGCGTTCAGTTTCGTGATCCACGAACAGACCGGCCGCATGACCGCGGCGATTGCCCGTGATGGTCTGAGCGTAACGGTATTCGGAGCCTGTACCGCAGCGAACATGTGATCTATTTGGTTCGGATTGTCTCGATATTCGCCACCCTTGCCCTGGCGTCGACGGTTCTGGCTGCCTCCGCGCAGGCAGACGACACGGCGACGGACACGCGGCCATCCGTCGCCCCGGATATCCGGGAGGATGAGTCCAAGCTGAAATTGCA
>Ga0224509_10000222_pt1 | contig 15222 bp, 10 predicted proteins | sample SF_Jan12_sed_USG_5_FD_170158 | JGI IMG/M metagenome (GOLD analysis project Ga0224509, IMG submission 170158) | Sediment microbial communities from San Francisco Bay, California, United States - SF_Jan12_sed_USGS_24 | ecosystem: Environmental > Aquatic > Marine > Sediment | place: USA... | reverse complement strand
GAAGGGCATGGCGGAGTTTGTTCCGTTCGATGAGATAGACAAGGCGCCGGAGGAGAAGGAGCGTGGGATCACGATAGCGACGGCGCATGTGGAGTATGAGACGGAGAATCGTCATTATGCCCATGTTGATTGTCCTGGTCACGCGGACTACATCAAGAACATGATCACAGGTGCGGCTCAGATGGACGGGGCGATATTGGTAGTAGGTGCCGATGATGGTCCGATGCCTCAGACTCGGGAGCACATTTTGTTAGCGCGTCAAGTAGGAGTGCCGTACATAGTGGTGTTTTTGAATAAGGTAGACATGGTTGATGATGAGGAGTTGATAGAGCTGGTTGAGTTGGAGTTGCGAGAGTTGTTGTCGAAGTATGAGTTTCCCGGTGATGATATACCGATCGTCCAGGGCAGTGCGTTGAAGGCCTTGGAGACAGATGACACCGATAGCGATGAGGCTCGTTGTATATTTGAGTTGATGGAAGCGGTGGACGCGTACATACCGCAGCCTGTGCGAGATGTAGACAAGCCGTTTTTGATGCCCGTTGAGGATGTTTTCAGCATATCGGGTCGTGGTACTGTTGTGACTGGTCGCCTAGAGCGTGGCATAATCAAGATAGGTGATGATGTAGAGATAGTAGGAATTAGGCCGACGCACAAGACAGTATGCACAGGCGTGGAGATGTTTCGCAAGACCCTGGATGAGGGTCAGGCTGGAGACAACATAGGAGTGTTGCTGCGTGGCGTGAAGCGAGACGATGTTGAGCGTGGTCAGGTGGTAGCCCATCCTGGTTCGATTGCGCCGCACCGGAAGTTTAAGGCTGAGGCGTATGTGTTGAAGAAAGAGGAGGGTGGTCGTCACACGCCGTTTTTCAATGGCTATAGGCCGCAGTTTTATTTTCGGACCACGGATGTGACCGGAGTGGTGACGTTGCCCGAGGGCGTGGAGATGGTGATGCCTGGAGACAACGTGTCGGTAAGCGTGGAGTTGATCACGCCGATAGCGATGGAGAAGGAGTTGCGGTTTGCCATTCGAGAGGGAGGCCGCACAGTGGGCGCCGGTGTCATCAGTGAGGTTATAGAATAGATCTCGGATTGCGGATTTGGGATTTACACATAGTCGGGAAAGAACATGCGTATTATCGTAACCTTGGCCTGTTCAGAGTGTAAACGGAGAAATTACACGACAACCAAGAACAAGAGGACTACCCCTGAGAAGTTGGGGTTCCGTAAATATTGCCGATACTGCGGACATCATACCCTGCACCGCGAGACCAAATAGGATGCTCTTCAACTGGAGTTCACGGGTAGAGGTGCGCATATGGGTACAAGCTCGCTCGAAGCTGGACTCATGTGAGCGCGGTTGAGCCCATTTGGCTGAATGCGGCCGGGATGAGACTATTTTCAGAGCATTGTTGCTACAGTTATTTAATCAGACCGTTATTTCTGCAGGCCAGTAGCTCGAACGGCTAGAGCGCCGGACTCCAAATCCGGATGTTGGGGGTTCGACTCCCTCCTGGCCTGCCATTTATTTTTGAGATTATGGCGAAATCCAAAAAGAAAAAGAAGAAGAAATCTGCTGTTCCTGCACAAGCTGCTTCCGACAAGTCTCAGGCCGTGGCAGTGGCAGAGAGTAAGGTACCCAAAAAGCGTAAGGCTGTTGCCAAACCGAGCGTGAAAGAGAAGGCTTCTGGTACGATAGAGACGATCCGCCAGTTTCTCCGCGAGGTTCGGATTGAATTGTCCAAGGTAACATGGCCCACGCGTAAGGATACCATTGCCTCCACTTCGGTGGTGCTGGTTATCGTGTTTTTGATAGGGGCATTTTTGGGTATTGTAGATCTCGGCCTGTCCAGGATTATGCGGATATTGCTCAGTTAGCCCAGATTCATGAAACATCCGGGCTGGTACCGAGCGGTAGGTGTTTTTTTCCAAGACTTGTGCAGTTGAGGATTGCTGGCGGCTGAGAATTTGCGGCTCATCTGGCCAAACAATGATCGGAGATGAATTTGTAATGCAGTGGTTCATAGTTCATACATACTCCGGATACGAGCAAAAGGTTAAAACTGCCCTGGAGGAGCGCATCAAGTCACTGGGAAAAGAGGATCTTTTTGAAAAGATCCTTGTGCCCACTGAAAAAGTGGTGGAGCTTGTCAAAGGGGAAAGGAAGACTTCTGCTCGCAAATTCTATCCGGGTTATATTCTCGTGCGCATGGAACTGAACGATGAAACCTGGCACATAGTAAAAAACACCCCGAAAGTAACTGGATTTATCGGGGGCAAAGATAAACCAACCCCGCTCAGTGATGAAGAGGCACAAAACATCGTCGAGCAAATGACCGAAGGTGCACTCAAACCTAAGCCCAAGTATCTTTTTGATCGCGGTGATGAGGTGAGGGTCATCGATGGTCCTTTTTCCAATTTCAACGGTGTGGTGGATGAAGTAAGTCCTGAAAAGGGCAAAGTGCGGGTTTTGGTGAGCATATTTGGGCGTTCTACTCCGGTGGAGCTAGATTTTGTCCAAGTAGCTAAAATATAACGAATTTCACTGCGGATACCGAGCGGCAGGATGGCGTGGTCGCAAGGCTATGAACATGAACCACAGAGACATTGTGATATAGCGGCTGGCTGCAAACACCGAGCGATTTTGATGTTTTCCTCGACGCTATGCCTCGCGAATGGCCTCTGTGGTTATTCATGTTGCCCCCATGTTTCTGCTGGCTCAGGCCAGTGACGAGCAGACTTTGGCAATCAGGAGAGACGACGTATGGCAAAAAAAGTAATTGCGAATATAAAATTGCAGGTTCCCGCTGGTCAAGCCAACCCCTCTCCCCCTATCGGTCCCGCTTTGGGTCAGCACGGGGTGAACATCATGGAATTCTGTAAGTCTTTCAACGCCAAGACCCAGGGAGAAGAGGGCATGATAATCCCAGTGGTCCTTACAGTCTTTGCTGACCGTTCCTTTACCTATGTGACGAAAACGCCCCCTGCTTCGGTGCTGCTCAAAAAGGCAGCCAAGATTGCCAAAGGATCCAGCGAACCCAACCGCGACAAGGTGGGGCAGGTCAATCGCAAACAAGTGGAAGAGATTGCCCGTCTAAAAATGCCAGACCTGAATACGGCTAGCCTGGAGGCAGCGATGAAAATCATCGAGGGAACCGCCAGGAGCATGGGCATTACAATAGAATAGGCCTGGAGAACCAATATGGCTAAAAGAGGAAAGAAGCATAGGAAAGCCAGAGAGAGTGTTGATTTTTCCCAAAGATACGAGTTTGTTGATGGGGTGAAGCTTGCTCTGGAGTGTGCCTTTACCCGTTTTGACGAAAGCGTTGATTTGGCTGTTCGTCTCGGGGTGGACCCGCGCCGCGCGGATCAAATGGTGCGCGGCACTGTGGTGCTTCCCAATGGTACCGGGAAATCAGTACGAGTCCTGGCCTTCGCCAAGGGGGAGAAGGAAAAAGAGGCACGCGACGCTGGTGCAGATTATGCCGGCGGCGATGATCTTATCGCCAAGATTCAAGGTGGATGGCTTGAATTCGACAAGACTGTGGCAACCCCTGACATGATGGGGGCTGTGGGCAAAATTGGAAAGATCTTGGGGCCTCGTGGTCTTATGCCCAATGCCAAATTGGGCACGGTCACCTTTGAACTTGGCAAGGTCGTCAAAGAAATTAAGGCGGGTAAGATAGATTTTCGTGTGGAGAAATCCGGCATCGTCCACGTTCCGGTTGGCAGGGTTTCCTTTGGGGCAGACAGGATTCTAGAAAACATTGTCACATTCATGGATAGCATAGTGCGCATGAAGCCGGCGGCCAGCAAAGGTACATACATACGCTCCATTGGCATTTCCACCACCATGGGACCGGGAATAAAGATTGATCCGGCCAATGTTAAGGTATTGCTGACGTAAGCAAGCATTCGGCCTTCAGCACTCAGAAAACAGCTGAGAGCTGATGGCCGACAGCTGATAGCTAACAAATAGGACACTCGGGCCCAGTCGGCCGGATGATTAGTAAAAATTGACTGCCGAGGCGAAACGTTGATTCGTCGAAGACAGTAGGTGCCTAGCCAGCCCAAGACACAAGATGTTAGCAGACACTTTAGTAAGGTAGCTCTAACTCCTGGGTGTGGCGAGGGGATAATTGACTCTGGGTCAGCCTACCGAGACTGAAACAGGCAATCCGCCCCTGAAAATCTGGCACCTCCCGTGACTTTGTCAGAGCACGACTCAAAATCGCGCTGGCAGACGAAAGGAGGGGAGAAGAGAATTGAACCGGCAAGAGAAAGAAGCAATGGTGGACGAGCTCCACGAGAAGTTGGAGCGGTCCAAAGCAACAATTCTAACCGATTATCGTGGTCTCAAGGTAACGGAGATCACCGAACTGCGTTACAAGCTCAAGGAAGCGGGCATAGAATACCGGGTGGTTAAGAACAGCCTGACTCGGTTGGCACTTCGGGGTACTGCGGCCTCAGTGCTCGAGGAACACCTCATCGGGCCCAATGCCCTCGCCCTTTGCTACGATGACGAGCTGACGCCGGCGAAGGTGTTGCTGGAATATGCCAAAGGCAATAACAAGCTGGAGGTCAAAGCGGGAGTACTAGCTGGCAGGCTGATGCTTCAGGAGGACATGAAAAAGGTTGTCACCTTGCCCTCCAAAGAAGTAGTGCAGGCCCAACTTCTTGGGATTATGGCATCGGTGCCCTCGAAGTTGCTGGCTGTGATGAATGCTGTGCCCAGCGAATTTGTCGGGGTGCTCGCAGCCGCACCGAGGGATCTTCTGGGAGTGCTCAAGGCCATTGAGCAGAAGGGTACACCAGAATCATAATTTGAAAAAAACGTGATTGTGCGAACAGATATTAAGAACGATAAAGGAGTAGAAACATGGCGAAGGCGAAACTGACCAAAGACGATGTCAAAGAATACATCAAAAACATGCCGGTGTTTGAGCTGGCCGAGTTAGTAAAAGAGTTGGAAGAAGAACTGGGAGTCTCCGCAGCGGCACCTATGGCTGCAATGCCCATGGCTATGCCGGCAGGAGTTGCGGCGGCTGGTGCTGAGGCTGCTGAGGCAGAACAGACCGAGTTTGATGTGGTGATCACTGAAGTGGGTGACAAGAAAATCCAGGTGATAAAAACTGTACGCGCCGTCACCGGCCTGGGTCTGAAGGAGGCCAAGGCTTTGGTGGATGAGCTGCCAGGAACAGTGAAAGAGGGTGTGTCCCAAGATGAAGCCGACGATGTGGTCAAGCAGTTGGAAGAAGCTGGCGCCACCGTCGAAGTGAAGTAGCCTGCACCTGGTTGAATAAAAGGGTGGACCCCGCTCGTGAGAGCGAATCGCTTTTGCGTTCACCTCAATACTTTCGAGCCATCCAAAGATGACCGAGTGATATCGCGGATGGCCGGATACCTGAACTTGGTGGTTTCCGTCCCTGTTCTCTTTGACGAGGGGCCGGAAGCCCCCTCCGTCGTCGCTTTTGGGTCAGCTATCGTGACCCAAAGCCGGGTGATGGAGCCAGCGCCAAAGGTGAGAAAATATGGCAACCTCATTGGCTAATGACTATCGAGTGCGGAAGAGTTTTGGCAAGATCAAACACATAGTCGAGATCCCAAACCTTATAGAGATGCAGAGAGAGTCCTATGAACGGTTTCTGCAACAGGAAGTGGATCCCGATGAACGCGTCGACAAAGGTCTGCAGGGCGTCTTTAAAGGGGTCTTTCCCATTCGCGACTTTAGTGGGACTGCCTCTCTCGAGTTTGTCCGCTACAGCATTGGCAGAGTCAAGTATGATGTGGAAGAGTGTTTGCAGCGGGGGATGACGTACGAGGCACCAATCAAGATCACGGTGCGGCTCGTGGTCTACGATGTGGACAAGGACAGTGGTGCCAAGCACATTCGGGATATTAAAGAGCAGGAGGTTTATTTCGGTACCATACCGTTGATGACCAACAACGGTACCTTCATTGTCAACGGCACTGAACGGGTGGTGGTTAGTCAGTTGCACCGTTCTCCAGGTATTTTCTTCGACCACGACAAAGGCAAGACCCATTCAAGCGGAAAGCTTCTCTATTCTGCCAGGATCATCCCCTTGCGCGGCTCTTGGATCGATATGGAATTCGACCCCAAAGACATCCTCCACGTGCGCATTGATCGACGACGCAAGTTTCCAGTCACCATCCTGCTCAAGGCTTTGGGCTACAGTGCTGCTGAGCTACTCGATTATTTTTACCAGTCCGAACGCGTTTATCTCAGAAAGGATGGGGTGGGCAAGCTGCTGGATGATGAATTTCTGGCAGGTACGCGTTCACCGCTAGATATCACTCACCCGAAAAGTGGGAAAGTTCTGGCCAAGAAAGGAAGAAAGCTGGGAGTCAAGCTTATCCAGCAGCTCAAAGAGTCGAAGATTGCCGAAATTCCATTTCCGGATGAGAACCTGGTGGGTCGAGTGGTCGGGCGTGATGTGGTGGATGAGAAAACCGGAGAGGTACTTATCCAGTGCAATGAAGAGCTCACCGAGGAACATTTGGTTACCTTGCGGGCCCAGGGCATAGAGTATTTGGACTTGCTCCACATGGAAGGCGCCGACGTGAGTCCGTCTTTTCGAAATACCCTTGCTATTGACAAAGTTGAGGATTCAGAAACTGCGATTCTGGAAATCTATCGGAAACTACGGCCCAGCAATCCCCCCACCCCTGAGGTGGCAGCCGAGTTTTTCAAAAATCTCTTTTTTAGCCCTGATCACTATGACCTTTCCGAGGTGGGGCGGCTGAAGCTGAATCAACAGCTGGGAAACGAGGATTTGCCGCTCAGTCACCGCACCCTCACTGAGGATGACATTTTCAGGGCTGTAAAACGCCTCGTCAAGACCAAGGACACCCAGGGGGCAGTGGACGACATCGATAACCTGGGCAATCGGCGGGTGCGTGCGGTTGGGGAACTTCTGGAAAACCAGTATCGGATTGGGCTGGTCAGGATGGAGCGGGCTATCAAGGAACGCATGAGTCTTCAAGAGATCGAGACCTTGATGCCGCATGATCTTATCAATGCCAAGCCGGTATCAGCAGTGGTCAAAGAGTTTTTCGGCACCAGCCAACTGAGCCAGTTCATGGACCAGACCAATCCTTTGAGTGAGATTACCCACAAGCGGCGACTAAGCGCTCTCGGACCCGGAGGCCTTACGCGAGAGCGGGCTGGCTTCGAGGTGCGTGACGTCCATCCCACTCACTACGGGCGCATATGTCCCATTGAAACCCCGGAAGGTCCCAATATCGGTCTGATCGTCTCGTTGAGCACGTACGCCCGGGTGAACAAGTTCGGCTTCATCGAAACTCCTTATCGCGAGGTGGCAGGCGGCAAAGTGTCCAACAATGTTGCCTATCTGAGCGCCATGGATGAGAAAAAACAAGCCTTTGCCCAGGCCAATGCTCCTCTGGACAGCAAGAGCAAATTCGTCAGGGAACAAGTTTCCTGCCGGCTGGAGGGCGAGTTTCTAATGGTCCGTCCCGACGAGGTGGAATTCATGGACGTGAGTCCGAACCAGTTGGTGAGCGTGGCGGCTTCTCTCATCCCCTTCCTGGAGAACGATGATGCTAACCGGGCCCTGATGGGCTCAAACATGCAACGTCAAGCCGTACCTCTTTTGAAGGCCAAAGCTCCGATAGTGGGTACCGGTATCGAAAGGGTTGTGGCCCAGGACTCAGGGGTTGCAATCATTGCCCGGCGCGATGGTATGGTGGAAGATGTAGATGCCTCTCGTGTTGTGGTCAGGGCCTCCCAGGGTGACGGCGAAGACCAGTCGCTCGCCTCCGCAGTGGATATCTATAAGATCACCAAGTTCCAGCGCTCCAACCAGAACACCTGTTTCAACCAAAAGCCTATCGTTCGTCCTGGACAGAGGGTGAGCAGTGGGCAGATCATTGCCGATGGTCCCTCCACTGAAATGGGAGAACTCGCCCTCGGCCGGAACGTCACTGTTGCCTTTATGAGTTGGGGTGGATACAACTTCGAGGATTCCATCCTGGTGAGCGAGCGAGTGGTCAAAGAGGACATCTTCACCTCCATCCACATCGAGGAGTTCGAGTTGGTTGCCCGGGATACCAAGCTGGGCAAAGAGGAGATCACCCGTGACATTCCCAACATCGGTGAGGAGGCGTTAGGACACCTTGACGAGAGCGGAATTATTAGGATTGGCGCCACAATCCAAACCGGCGACATTCTGGTGGGCAAGGTAACGCCCAAAGGTGAGACTCAGCTCACTCCAGAGGAGAAATTGCTCCGGGCTATATTTGGTGAAAAGGCGGGGGATGTGAAAGACACCTCTCTCCGGGTGCCTCCGGGCGTGGAGGGCATTGTTATTGATGCCAAAGTTTTTTCCCGTAAGGGTGTAGACAAGGATGAGCGGACCATATCCATTGAAGACGAGGAAATAGCGCGGTTGCTGAAGGATCAGCGTGACGAGATAAAGATAATCAAGAAAAGCGCGCTGAGGAAGCTCGAACGGTTGCTGGCAAAGAAGAAATCAGCCATACCCGTCAAGGACGGCAAGAAGACCTTGATCAAAAAGGGCGGCACTTTTACTGGTGACATCCTTGCCCAATTGGCCCCCGGCCAGTGGATGGATATCGAGGTGCAGGGTAAGGTTGAGGTGACCGGACAGATTCGAGAAATCTGGGAGAACTACCACGAACAGATCGAACTGGTGCAAATGGTCTTCGCAGACAAAATCGCCAGACTCAAGAAGGGCGACGAGTTGCCCCCAGGTGTGATCAAAATGGTCAAGGTTTACCTGGCGGTTAAGCGCAAGCTGTCGGTGGGGGACAAGATGGCCGGTCGTCACGGTAATAAGGGGGTGGTAAGCCGAGTTCTGCCCGTAGAGGACATGCCCTACTTTGCCGAAGGCACCGCGGTGGATATTGTTCTGAATCCCCTGGGCGTACCTTCGCGCATGAATGTGGGTCAGGTCTTGGAGACACACCTGGGCTGGGCCGCCAAAGGGATTGGTGACCAACTGGTTCAGTTACTGGAGGAATACAAGAGTAAGGAGACTATAAAGGCGAAGCTCCGGCGACTCTACTCCAAACAGGAATTCAAGGAGTACTTTGAGGAGGCGGATGAAACCGAACTCAAGAGCCTGATTCCCCACTACCGCGAGGGCTTCCATGTGGCCAGTCCAGTATTTGATGGCGCCGAGGAGGAAGAGATTCGGGAGTTTCTGAAAGAAGGAGGCCTTCCAGAGTTGGGACAGGCCACTTTGTATGACGGCCGCAATGGTAAGCCATTCGACAGCAAAGTCACTGTGGGCATCATGTACATGATGAAGTTGCACCACTTGGTGGACGACAAGCTGCACGCACGCTCCATTGGTCCTTACTCACTGGTAACTCAGCAGCCATTGGGTGGTAAAGCGCAGTTTGGTGGGCAACGTTTGGGTGAGATGGAAGTCTGGGCAATGGAGGCTTATGGTGCTGCCTATGCCTTGCAGGAGTTCTTGACGGTGAAATCCGATGATGTGGCCGGAAGGACTCGTATGTACGAAAAAATAGTCAAGGGCGAGAATACGCTCGAGGCTGGGTTGCCGGAATCTTTCAACGTACTGGTGAAGGAGCTCCAGGCCCTGGGTTTGGATGTCCGCTTATTGGAAGACGCCGACCAGTAACTCTATAGCGTAGCAATTTGCGTTTTCAAATTTTAGACATTTTAGACACTTTAGCTCACTTTAGGCACTTGTCTGTAAACATGACAGACAATTGACCCTAATTATAACGAGGAGGGTGCACCTGGTTGGCCCTGCTCAGGGAGGTTGCAGTGAAAGAACTGTACAACCTTTTCGTTCGGCCCAAAGATCCTTTGAGTTTCAACGCGGTTCGTATCTCTCTGGCCTCGCCGGAGAAAATCCGGGAATGGTCCTATGGAGAGATCAAGAAGCCGGAGACCATTAATTACCGGACTTTCAAGCCTGAGCGTGATGGCCTGTTCTGTGCCAAGATATTTGGTCCCACAAAAGACTACGAGTGCAACTGTGGTAAATACAAACGCATGAAACATAGGGGGGTCGTCTGTGAAAAATGTGGCGTCGAAGTTATTCAGTCCAAGGTGCGACGGGAACGCATGGGCCACATTGCACTGGCAGCCCCCGTTGCTCACATATGGTTCCTGAAAAGTTTGCCCAGTAAGGTGGGTAATCTTCTGGATCTCACCCTCAAGGAGTTGGAGAAGGTTCTTTATTTCGATAGCTATATTGTGCTGGATGCTGGGGATACCCCACTGAGCAATCACGAACTGCTGAGCGAAGAGCGGTATCGTCAATTACGCGAGGAGCACGGCAACAGCTTCAAGGTAGGCATTGGGGCGGAAGCCGTGAATGAACTGCTGGGCAAATTGGACTTGAATGGGCTTGCCGAAGAAATGCGCCAGGAGATGACCAAGACCAAATCAGTGGCCAAACGGAAAAAATTGGCCAAACGGCTCAAGGTGATCAATGCATTCCGGGAGTCGAGAAACCAGCCCCAGTGGATGATTTTGGAAGTGATCCCGGTACTGCCTCCTGATTTGCGGCCCCTCGTTCCCCTCGACGGTGGGCGTTTCGCCACCAGTGACCTCAACGACCTCTACCGCAGGGTTATTAATCGCAATAACCGCTTGCGACGTTTGCAGGAGTTAAATGCGCCGGAGATCATTATTCGCAATGAGAAGCGGATGCTGCAGGAGGCCGTGGACGTTTTGTTCGATAACGGCAGAAGGGGCAAGACCATCACCGGTCCCAACAAGAGAGCTCTCAAGTCCCTGTCTGACATGCTAAAAGGCAAACAGGGCCGCTTTCGCCAAAACCTCTTGGGCAAGCGGGTGGACTACTCTGGGCGTTCAGTTATCGTCATCGGTCCCGATTTGCGACTGCACCAGTGTGGCATTCCCAAAAAGATGGCCCTGGAGCTGTTCAAACCGTTCATTTACAACAAACTGGAAGAGCGCGGCTATGTGACCACCATCAAGAGTGCCAAGAAAATGGTGGAAAAGGAGACTCCCGAGGTATGGGACTGCCTGGATGAGGTGGTCAAAGAGTATCCGGTGCTTCTGAACCGCGCCCCGACGCTGCACCGGTTAGGCCTTCAGGCATTCGAACCCATTCTCATCGAAGGGAAGGCCATTCAGATCCATCCACTGGTTTGTGCTGCCTTCAATGCTGACTTCGACGGCGACCAGATGGCGGTGCACATACCGCTTTCCATCGAAGCGCAGATCGAGGCGCGGGTGCTGATGATGAGCACCAATAACATTTTGAGTCCGGCTCATGGAGAGCCCATTATAGTGCCGAGTCAGGATATCGTGCTCGGCATCTATTACATGACCAGGGAGAAACCCTTTGCCAGGGGTGAGAACAAGGTTTTTGCCAATGCAGAAGAAGTGCGCTGCGCCTATGATGCTGGAGAACTGGATCTCCATGCCCGAATTTCGGTGCGCCTGAACGGCACGAGGGTGGCAACCACCACTGGCCGGATATTGCTGTCAGAGGTGGTACCATCTGAACTTTCCTTCGAACTCATCAACAAAGTTATGAACAAGAGAGCTCTAGCCGAGCTTTTCGACCATAGTTACCGCGAGGCCGGGGTTAAAAGAACGGTGATACTGGCCGACCGTATCAAAGATATCGGCTACAAGTTTGCTACCCGCTCCGGTCTTTCCATAGCGGTTTCCGACATGATCATTCCATCAAGCAAACCAGACATCATTCAGGAGGCTTCAGACAACATCAAAGAGATCGAAAGACAGTACAATGAAGGTCTCATAACCGACGGTGAGAAGTACAACAAGGTTGTGGACATCTGGGCCAAGGCTACCGAGGATATTGCTGGTGAGATGATGCTTGAAATTGCTACGGAAAAAATCACCGATCCTGATGGCAAGCAGGTGGAGATACCCTCGTTCAATCCCATCTTTATGATGGCCGACTCAGGATCTCGAGGAAGCAAGGATCAGATGCGCCAGCTTTCGGGAATGCGTGGTCTTATGGCCAAACCGTCGGGTGAAATTATCGAAACTCCCATTACTGCTAACTTCCGCGAAGGTCTTACGGTGTTGCAGTACTTCGTTTCCACCCACGGAGCGCGAAAAGGGCTGGCAGACACAGCTTTGAAGACCGCCAACTCTGGATACCTGACGCGGCGGTTGGTTGATGTAGCCCAGGACTCCATCGTTTACGAGCAAGACTGCGGCACCATTGACGGCATCTGGGTGGAGGCACTCACTGAGGCTGGAGAGATTATCCAGCGTCTGGGCGAGCGTGTTTTGGGCCGGGTAACCCTTGAAACCATAAAGGATCCATTCACCGATAAAGTGTTGGTCAAGGCCAACGAGGAAATCGACGAGCAAGCGGTAACTCGGATCGAGGAGTCTGGCCTGGAGGGCATTCATATCCGCTCAGTCCTCACCTGCCGGAGCAAGCGTGGCGCTTGTATGAAGTGCTATGGGCGCGATCTGGCTCATGGCCGCATGGTGGAGATCGGTGAAGCGATTGGTATCATCGCTGCCCAGTCCATCGGCGAGCCTGGAACCCAGCTGACAATGCGGACCTTTCACATTGGTGGCACGGCCAGCAAACGTATCGAGCAGACCTCCATCAGTAACCGCCATCCCGGCACAGTGAAATATGTAAATCTAAACACGGTCCTGGATGTGGAAGGGAATCTGGTGGTGATGAACCGCAATGGAGAAATCACCATTGTCGGCGAAGGGGGACGGGAGCGTGAACGCTACCAGATCATTTATGGTGCCAAACTGAAGGTCACAGATGGTCAGGACGTTGAGCGTGACACCTTGCTGGCGGAGTGGGACCCCTTTACTACTCCCATACTCACTGAGGTGAACGGCACAGTGAAGTTTGGCGACATCGTCGAAGGCCTCACCATGCAGGAGAAGGTTGACCCGGTTACCGGTAAGGCCAGCAAAATTATTGTGGAGTACAGGGGGGATACTGATGTAAGGCCGCGGATCTCCATGAAAGATGAGTCAGCCAAGACGGCCAAAGTAGGCAAGAGTGCAGCCCGTTACTTTATGCCTGTGGGCGCCATCATCATGGTAGCCGAGGGTGATCCGGTTTCTGCTGGCGATGTCCTCGCCAAGATCCCGCGTGAGACCACCAAGACCAAAGATATCACCGGTGGTCTGCCACGAGTGGCTGAGCTTTTTGAAGTCCGTAAACCCAAAGAGCAGGCAGTGATCAGCGAGATCAGCGGCACTATAACCTTTGGCAAGGATACCAAAGGCAAGCGCAAGGTGATTATCACTCCTGAAATTGGAGAGCCCAAGGAGTACTTGATCCCCAAAGGCAAGCACATCAGTGTCCATGAGGGAGACCTGGTACGGGCCGGTGAGGCCCTTATGGATGGCTCTGCCAACCCCCACGACATTCTCAACATCCTTGGTGAAAAGGAGTTGGCCAAATACCTGGTGGACGAAGTCCAGCAAGTTTACAGGCTGCAGGGGGTCAAGATAAACGACAAACACATAGAAGTAATTGTGCGCCAGATGCTCAAACGGGTCAGGATTAGCGACCCAGGTGATTCAGAACTTCTCATGGGCGAACAGGTGGAGAAGCGCCGTTTTGAGGAAACCAACCAGAAATTGCTCGATGAAGGTAAGAAGCCCGCAGTGGGCGAACCATTGTTGCTGGGAATCACCAAGGCATCTCTAAGCACTGAGAGCTTCATCTCTGCCGCCTCTTTCCAAGAGACCACCAAGGTGCTCACTGATGCGGCAGTGGCCGGCAGGGTGGATTATCTGCGAGGTCTGAAAGAGAACGTGATCATGGGGAGACTGATCCCTGCAGGAACCGGCCTGAAGCGCTATCGGGATATGGTTTCAGGTGAAAAAGAGGAAGCGGCAGGATCCTCATAAAAAATGAGCGGTCAGCGGTCAGCAGTAAGCAGTAAGGAATCAACAAGCAAACCTGAGAGCTGAAGGCTTTTACGATAAATAGGTCTTGACAAATTGCCAAGAGGCAAGTAGTTTTAGATGTTTTTGGTGCCGGTGCGTTGCAGCACCGCAGAGACGGATTTTACGAGCGAGTGAGACGTAGATATTATGCCCACTATTAATCAGTTAGTTCGCAAGGGAAGAAGACAGGTTAAGCGGAAAAAGACTACTCCGGCGTTGCAGGGGTGTCCACAGAAACGTGGGGTCTGTGTGCGAGTCTACACTACAACCCCTAAGAAACCTAATTCGGCGCTCCGTAAGATTGCCAGGGTGCGGCTAACCAATGGAATAGAAGTGACCTCCTATATCCCAGGTGTAGGACACAACCTCCAGGAGCACTCTGTGGTGTTGATTCGGGGTGGTAGGGTCAAAGATTTGCCGGGGGTGCGTTACCATATAATTCGGGGCACCCTTGACGCCACAGGGGTCCAAGATCGACGCCAAAGTCGCTCGAAGTACGGAGCAAAGAAGCCCAAGTAACTAAATAGGTGAACGGTCACCAGAGCATGGGCCACGGACACATCTTGCCGTGGTCCATGTCATTTATCGGCCCGAAAAACCTCCTACTCGGGGAGGGGACTGGCGGGATCAACTCCGCTATCTGAGGAGCATTATAATGCCGAGAAGAAGAGAGGTCCCCAAGAGGATCACTTTGCCAGATCCCAAGTACGGCAGCAAACTGGTTGCCAAATTTATCAACAACGTCATGAGGATGGGCAAGAGAAGCGTCGCCGAACGCATACTATACCAATCCTTTGATATTATCGCCGAGCGCTCCAAGCAAGACCCGTTGGAAGTCTTCACCAAGGCTTTGGATAACGTTAAGCCTACTTTAGAAGTCAAATCCAGACGGGTAGGAGGGTCAACCTATCAGGTACCAGTTGAGGTGCGGAGCAGTCGGAGGGTGGCGCTGGCTATGCGCTGGATTATCAATTATGCCCAGCAACGCTCGGAGAAGAGCATGATGCAGAAGCTGGCGGGTGAATTGCTCGATGCAGCCAACAACCGCGGCGCTTCGGTGAAGAAGAAAGAAGATACCCATCGCATGGCCGAAGCGAATAAGGCGTTTGCTCACTACCGGTGGTAAACACCGGCATCGGTTGGCGAATCGGTAGTATAGACCGTATAGGCAACTAAGGAAAAAAGCATAACGGAAGACACAAATTCGAAATCCGAAGCACGAAGCACGAAACAAATCCGAAATTCAAATTTTCCAAGGTTCAAAACAAGGGAAACAGGGTATCGGAACTAGGAGTTTTGAA
>Ga0224509_10000216_pt1 | contig 15300 bp, 12 predicted proteins | sample SF_Jan12_sed_USG_5_FD_170158 | JGI IMG/M metagenome (GOLD analysis project Ga0224509, IMG submission 170158) | Sediment microbial communities from San Francisco Bay, California, United States - SF_Jan12_sed_USGS_24 | ecosystem: Environmental > Aquatic > Marine > Sediment | place: USA... | reverse complement strand
ACCAGCATGCAAGGGCTCACTTACCGCATGCAGGAGTTGTTGGAGGAACGCGGCAATCCTCAGGCACAATTCCTAGTAAAGGAGTTACAAGAGGAAATTTGGGTTTGGCGCCTTAGGGTTCAGGAAACCTTTCAAGGGTTGGCGGAAGATCCGGCCACAGGCGATAGAGAGGCTTTTCGCAGCAGGCTGGACAAGGTGATGGACCGCCTGGAAGAGCGCATCAAGGGAACATTGGACACTGCAACCGAGGAGCAGCTCCGTGTCCGGGACGCTGAGAATTTTTACCGCCTTTTGGGTGCCTATCGAGGTTTGTCAGAGGCGCTGGTCAATTATGCGGGAAGCGTCGATACGATTGACTGGGCGCAGTGGAAAGAAGCAAGGTTTTAAAAAAGTTCAGGATATTGAGAAGCGAAGCAATTCCATATTGGAAGTTAAACGTTGAACGTTCGATGTTGGACGTTTATCTTTTTATAGCCCCTGATCTCCTGAGCTTTAGTGCTTAGGGTTGGTTTGAAAGGTTATGTAGGGTAATAAGGAGGGCACTGTGTATTTTATTCCAAAAGAATTTTCCCTTGGCGGGGTGTACTTTCCGCCCTTGCTGATTGCCGGTATATTGGGCTTAACGGCCGCGGTGTTGACGACCATGCTGCTCAACCGTTACCGTCTGTCGCGGTATTTTTTCTACCCGCCACTGGTTTTTTTGGCGCTGGCGGTTATTTATACGGTAATGATCGGAACATTTATTATTCCAGCCTAATATTAGGTTTCCCTCCTTCGCCTCTAAGGCTACGGAGGACAAGCAGGTGTCAGGTGTCAGTTCTGGGGTTCAGAGCTTCATAAAGACGAACGTTCAACATTCAACGTTGAACTTCGAACATCGAACAAGGAACCGGAAAAGGCTGAACGTCGAACAGTCAACCCTATTGGAAGTTCGACGTTGAACGTTCGATGTTGGACGTTAATTATTTTTATTTCCTTGCCCCAGGGATTTTGTGTTTGGGGATTTATAAACTCAGATTGGAATAAAGGCATATTCATGAAAGGAAAAATGAAATACCTGCTGACCGGTGTAATCGTTGCGGTGGCCGTCATTGTGGTCCTGTTCAAGTACTGGGACTACGTCACGAATCCCTGGACGCGCGATGGCCAGGTGCGCGCCCAGGTGGTTCAGATCACGCCCCGGGTTTCCGCTCCGATTGTTAAGCTGCCGATAGAGGACAACCAGTTGGTCAAGGCCGGTGATTTGTTGTTTGCGATCGACCCCCGTACATTTGAGGCGACCCTGGAACAAAAGCGCGCTGAGCTTGCCAACACCCGCGACGAAATCGAAGCCCTGGAGAAGCAAGTCGAGGCCGCTCAGGCGGACGTCGAGGCAGCCGGCGCTAACATCAAACGGGCGCAGGCCGCGATAAGGGCATATGCTGGCCGCGTTGAGCAGGCTGACTCGGAATACAAGCGCCAGCAGGAACTGGATAAACAGAGAGCGACATCCAAAAAGAGGGTCGAGTCGTCCAAGGGCAATTACGTGGCCGTTGTGAATGAAAAAGCGAATGCCGAAGCCCAGTTGCTGCAAATGCTGGCCCAGCTGAGTGAAGCTAAGGCGAACCTGGCCATAGCCAGGGCCAATCTGGGCGCACCGGGCGAAAGGAATGCCCAGCTGCGTCTGGCCCAAGCCGAGGTTCGCGAAGCGGAGCTCAACCTGGAGTTTACGCAGGTAAAAGCGCCGGTGGACGGCTATGTGACCAACCTGAATCTCAGGCTGGGCAGTCAGGCTGTCGAAAACCAGCCCGCTCTGGCGCTGGTGGATGTCAACAGCTTCTGGATTGATGGGTTTTTCAGGGAGAACTATATCGAGGATATCCGCAAGGGAGACCGGGCGGTTGTCACCCTCATGACTTATCCCGATAAACCGCTGGAAGGCCGCGTTGACAGCCTGGGCTGGGGCATTGCCCAGGATGACGGCAGCACCGGCTTTGATCTGCTGCCCACTATCAGCCCGACCTTTGAGTGGATCCGACTGGCCCAGCGGGTGCCCGTGCGTATTCATCTCGACCATGTGCCCGAAGAGGTCAAGTTGCGCGTTGGAACTACCGCTTCGGTCCTGGTCATGACGGAAACCAGCGGCAGCAAAAGTGAGAAGCCGGCCGTAGCAGCACCGAAGGCGCTGCAATAAAATAAAAATATTAACGCCGAACATCGAACGTTGAACGTCGAACGTCGAATTAAAAAGATGAACATCGAACTCCAAACTTCCAACGTCGAACTTTGAATGTTGAAGGGAATGAGAGAACAACTAAAAAGAGGAACGTCCAACATCGAACGCTCAATGGGAAAAATGAAGATCAAATGAAATTAAATAGCGGAGCGACACGCGGCGCAAGCGCCTGCTCTGCGCGAGCGACATCATTATTCGACGTTGGACGTTCGATGTTCGACGTTCAATTTGTTTTAAACGGAGGAAGAAATGCCTGCGATTTTATTCATTAAAAATCGTAATTCGGAAGATTGCAATCGATTTTACTTTCATACTTTTGCATTCGTTTTTTGGGGTCTGCTGATCCTAACGTTTGTAATCAGCGGCTGCACCATGGTGGGGCCCGATTATGTCAAGCCGACGGCGCCGGAGCCTCAAGAATGGCTGGAATCAACGGGTTCTAAAATTGAAAGCAAGGCGGCCGATTTCAGCACCTGGTGGACGGTGTTCAATGATCCGATGCTCAACGCCCTGGTCAAAAGCGCCTATCAGCAAAATTTATCCTTACAGGCCACCGGCATTCGCATACTGGAAGCCCGGGCCCAGCTGGGCATTGCCATCGGCAATCAGTACCCGCAAACCCAGCAGGGCACCGGTGATGCCACGGCGGAACGAACCAGCCGCAATTTGCCCAATGCCGCCTCGGCCGAAAGGTTTGCTTATGTTTACGATGTCGGATTCGACGCGGCCTGGGAACTCGACTTCTGGGGTAAGTTCCGGCGCGCCGTCCAGGCGGGTGTAGCCGATCTGCAAGCTTCGATTGCCGATTATGATGACAATCTGGTCTTCTTGACCTCCGAGGTGGCCCGCACATACATCAATCTTCGCACCGCTGAAGAGCGGCTGGCGGTTGCGCGTGCAAACACTAAAATTCAAACAGAATCATTGCGGCTGGCGCAAGCTCAGTTTGACACCGGGGCCGTCACCGAACTGGACGTCTTCCAGTCCAGGGCCCTGCTGCGCAGCACGGAAGCCACCATTCCCGGATTCGAATCCGAGATCCGCCAGGCCAAAAATGCGCTCGCCATTTTGCTGGGCAAACTTCCCGGGGAAATTGATGCCATGCTTGCCGGACCGGGGCGCATCCCGCAGATGCCGGCTGAGGTTACAGTTGGCATCCCGGCCGAATTATTGCGGCGGCGGCCCGATATTCGCCTGGCCGAGCGTCAGCTGGCGGCTCAAAGTGCCCTGATCGGCGTGGCCAAAGCGGACTTATTTCCCAGTTTTTCACTGTTCGGCTCTATTGGATATACAACCGCCGGCAGCACCAGCTCTCCCCAGTCGAAAAATGCCGGCCTGAGCGATATGTTTAAAAGTAACAGTCTGGGGTATACCGTCGGCCCTTCGATTACCTGGAACCTGTTTAATTACGGGCGGATTACCAACAGCATTCGGGTGGAAGATGCGCGGTTCCAGCAACTGGCGGTGGATTACGAGAACACGGTGCTGCAGGCGGTTCAAGAAGTGGAAGACGCCATGATCGCTTATTTGCGCACCCAGGATCAGGTTGCGTTTTTAGCCGATGCAGTGGCGGCCTATAAGAGTTCTGTGGATTTGTCAACGCTGCAGTACAAGGAAGGTCTGGTGGATTTTCAGCGGGTGTTGGATGCCCAACAAAACCTGGTGCAACAGCAAGATAATTGGGTGGCCACCACCGGCGATGTGGGCTTGAATCTGATTTCCCTTTACAAGGCTCTGGGTGGGGGTTGGGAATTGCGTGCCGGCCAGGATTTTGTGCCCGGCGACATCAAAGCAGAGATGAAGGAGCGCACTAACTGGGGTGATCTGCTGTCGCCCGATGAGCTGGAATACCCGCCGGCTGAAGAGGTCGACCATATATTCAATCGGCCCGACTGGTAGGAAGTGATGGCGACCCACAAATTGTTTGCCAAGACGGCGATTTCGACCCGGTGATGCAACTGCTTATAAGGGATTAATGTTTCGCTAAAAGTGGGAGGTGAGCGATGTATCAGACTATAGCCATTCTGGCTCTCTTCGTTCTGGTTTACAGTTCGGTCGCTGGACGTGTCGAGCGCAGCTGGCTCAGTGGCCCGATCGTGTTTACCGTCTTTGGTCTAATTATAGGCCCGGTAGGTCTGGATCTGCTGTCGTTCAAAACAGACAGGGAAACCATCAGAACCTTGGCGGAGTTGACCCTGGCGCTGGTACTGTTCACGGATGCCGCCGGTGCCGACATGGGTGTGCTGAGAAAGGCGAAGGCATTGCCCATTCGTCTGCTGCTGATCGGTTTGCCCCTGACCATACTGCTCGGTTTCGGGGTGGGTATGCTCCTCGTTGAAACGCTGACCCTGTTAGGCGTGGCCCTGCTGGCGACCATGCTGGCGCCGACTGATGCCGCGCTGGGTAAAGCCGTTGTCACAAATGAAGAAGTGCCGGATGCGGTCCGCCAGGGATTGAATGTGGAGAGCGGCTTGAACGATGGTATCTGCGTGCCGATCCTGTTCGTGTTTCTGGCCCTCGCCACGGGAAAAGCCGGTGAAGAGGGCCCCTGGCATCTCGCCCTGATGCTGGTAGCCGAGGAGATTGGCATCGGCCTGGCCGTGGGGTTGGTCCTGACCGCCCTGGCGGGCTTACTGTTGAAGTTTGCCAGGGGGCAACAGTGGCTTACCCACACCTGGATTCAGGTCCCGGTCGTGGCCCTGGCGCTGGGCTGTTTTGCCGTTGCCCAATGGCTGGGTGGCAGCGGCTTCATTTCAGCGTTCTCAGGCGGTCTTCTTTTCGGCATACTGGCAAAGCAAGCCCGGGATGAATTTCTGCGCGCGGCGGAGGGCACCGGCGACACAATGGCGCTGATCACCTGGGTGATCTTCGGCGCGGCAGTGGTGGGTCAGGCGGCGGGTCACTTTAGCTGGCTTATTCTGCTGTATGCCATTTTGAGTCTGACCCTTATCCGTATGTTACCGGTTTTTCTGGTCCTCACCGGTATGGGCGTGAGCACCGAGGGAAAGCTCTTTATGGGCTGGTTCGGTCCCCGGGGTTTGGCCAGCATTGTGTTCGCCGTCATCGTGGTAAACGCCAACGTGCCCAACAGTGGCACGATCGCCGCGACTGTGGTCTGCACCATCATGCTCAGTATCCTCGGTCACGGAATCACTGCCAACCCGTGGGCAGGGGGTTTGGTGAGCGCTTTCGTAGGGCACAAGGTGGTGGGCATCAATGAGACGGATGCGTTCCCGGACCGCTTTCCACGCCTTTATATATTTTTATTACGCCTGAGGGCGAGAAAATGTAAATTGATCACGACAAAATCTGGGAGATGACAATGTTTACCCGTTTCAGTTACCACTTCTTTCGTGCCATCTGGCATGTCCGAGCTGTCATTCTGGCGTTGATCACTCTGGTGGTGACCGGTGCTGTCGCGGTCACCCTTGTTGAGAAGATGCCCTTCGGAGCCACGCTTTACTTTGCCTTTGTCACTGGATTGACCATCGGCTACGGCGATATTGTTGTCAAGACCCCTTTCGGGCGATTGGTGGCTATCCTCATTGGTTTTGTCGGTATCCTTATGACAGGGCTGATTGTTGCCGTATTGGTGTATGCGGTTAGAGAAAGCATACCGGGATCGAAGGATACTGGTTGAGATAAACATCAGGTCTCCTCTGCCGCGACCACCAAATTACATGTAAATTTGCGGCCTGCCTTCAATACATGAATGGTCCTGGCGCTTGCCACCGACGAATTTGCGTTTTTATTATACTTTTCAATGCGTGCGGGATAGGTTGCATTCATAAAGCGTATTTACGGACAATAGATATCTGAAAGGAGAAGTACAATATGGCCAAAGAAAAAGTGAAACATTTGAGCGGCGTATTTGCCTCTGTATTTGCCCACGCCGGCCACATCAGCAAGGAAGATGCAAAGGAAATCAGTGGTCTGGATGATCACGAATTTGAGCACGCATATGATAAAGCATCCAACATTGCTGAAAACGTCATGCAGCATGAAGGCGAAAAGATGGATAAGTTCCTGGAGCATTTCGCAAAATTGATTGAAGAGCACATGGAGCATTACGGCGGGAAGTTGTTCCAGTAGGTCTGCTTCCTCAAGGTTCAAAGTTTCAGCGTTCAGGGTTTCATAAAGACGAACGTCCAACATTCAAAGTTTAACATCCAACGTCGAACGGTTTATCGGAATTCGCCGGATTAAGAGCGATGAGCGAAGCGATATCCAATTTGGAAGTTCGACGTTGAAAGTTCGATGTTGGGCGTTAATTTTTTCCATCCGCTGAACCCAGAACCTTTGAACCTCTGAATCCGTGAATCCCTACAAAGAAAGATAGAACCCAATGCGCTGGAAATGGATTGTTGGAATTAGTGTTTTTCTGATCATTGCCTTAATGGTGTCGGTCTATGGGTTGCTGGCTACTTACGATTATAACAAACTCAAGCCGCGGGTGGCTCGAATGGTTAAAGATGCTACGGGCCGAGATCTGCGTCTGGGTGGCGAAATAAATCTTGCGATTGGTTTGTCGCCGTCGCTGGTGGTGAAAGATGTCACTTTCGCCAATGCGTCCTGGGGCTCGCAACCGCAAATGATCAAGGTTGAGAAACTACAGGCACAGGTCCGGCTGTTGCCGCTGCTGTTTAAAGATGTGGCGGTGAAGCGTATCGGCCTTGCGGGTGTCGATGTGCTACTGGAGACGGATCCAAACGGACAGGGCAATTGGGACTTCATCACCGCTGGCAGCTCGGCCGGGAAAGCAGGGATTTTCAAACCAAAGGACATAGAAGTAGACAATATCCATATCGAGAAATTCCAGCTTATATTCCGAGAGGGTAAGACGGGACCTACAAGGCGGTTAACTCTGGCCAGCCTCGATGTGGCCAGGAGCGAAGCTGAAGATAAGCTCACGCTCGAGCTGAAGGCTGATTATAACGGTCAGCCGGTTACGCTTTCCGGTAAGACCGGGCGGATTCGCTACTTATTGGCACAGCAACGCTTTCCACTTGAGCTGGCGGGAACGTTCTCGAATGCAAAAGTCGAGATCGCCGGCGCGATTGACGATATCCTTAATCTTCAGGGCATCGATCTTAAGGCCCATGCGTCAGGGACCGATCTCGCAGCACTCGGGCTTGATAAGAATATCCGGCTGCCCAAAACAAGCGTATTTGATGTCACGGGGCTTTTGAAAGGTTCAAAGGAATCATTCGCTTTGAATGACGCCAGCGGGAATCTCTCAGCAAGCGGTGTCAACCTGGCTTTCAGCGGCAATGTCGGCAACTTGACCGCACTCAGCGGCATCGATCTGAAATTGAATGGTTCCGGCAAAGATCTGTCAGCGGTCGGATCGATCATCGGTGAAAAGCTTCCGGCAACGGATAAATTTACGTTTCAGGGGCGCCTGACGGGTTCTACCAAAATTCTGTCTTTCAAGGAAGCACAAGGCCGTGCCAACCGGGGCAGCTTAAATCTGACCCTAAATGGTGGCATCAAGGATTTGATTGCCTTCAGTGGTTTGGATTTGCAGGTAAAAGGATCGGGCAAGAACCTTGCTGAGATTGGGTCGATTATTGGAGAGAAATTACCTGCCACCGATGAATTTGCGGTTGAGGGCCGACTGATGGGCTCTGCCAAGACTCTGAGTCTGCAGAAAGCGCAGAGCCAAGCCAGACAGGGCAGTTTGAACCTGACTGTAAATGGTCAGATCAAGAATTTGCTGGCCTTTAGCGGTGTGGATCTGAAGGTGAACGGATCGGGCACGGATCTGGCGGAGGTTGGCGCGATCATCGGCCAAAAGCTGCCGGCCACCGATGAATTTGCGGTTCAAGGCCGGCTGACGGGTTCTACCAAGATTCTATCCCTGCCGGAAGCCCGGGGCAGCGCGAAGCGGGGCAGTCTGAGTCTGGCGGTAAACGGTGGGATTGAAGAATTGTTGCCCGTTAAGGGCATAAATTTCAAGCTGAAAGCTTCGGGTAAGGAGCTGGCCGATATCGGACCGCTGGTCGGGGCAGCGCTGCCCGAGCTGGGTGCCTTTGATGTCAGCAGTAAGCTTTCGGGTTCGGTGAAAGCCATTTCGCTGAGCGAGTTTACGGCAATAGTAGATAAGAGCGATTTTAAGGGCCGGGTCAAGGTGGAGGTTCTCAAGCGTCCCAAAATTACCGTTCGCCTGGAGTCGTCGGTGATCGATTTCACAACCCTGATGAAAAGTTTAGAGAAAGACGAACAAAAGCCTGCGAATAAAGATAAGCAACAGCGCCGTTTGTTCTCCAATGATCCCCTGCCTTTTGAAGCCCTCAAGAAGGTGGACGCCGATATCCTGCTGAAGGCCAGAAACATCCAGGCCAAAGACGCGCGTCTTGATTTCGGTCACATGACACTTAAACTCGAGGATAGCGATTTCAGCATCGATAAGCTCGAAGCCACATACAAAAAGACGAAAATTTCGGGAAATCTTCAGATTAATGCCGGCGCACCATCTCAGGCGGCTACCCATTTCCTGGTTCAAAACTTTAATCTGGGCGATTTTCTCAAAGAAACCGGCAAGAGCGATCAGGTTCGGGCCATCGTTGATATCGCGGCCCATGGGAAAAGCAGGGGGGATTCGGTTAACAGCCTGATGGCCAATCTTGACGGCTCAATCGGTGCAGTCATGGGTGAAGGTTACCTGATCAATACCTCGATATGCTTTCTGCCGGTCTGTCCAAAAAGGTCATCCAATTCTGGAAACCTCCCAAAGCGGTCGATCAGATTAAATGTGCCGTCGTCCAGTTCGATATAAAAAAAGGCGTAGCCGCCAGCCAGGCCTTTGTGTTCAATACCCGGGCCGGCATCCTGGCCGGTGAAGGCAAGATCAACCTGGGCACCGAACAGATAAATTTTTTACTCGTGCCCAAGCCCGCACATCCAGACCTGAGCCTTGCGACAAAGCTGAGGGTCAGCGGCACGGTCATGGAACCCAAGGTGAGCCCGGACACGCTTTCTTTCTTAACCAAAGGCGCTGAGTTGCTCAGCAGCCTTGCCGTCGGCCCGCTCGGACTGCTGGTACCGTTTGTACACCTGGGTGCGAATAAAAATCATCCCTGTGACGTCGAGAGCATCGGGCAATTGGGACTAAACAATCCCGCCAGTAAATAGGGAGACGCATCTGCTCCGTCGGAGATATGGGAACAGTTTGGGCTATTAAGGCACACGCTAAATTAAGAATTTCAAATTTTAGATTTCGTAACGAAACCCTCAAAGCGTGTCGAGAGGAGATTTCGGTAATACTCATAAAAGTAAATGTTGGCAATTTTATTTTGGATGCTTTAACGCATTATTTGATGCATAATTGTAGGCTTGACCAGCTTTTGCCACCGCCTTCACGCATACAAACTTCATCAGGAGGTCTACAAACCAGTATATTCCTGTTTTTTAGGCTTTACAGCCGTGGAATTTATAAATTTTAGCACAAAAAAAATGGGGCCCGGGTTGGGGCCCCATTTTCTATAAATAGCGGCTGGTTGGTTTAGGCCGCGTCAATTTCCCTGCGGTCGGACATATCCATCAGGACGCGTTCGCGGGCTTTGTCGATACCCAGGGCTTTGCGTTTCTTGTCGATATGATCGATCATCAATTTGGCGATGTCAAATGGATCGGTTGCAAATCCCCACTTGCCCATCCCCAGTTGCTCGAGCTCTTCAAACAGGTGCTTGTGGAATTTGGTGCCTTCGACAATCGGGAAGGTCACACCGAAGACCGTAAACACACCGGAAGCCACAAAGTATTGTCCGATGGTGATGGCCTTCTCACTCATATACTCGGGCGCGCATCCGGCCACCGGCAGATCGGCGATGCTGTCGCCCAGGCCGCCGGTTTTGACCATTTCGGCACAGGCGATCAGAATGCGGCTGTTGTCCACACAGGCACCCAGGCCCAGCACCGGCGGCATACCCACGGTCTCGCAGACTTCTTTGAGGCCGGGGCCGGCCAGATGGGCTGCTTCCGGTGTTGTCAGCCCGGCTTTGGCCAGCGCTATTTGCGAGCATCCGGTCTGGACCACCAGGACATCGTTTTTGATCAGCTCTTTGACCAGGTTCACATGGACGTAGTCCTGTTTCATGCGGGGATTGTTGCATCCCACCACACCGGCAACACCGCGGATGCGGCCGTTAACGATGTTGTCGTTCAGCGGTGTGTAGGACCCCCGGAATGTTCCGCCGAGCATGTAGTTGATGTATTCATGGGAAAAGCCGTGCACACCGGTGTTGACAATCTGGGGAATCTCTACTTCCACGCCCCGATTTTTAAAGCGGCCGATGGCCTGAATGACGATTTCATCAGTGCATTCTTTGGGTGTGTTTTCATGAAATTCAATATGCTTGGCGCCTTCGATTCGTGCGCGCGGGTTGGTGGTGATCAGCTGCGTCTTATAGCATTCCGCCACCTGGGCCAGCGCCTGTTTGATACACTGCACGTCGACCACCATGGCATCCACCGCACCGGTCACCAGTACCGTCTCTGTGGACATGAAGTTGCCGGCATGCGGCGTTCCGTGGCGCGAAAACATTTCCAGGCCCGAGCAGCACATCCCCACCAGGTTAAGGCCTTTGGCGCCGGCATCTTTGGCGGCCTGTATCAGAGTCGGTTCGGCCACCGATGCGACCATGGATTCAAACAGATTGGGTTCATGGCCATGGACGATGATGTTGACCTGATCTTCTTTCAGGACGCCCATGTTGGTTTCAATTGCCACAGGGGACGGGGTGCCGAATAAAATGTCTGCTATCTCGGTGGCCACCATGGATCCGCCCCAGCCGTCGGCCAATGCAACGCGGCTGCATTGCTTGGTGATGTTGGCGTAATGCTGGTCGACGCCGATGGCAGACCGATGCATGAGCTCCATGATTTCACGCATGGCACCGCGGGGCACGATTCCTTCTTTGCGCCAGGTTTCCAGTGTTTTTTGCGGAACCCGTTTGACAAACGGAATTTCGCCATCTACCTGGGTGTAAGTGCGTTCAAGCTCCTTGTAAAGATCCATGGCGATGTCCTTGACCTCGCGGCCTTCGATCTCGATATCCATTTCCTTGGCCACGTATTCCAATTTCTGGACGTTTTTGATTTCATAGTCCTTGATGTGGCCTTCGAGAACTTCGCGAAATAAATCCAGCATGGCCATACCGTGGTCGGTGTGGGCTGAGCAGCCTGCTGCTACGGCACGCGCAAAGTTTCGTGACATGATGGTATCGATGGTCGCACCGCAAACCCCGGTTTTTGAGTACGGGTCTTTGGAATTGAGCCGGCAGGGGCCCATAAAGCAATGCTTGCAGCAGGCCGAATCTGCCCCGATGGGGCAGGCTTTCATGTTTTGTGCCCGATCAAAGGCAAGCTCGACACCGTCTTTGCGGGCCTTTGCGAGCATCATTGCGGTGGCTTCACAGGTGGTGAGTTCCCTGGGGTCAAGTAGCTTCTTTTTGGGAACTACTTTTTTAGGGGCTTCTTTTTTTTCGTCTGGCATATAATTCCTCCCTTCGTGGAACTATCGATTTAGGTTAAATGGGTTTGATTTTCATAAAGTGAAGTACATGAAAATATACGGAAACGCCAAAAGAGATGTTTAATTAGTAATCATTCTCAATAAGGTAAATTTGATTTTTTGTCAAGACCCTTAAAAAATCAAAATTTCTATAAATTTTCAAATAATTATTGGCAAATTTTATGCCAATATACTTATATCATATGTTAATAATATATATTAATCCTTTTTGTAACCTAAGATGCCGGAATAGCGCAAAAAATAATCGATAGATGATCTACATCTCCTGTCGGAAGGGCGGATTTACAGATCCTCAATCATCATCTTTTTTGTCTTGTGATACAGGTATGTCTCACCCGATGTATGAGACGAAACAGCTCCGAGACTCATCTGAATGTTCTATTCTGACTTTTGATTTAAATCGTTCATTTTGTTACCGGCTGATATAACTAACTGTAAATAAGCTTTTTTTATCGATATTCCGAGGTACTTTTATTGATCTGAGGACGCTCCATGGTTATGTTTATACCTTCAGTCCGGATGCACCTGCAGATGATCCCCGCATGTCTCAAATCGTCTCAAATTGGGAGCCGGTGTAGACCGTCGGATAATTGGATATCGACATAAATGATTTAAATTATAATGAATCGGTTTTTATATTGAAATAATCTAAATTTTATACTATTTTACAAAATTCTAATTCGACCGAGGGAAGCGATCCGTCGGGTTGAAATTTCACGAGCCAATGGTTGTTTGGGCCTGTTGATGTATTATTCGTATACGCAGACAATCTAACTCAACATCACGAAAGGATGTTCCGATGTCTCAGCCGAATGTTAAAATTTACTCGTTGAGCACCTGCAGTCACTGTAAAGCCACCAAGAAGTTTTTAGGTGAATGTACTATAAAATATGAATTTGTTGACGTGGATAAGCTCGAGGGCGATGAACGCAAAGCCATCATTGAAGATGTCAAAAAATTTAATCCACGCTGCTCATTTCCGACCATCATCATCGGCGAAACCGTCGTTGTGGGTTACAAAGAAAAAGAAATAAAGGAGGCTCTGGGAATGGAATGACACCACAAGAACTGTATGATCGAATGAAAAAAGTACAGGAACCCAAAGGCTATTATTTTAACAAGGATAAGGAGCGGGCCTTTGAACTTTTGGAAGCGTTGATCGCCAACCGGGAGAATTACGGCTACATGGGCTGTCCCTGCCGCTTGCTTTCGGGTGACAGGGAATTGGACCGAGACATCTTTTGCCCCTGTGTTTACAGTGTTCCGGATATCGAAGAATTCGGCAGCTGTTACTGCAGCCTGTATGTTTCCAAAGAATGGAACGAGGGCAAAATCCCGCAAGAATATGTACCCGAACGCCGTCCTCCGGAAAAAATGCCCTATTGATGAGCCAAGGGCGGTTAGCCGGTTGATCCGCCTATATTTGTGCCATATGGCAAAATATAGACTTTCTATTTCTCTAATTTCCCTCTTGACATTTCTGTATTCAAAATCCATTTTTAAGCAGATGTAATAAACAGGTAAAACAAAGCCCATTCACTTTTTAATCCCCATTTGGGGTAAGAAGACGAGGTGATTTATGGAAGAAGAATGCAGACCGATGTTGAACACAGGCTTGCGCGGCGTGGTTATCGCTGATACCCGCATCAGCGACGTCCAGGGTGCCGCCGGGAAATTAATCTACAGGGGTTATCTCATTCAGGATCTGGCAAACACAGCATCATTTGAAGAGGTGGCTTATTTGCTTCTTTTTGAAAAACTGCCGGATGCAGCTGAATTGAAAGCATTTAAAGCGCAGCTTGCGGCAGAAAGAGATATCCCGCCGCAGGTGATTGCCGCATTAAAAACCCGGCCGAAAGACGCGCTGATTATGGATATTTTGCAGGCCGGCGTTTCCCTGTTGGCCAACCATGATCCGGATCTCACCGATCAAACACAGGAAGCCGCCGTCCGTATGGCCATAAGGCTGATCGCGAAGTTTCCCACGCTGCTTGCCGCCTGGGATCGCATCCGCAACGATAAGGACCCGCTGAGTCCATCGCCCAATCTGGACCATGCCGCCAATTTCCTCTATATGCTCAAAGGCGAAGCGCCGGATGAAGAAGAAGGCCGCTTTATGGATACCTGCCTGGTGCTGCATGCCGAGCATTCCTTTAATGCCTCAACCTTTGCCGCCCGTGAGGTCGCTTCAACCCGCGCCCACATGTATGCCGCCGTCGGTGCAGCGGTGGGTTCCCTGTCGGGAGAGCTTCACGGGGGCGCCAATATGCGTGTCATGGAAATGTTGAAGAAGATCGGTTCGGTGGATAAGGTTGAAGCCTATGTGAATCAGCAATTTGATGCCGGCCTCAAAATTTTTGGATTGGGGCATGCGGTGTATGACACCGATGATCCCCGCGCCCATATTCTGGCGCCGATGTCCAAGAGAATGGGGGAGCGCATCGGGGATACCCGATGGTATGAAATGTCACAACTGTTAGAAAAAACAGGAAAAGCTGAATTTAAAAAGCGCAAAAACAAAGATATCTATGTAAATGTTGATTTTTATAGTGCTTCCCTTTATTATGCCATGGGAATTCCAATAGGCCTGTTCACGCCGGTATTTGCGATTTCGAGAATATCCGGCTGGACCGCCCATGTAATCGAAGAATATTTTGCCGGTGCCGCACCCAAACCCATGCTGTACCGACCGGAATCCGAATATGTCGGCGATTACTGCGGGCCGGATGTCTGTGAATTTGAGCCCCTTGAAAAAAGAGGGTAATTTTTAGGCGGGAGGCATAAACAGTTTGCAAAAGCACCCGAACCTTCGGATGACGCATCAGCGCAGGGTAATTCTGGAAGAGCTTCGCAAGGTCAAGACCCATCCGAGTGCGGATGAGATCTATGAGATCGTTCGCAAACGATTGCCGCGTATCAGCCTGGGGACGGTCTATCGCAACCTTGAAATACTATCTGAATCCGGTGATATTCAAAAGCTCGAACCCGGCTGCTCCCTGAAACGTTTTGATGGCAACCCGTCCGAGCACTGTCACATCCGCTGTGTTCGCTGCGATCGGATTGCTGACGCGCCGATGGCCCCTGATTTAAAAATCGATCTGGCGCGGGTCAATTCAACCGATTATGAGATCATCGGACATCGACTGGAATTTATCGGCGTGTGTCCGATATGTTCGGCTAAATCCAACCGGGATGCAAACCGGGAACCCTCAAACGATAAAAGCCGGTGTTGAGGAGCCCGGGAAAATACGCCCTCATACTTCTCATTAATTTTGATTTAAAATTCAGGTATTAGCGGGCACCAGAGCCCGCTTTTCTTTTGTTGTGTATCTATGGCAGGAGGTACCCATGAAAATTCTTATAACGGGTGGCCTGGGATTTGTCGGTGCAAACCTTTCGGATTATCTTCTTGATAAAGGGCACGCCGTCATTGCAGTGGGGCGGGCGCCAACCCAAAATCGGATAACCGCCGACAGGTATCAATACATCTCAGCGGACACAACTCAACCGGGAGACTGGCAGAAAGCGCTGGGCGATGCGGATGCTGTGG